>ERZ836939.2771-NODE-2771-length-16195-cov-2.977323_pt1 | contig 16195 bp, 13 predicted proteins | sample MGYA00519912_ERZ836939 | MGnify/ENA primary metagenome ERZ836939 (study PRJEB31850, sample SAMEA3708810) | human gut metagenome | biome: human gut; feature: human-associated habitat; material: faeces | place: China | collected 2014 ... | reverse complement strand
CTGGAGCGTGTAGCCGGATTTACGGATATGCTGTCTGAGGACAAAGAGACAGAAAAACTGGAGACTCCGCTTCACAAGACCATCAAGAAGGTATCTTCTGATATCGAGGATATGAAGTTCAACACTGCCATTGCGCAGCTCATGTCGCTCGTCAACCAGTTCTACTCCAAGAAACCGACCCGCGGCGATATCCGCGTGCTGCTGCAGCTTCTCTCTCCGTTTGCGCCGCATATCTGCGAAGAGCTTTGGCAGATCCAAGGCTTTGAGGGCCTTGCGAGCGAGGCCGAGTGGCCGGAGCACGATGAGGCGAAGATGGTCGATACCGAAAAGACCATCGCCGTGCAGATCAACGGCAAGCTCCGCAGCACCGTTGTTGTCCCGGCGGACAGCACGGTGGAGGTCGTTTCCGCTGCGGCTCTCGCGGATAAGAAGATCGCGGGCTATATGGAGGGCATGGAGATCGTCAAGATGATCAACGTTCCCAACAAGCTCATCAACTTCATCCTCAAACCGAAGAAATAATTTTAAAAGCAATGCGCCCGAAAAAACTTCGGGCGCATTGCTTTTTGTAATAAATCCGGAATAACATGGCATACTAACGGCGGATTTCTTGTTTAGGAGGATTTCGCATGAAAAAGTGGATCGTATATATTCTTTCGCTCACGGCGCTGATTGTTTCGCTCTGCGCGTGCGGCGCGGCGGATAAACCTGCGGCGACGAACGCGCCGAGACCGTCGGGTACCCCGATGACCGCGACGCCGGACATGAACGACGGGATCGTAAACGACGATGACGGCATCATCACCGACGACGATACCGGCGTTGTGCCCACGCAGACGCCGATGGCGGACACGTCGGCCAAACCGTCCGCCTCTGCGCAGGCGACGGATGGCGCAGCAAAAAAGTGAAAAACACCCCGCCGGGTCCGAAAGGACCGGCGGGGTGTTTTGTAAAGCGAGAAAGCCTGTAAGCCGGGTTCTGTCTGCGCAGCCATCTATCTAGACGCACCGTTGCCGATGCGTTCCAGCCGCCTCCTCGGGACGACCGGGCCGGTCGTATGTCCCTCCACGGCGTTGCTCCGGATAGAGTTTACAGCACCGTTCCGTCTCCGGACGGTGGGTGAGCTCTTACCTCGCCTTTCCACCCTTACCTGCCCGAAGGCAGGCGGTATATCTCTGTTGCACTTGTCCTGGGGTCACCCCCGGCGGGCGTTACCCGTTATCCTTGCCCTGTGGAGCCCGGACTTTCCTCACGCACAGGCTTTCGCCTTATGCCCGCGGCTGCTTGGCTTTCTCGCACAGGTATTTTACCTGTTCAAAGCGCACTTGTCAACGGCGATAGGTGTTGAATTTCTGCCGGAAAGCGAATATAATATATAAGTTAAAGAAGATATTCAGGAGGCAATTATGACACTCGACTCGTATATACAGTCTCTGCACGGAAAAAGCATTGCGGTCATCGGTCTCGGCGTGAGCAACCGGCCGCTGCTGCGGCTGCTGCTCGATGCGGGGTATACCGTCACGGTGCGCGATAAACGCACGCGCGAGGCTCTCGGCGAGGACGAGGCCGCAGCGCTGGAAGCGGCGGGCTGCCGTCTCGTGCTGGGCGATGGGTACCTTGCCGGTATCACCGAGGACGTGATTTTCCGCACGCCGGGGCTTCACCCCTTTACGCCGGAGCTCGCCGCGGCCAAAGCGCGAGGAGCGCTTCTTACGTCGGAAATGGAGGCGTTCTTTGCCGTCTGCCCGTGCCGCATCATCGCCGTGACCGGCTCGGACGGAAAGACGACGACTACCACCATTATTTCCGAGCTCCTGAAGGCGCAGGGACACCGCGTATTTCTCGGCGGCAACATCGGCACGCCGCTGCTTGACAAAGCGCCGGAAATGACGAGCACAGACTGGGCGGTGCTCGAGCTCAGCTCCTTCCAGCTCCACAGCATGAATTGCCGGCCGGATATCGCGGTCGTTACCAACGTTTCGCCGAACCATCTGGACATTCATCCGAGCTATGAGGACTATCAGACCGCCAAAAAGCAGATTTTCCTTTCGCAGGGCTGTGCCGGCGTCACGGTGCTCAATGCCGACAACGCCATCACACGCGCCTTTGCGAAGGATTGCCCCGGCAAAGTCCGGTTTTTCAGCCGTGAGACCGCACCGGAAAACGGCGTGTTCCTGCGCGAAGGCGTCATTTACCGGTCTCACAACGGGGAAGAGACCAAGCTCATGGACGCAGAGAGCATTCTGCTCCCGGGTTTACATAACGTTGAAAACTATATGGCGGCGTTTGCCGCTACCGACGGCATCGTCTCGGACGATACCTGCCGCGCCGTGGCGGAGAGCTTCCGCGGCGTTGCGCACCGGCTTGAAATGATCCGGACGCTGCATGGCGTTACCTACTGCAACGATTCCATTGCATCCAGCCCCACGCGCACGATCGCGGGACTTCACGCGCTGCGGCAGAAGCCCATCCTTATTGCGGGCGGGTACGATAAGCATATCCCGTTCGACAAGCTCGGCGACGAGATCTGCCGCCATGTCAAGGCACTGTTCCTTACCGGTTTTACCGCGGAGAAAATTTACGATGCCGTGACAAAATCGCCGCTGTATGACCCCAAGGCGCTGCCGATCCGGAAGATCGACGATTTCCGCGAGGCGGTGCTCGCCGCCGCCGCGAGCGCGGAGGAGGGGGATCTCGTGCTCCTTTCTCCCGCTTGCGCGTCGTTTGACCATTTCAAAAACTTTGTGGAACGCGGCGAAACTTTCCGCTCCATCGTTAACGGACTGAAATAAAGGATATACTGCCATGAATTACGAAGAGCTTTATACACTGGCCGCCCAGGTAGAGGAACGGCTCCAGCCCGTCTTCCGCGGATTTGAGCGCACGGCGGAGAAGAATACGAAGCGCGTGCTGGATGCCTTCCGCGCGCACCGCGTGTCCGAGCCGTGCTTTGCCGGAACGACCGGCTATGGCTACGATGATCTCGGACGCGAAACGCTGGAAAAGGTCTATGCCGATGTGTTCGGCGCGGAGGCGGCGCTCGTGCGCACCACGTTTGTGAACGGCACGCACGCGATCGCCTGCGCGCTTTACGGCGCTCTCCAGCCGGGCGACACGATCCTTGCCGTTACGGGAGCGCCGTACGATACGCTCCACACCGCCATCACCGGCTCCGGCCGCGGCTCGCTCGCCTCGCTCGGCATCCAGTATGAGCAGCTGGAGCTTGCTTCCGACGGCGGGCCGGACTATGCCGCGATCACGCAGCACGTATCGGAGCTGCGCCCGGCAGCGGCGTTCGTGCAGCGCAGCCGCGGATATGCGCCCCGGCGCGCGCTTTCGGTCGCGGAGATTGGGGAGATCGTCCGCGCAGTAAAGGCAGGCTGCCCCGATACGGCGGTCATCGTGGATAACTGCTACGGGGAGTTCACCGAAGAATGTGAGCCGACGGCGCTCGGCGCCGATCTCATCGCCGGATCGCTCATCAAAAACCCCGGCGGCGGACTCGCCCCCATGGGCGGGTATGTTGCCGGCCGCGCCGATCTCGTGGAGCAGGCGGCGGAACGTCTGACGCTTCCGGGCATCGGCAGCGAGTGCGGCGCTTCGCTCGGCGTGAACCGGACGCTCTTCCAAGGCTTCTTCTTTGCGCCGCACACCGTGTCACAGGCGCTCAAAACGATGGCCTTCGCCGCCGGAATGCTCGAAGAGTTGGGCTTTGAGAGCTTCCCGGCATCCGATGAAAAGCGGTCGGACATCATTCAGACCATCCGCCTGAAAACGGCGGACAACCTTGTAAAATTCTGTCAGGGTATCCAGAAGGGCTCGCCCGTGGACAGCTTCGCCCTGCCCGTCCCGGCGCCGATGCCGGGGTATGAAAGCCCGGTCGTCATGGCGGCGGGAACGTTCATTCAGGGCGCGTCGCTTGAGCTTTCGTGCGACGGCCCGGTGCGCGAGCCGTATCTCGGCTTTTTGCAGGGCGGGCTTACGTATGAATCCGGCAAGCTCGGCGTGCTGAGCGCCTTGTCTGAAATGCTTGCCTGACGCATATACTTTTGGGCATAAGGGGGTGTTCCCGTATGCCGTTTCCGCGAAAAATCACACCGCAGCAGACGACCGCACTGCTGCTCCTTGCGCTCACCGGCGCGCTGATCGCGTTTCTGATCCCCGCCGTGCGCTATTTTCGGACGCTTACCGGCGCTATGGCGGTATCCAACGCATCAGATCTCATCACGCAGACCGTGAGCAACATTGTGGAGAACGAAATGCGCCTGCTCGGGCCGGACGGCGGAAAATTCGTATCCTTTGAAAAGGACGGCGACGGGCAGATCAGCGCTATTGTAACCGATACGTCGCGGGTGAATATCCTCTCCGCCGAGCTTCTCAACGCCATCGTGGAGGCTTCCGACCGGGGAGATCTTGATCTTTCGATCCCCTTCGGGAACCTGCTTGGCATCAGCTTTTTTCTTGGCCGCGGGCCGACCGTACCGGTCAAGATCACGATGCTCACATCTTCACGAGTGGATTTCCGCAATGTGCTGACGGATGCCGGCATCAACCAGACGAAACATCAGCTTCTTTTGGAGGTGTGTGTTGATGCGGACGTCCTGCTGCCGTGGGAGATCCGCTCTACGCAGATCGTCACGGAAGTGCTGGTTGCCGAAACGATCATCGTCGGACGTGTTCCGCAAACCTATTTCTATACGGGAGAGACATGATGGACTATTTACAGGAGATCGCCGAGCTCCGCGAAGAGCTGCGCCGCCACAGCATAGCCTATTACGACAAGGATGCCCCCACGATTTCGGACTTTGAGTATGACGCGATGATGCGCCGTCTGGAAAATCTGGAAGCGGAGCACCCGGAGACCGTTACGCCGGACTCGCCGACGCAGCACGTCGGCGGTCACCGTTCGGAGAAATTCTCGCCCGTGCACCACGCCGTTCCGCTTGAATCGCTCAGCGATGTTTTTTCCTATGAGGAGCTGACCGACTTCATCCGCAAGACGAACGAAACGCTCGGCGGCGAACCGCTCTATACGGTCGAGCCAAAAATCGACGGTCTTTCTATGGCGCTGGAATACCGGAACGGCGTCTTCTATCAGGGCGCAACGCGCGGCGACGGCGTTACGGGCGAGGACGTAACGGAGAATCTTCGCGTCCTGCGCAATATACCGCTCAAGCTGGAAAACGCGCCTGAGCGGCTGATCGTCCGGGGCGAGGTGTATATGGCTCGGGAGGTCTTTCTTGAGCATAACCGCCGCCGCGAGATCGAGGGCGAAACGCTCCTCGCCAATCCGCGCAACGCCGCGGCCGGGTCCATGCGTCAGCTGGACCCGAAGGTGACCAAAGAACGCCAGCTCGACATCATCGTTTTCAATGTCCAGCTCACCTCCGGCGAACAGCCGAAAACACACGCGGAATCGCTGGACATGCTGGAAAAGCTCGGATTTTATACGGTGCCGCATAAGGTGTTCCGCACCGTGGAGGAATGCTGCGAGGAGGTTCGGCGCATCGGCGATACGCGCGAGAGCTATCCCTTTGATATTGACGGCGCTGTCATCAAGATCAACGACCTTGCGCAGCGCGAAATTCTCGGCAGCACCGCCAAGGCGCCGCGCTGGGCAGTGGCGTATAAATACCCGCCGGAGGAGAAGCCCTCTGTGGTGCGCGACATTGTCGTGCAGGTCGGCCGGACCGGCGTTTTGACGCCGAAAGCCATTGTGGAGCCGGTGCGTCTTGCCGGTACGACCGTCACGGCGGCGACGCTCCACAATCAGGATTTTATTGATAAGCTCGACGTGCGCATCGGCGATACGGTCATCGTGCGAAAGGCAGGGGAGATCATTCCGGAAGTCCTCCGCGTCGATCTCACGAAGCGGCCGGAGGGAACCGTACCGTTCCGCCTGCCGGATACCTGCCCGGAGTGCGGCTCGCCGGTGGAGCGCGACCCGGACGGCGCAGCGGTGCGCTGTACGGGCGTGGAATGTCCGGCGCAGAGGCTCCGCAATCTCGTCCATTTCGCTTCCCGTGAGGCAATGGACATTGAAGGGCTCGGCTTCTCGCTTGCCGAGGCGCTGGTGAACAGCGGTATGGTGAAAACTCCGGCAGATCTCTACCGGCTCGACGCACAGACCGTTGCGACGCTCGACCGCATGGGGAAAAAGTCCGCGGAAAACCTCATCGACGAGATCGAGAAGAGCAAGCAGCAGGATCTCTCCCGTCTCCTGTGCGCGTTCGGTATCCGGCAGGTGGGGCAGAAGGCGGCCAAGGTGCTTGCGCGCACGTTTGGTTCCATGGACGCCATCGAAAATGCCACGCCGCTGGAGCTGACTGCCGTGGACGATATCGGCCCCATCACCGCCGAGAGCGTCGTCTCCTGGGCGCAGAACCCGCAGACGCAGCATCAGATCCGCATGCTGCGCGAGGCAGACGTCAACATGCTCAGCCGCGAGGAGCGCCGCGACAACCGCTTTCTTGGCAAAACGTTCGTTCTTACCGGCACGCTCACGAAGTATACGCGCGACGAGGCGAGCGCCATCGTTGAATCCTTCGGCGGCAAGGCATCATCCTCGGTCTCCAAAAAGACATCGTACGTCCTCGCGGGGGAGGGCGCCGGGAGCAAGCTGGACAAGGCGCGTACGCTCGGCATCCCCGTCATCACGGAGGATGAGTTTGAAGAGATGATCCGCTGAAACATAACAGCAGCCCCTTTTCATGGAGAGAAAAGTATGAGCACGAGAAAAGAAATGATAACCGAGTTCTACGACCGGAGCGACGAGAACGGCCGGCTGGAGAAAAGCAGGCACGGTCAGCTCGAGTACGCGATCACGATGGCCTACATCCACCGCTTTTTGAACCCCGGAGCTAGGGTTTTGGAGGTCGGCGCGGGGACTGGTCGGTATTCCATTGCGTTGGCTAAAGAAGGTTTCGATGTGACCGCGGTGGAATTTGTTGAAAGCAACCTTGCCGCTCTTAGAGAAAATAGCTGCGGGCTTGATTTGATCCGTTCCTATCAAGGCGATGCTACGGATCTTTGTCTGTTTGACGATGACTCCTTTGATATGACCCTTGTTCTCGGCCCCATGTATCATCTGTTTGCTCCGGAAGACGTGAACCGGGCAATTGACGAGGCGATCCGGGTCACGAAGCCGGGCGGCACGCTCCATTTCGCGTTTCTTTCGATATACGCCCTTATGTACTCCAATGCCCTCTACGGCAGCTGGGCGCCTTATCAGGAAGAAAACTTCACGAAGGATTTCAAGGTAAGGCACTTTCAGGAACAGCTGTTCACTGGTTACGATGTATGCGAGTTTGAGCGTCTGTTCGATGAAAAACCGGTAGAGCGCGTCACAACCGCTGCCATGGACGGTCCGCTGGAGGCGCTGGAGAAACGTCCGGATTACTTTATTTCGGACGAGAATTTTGACGCGTTTGTTAAGTGGCATCTTGCGTTTGCCGAAAAGCGGGAGCTTTTGGGCGGGTCCAACCATCTGCTGTATATCTGCCAAAAGACGAAGCGATAACGATGCATAACCTCCGCATGAGAACTCATGCGGAGGCTTGCCGTCTTTGCTTCAGGCGCAGTTTGTCCTGCTGCTTATTTTAAAACTTTAAGACTCTTCTCATTTTTTTCTTATAATTGTTTTGTATAGTATTATCCGAAAATATTGCTTTTTTCCGCAAATTCGGATAATCTGAAAGCGACTTTAACCGAGCCTGGGGGACCTCTTTTGGAGAACAACATTCTGAAAAAAATATCGCGGCAGATCGTGGATAAGCGCGTGATCATCATGATCGCGTTTCTGGCCGCGTGCGTTTACTGTGCGCTTTCCATCAGCCGCGTGCATGTGAATAACGATATAACCTCGTTTCTTCCGCCGGATACCGATACCCGCCGCGGGCTCACGATCATGGAGAACGAGTTCACGACGTATGCAAGCGCCAACGTTATGCTTGCCAATACGACCTATGAGCGCGCGAGTGCCGCTGCGGAGAAGATCGAGACGCTCGAGCATGTGACCGGCGTGACGTTTGATAATTCTCCGGCGCATTTTGTGGATTCCGCAGCGCTGCTCACGATCTCCTTTGACGGCACAAGCGATGATGAAAACGTCATTGCGGCGATGAACGAGATCCGTTCGCTCACAGCAGGATTTGATACATATACCTCCTCGGACATCGGTGCGGACCTCCTTGGGGAGATCGCGCAGCAGATGGTTGGCGTCGTGGCACTGGCGGCGGTGGTCATCATGGCAGTGCTGCTCTTTACGTCGCGCAGCTATTTCGAGGTCGTCATTTTTCTTATCGTCTTTTCTGTCGCGGCGCTGCTCAATATGGGCACAAACTTCTGGCTGGGCGAGATATCCTCCATCACCAATTCCATTGCCGTTATTTTGCAGCTCGCGCTCGCCATCGACTATGCCATTATTTTCTCCCATCGCTATCAGGACGAGATCGACCGCTTCCCAACGGAACGCGAGGCGCTGATCGAAGCGCTTTCCAAATCCATCGTTGAAATTTCCTCCTCGAGCCTTACGACGATCTCCGGTCTTGTTGCGCTGATGCTCATGCAGTTCCGGCTGGGCTATGACCTCGGTCTGGTGCTCTCCAAGGGCATACTTTGCAGCCTTATCACGGTATTTCTTCTGATGCCGGGACTGATCGCTTCATTTTTCCGCCCGCTGCGCAGAACGACGCACAAGTCCCATGTGCCGGATATCACCGGCTGGGGACGGTTCCTCATGAAAACACGCGTCGGCTTTGTCGCGGTGTTTGTTATTATCCTTCCGCTTGCCATCTGGTGCTCGAGCCGGACGGAATACGCGTTCAACGACGCAGGCATCGACGAACTCAAATACTCCGAGAGCCGCGCGGCGGCGCGGAAGATCACCGGCACATTTGCGAACGACACGACGATCGCCGTACTCGTTCCGAGCGGAAACTACGAAGCAGAAAAGCAGTTCCTGCGCGACGCCGCAGAGCTCGGCAATGTGAAGACCGTCACCGGGCTTGCGAATATCGAGATCGAGGACGGGAAAGTGTTGACGGATTCCTATACGCCGCGCATGTTCTCCATGCTGCTGAACATCGATTTTGAAGAAGCGGGAATGCTCTATGCCGCCTACGGCGTGGAGAACGGGCAGTATCAGCCGATCTTCGGCAATGCCGAGACCTATTCCGTGCCGCTCATCGATATGTTTCTTTTCCTCTTTGAAAAGATCGATCAGGGCATCGTGACACTCGACGCCGATTCGCAGGAGACGCTGGACAGCCTCCGCGGCGAGCTGGAACGCGGCGAAGCGCAGCTTCGCGGCGAAAACTGGGACCGTATGGTCATCACGGCGGACGTACCCATCGAGGGTGACGAGAGCGTCGCGCTCGTAAACGCACTGCGCTCGCTGGCCGACGGACGCTACGGAGAAGGAGCGTGCCTCGTCATCGGCGATGTGACGAGCGCCAAGGAGCTGGCGGACACCTTCAACGGCGATTCGCTGCTCATCAATCTGCTCACCATCGCCTTTGTTTTCATCATCCTGATTTTTACCTTCCGCTCCGTGGTGGGCGCGGCGCTCCTCGTGTTCGTCATTCAGGGCAGTATCTGGATCAACTTTACGTTTCCGTACCTGACACATACCCGCGCGTCATTCGTCACGAATATGATCGTCTCCGCCATTCAGATGGGGGCGACGATCGACTATGCCATTGTTATCATGAGCCGGTATCTGGATCTCAAAAAGTTCCATACGCCGCAGGAGGCGATGGCGCAGGCGGTCAACGAGAGCTTTCCGACCGTTATGACCTCCGGCACCATCATGACCGTTGCAGGCATTCTGATCGCATACCGCGTGTCGGACGTATACATCGGCCACATCGGTCTCGCCGTTGGCCGCGGCGCGCTTATATCGGTCATCCTCGTTTTGAGCGTTCTGCCGCAGCTCATCGTGCTGCTCGACAAGGTCATTGAAAAAACAACATTTCGGAAAAAAACGACGACGGGAGGTGCCGTGGAATGAAACGATGGATCGCAGCGCTGCTGAGCGCGGTACTGCTTCTTTCCGTGTCCGGCGCGGCGCTCGCCGCCGACCCGGATACCGTTGAAATATCCTCTGCTGAGGATCTCGCGGAGCTTTCCGCGCTGTGCACGTCGGACGCATGGTCGGAAGGGAAGACGATCGTGCTCACACGCGACATCAGTCTCACCGGCTGCGATTTTTCGACCATCCCGCTGCTGTCCGGAACGTTTGACGGCCGCGGCCACAGCATACTCGGCATATCCCTTGACGGCGACGCCTCAACACAGGGACTTTTCCGTATGGTGCTGAAAACCGGCGTCGTGAAAAATCTCACGGTCTCCGGCACGCTCCACGCGACCGGAAACGGCGAAAACATCGGCGGTATCGCCGGGGTGAACTACGGAGCGATCGAAAATTGCCGCTTTGACGGGGATATTCTCGCGCAGGCCGCGGCGGGCGGCATCGTCGGGCTGAACCAAGAGGGCGCTCTCGTGAGCGAGTGTAAAACTTCCGGCTCCATTTCGGCCTACCACCGCGCCGGCGGCATCGCGGGCGAGAACCGCGGCGTGCTCAGCGAGTGCGAAAACCGCATGAGCGTTAATACGGATTATATCGCAGTCGAGAAGCCCGACCAGAAAAAATCGTTTGATATTTCCACGCTCACTCTGAGCGAGGAAACCATCATTGATATCACGGATCTCGGCGGTATCGCCGGGCTGAATACCTCCGTTATCAAGTACTGCGACAACTACGGCGATGTGGGATACCCCCACACGGGTTATAACGTCGGCGGCATTGCCGGACGCCAGAGCGGCCGCATTCTTGGCTGCACAAACGCCGGAGAGGTCACCGCACGCAAGGATGTCGGCGGCATCGTCGGGCAGGTGGAGCCGTATACCTCGTGGAACGTTACCGGCACAGGACTCGGCGAAGTGCAGTCCCAGCTTTACCGGCTGGAGAGTCTGCTGCGCACTACGCTCGGCGATTTCGGCGATTCGCAGGCCGAAGCCCGTGCGCTGATGCAGCAGATCCTTGATCTGCTCGGAAAATGCAGCGATATCATCGGCGGAATGTATCCCGACATTCCATGGCCGACACCCGGCGGCGACGGCGGCAGCGATACCGGAGATGCCGGCGGGGGGAGCGACAACGGAGACGCCGGCAGCGGTGATGACTCCACCGGCGGATGGATCGATCCGGGCAGCGGCTCGATGGACGATCTCTCCGATAATCTTCAGCAGATCGTACGTCTTCTCGGCCAGATGACGGATGTCTTTACGAGCGACGCCGTGATCGAGGATATGCAGAACGTCCTCTCCCAGCTCATGAACGTCTCTTCGGCGATCATGAGCATGGCGTACAGTCTCGGCAATGCCTCGGTTCAGCTTGAGGACATTTCCGACACCGACGATGACGATGAAGCGCTCTGCCTCATCGCGCAGTGCGCCAATACGGCGTCCATCACTGCCGATACGAATGTCGGCGGCATCGCGGGAAACGTGTCGCTCGATATCTCCTTTGACCGAGAGGATCAGCTCAACATTTCCTCCACGCTGATCGGCAGCGGGAAATATGAGATTTTTGCGCGCATTTCGTCCTGCGAAAACAGCGCTTCCGTCGCGGCCTCCAAGTCCTGCGCCGGCGGTATCGCCGGACGAATGGATTACGGTCTCGCGGTCGGCTGCTCCGCGCTCGGCGAGGTGACAACGGCGGAGGAGTATGCCGGAGGCATCGTCGGACACAGCTCTGCCGCCGTGAGGAATTGCCGCGCACGCGTCAATCTCTCGGGCAAACGGTATGTCGGCGGCATTGCCGGGCTCGGCAAGGACATCTCCTCGTGCAGCGTCATGCCGCACTTTGAGAATCGCGCGGAGCTCTGCGGCTCCGTGGCGGGCTATGCCGACGGTACGATCGCCGAAAATCTCTATTCCGACTCCACGGTCGGCGGTGTGGACGGCTTCAGCTTCACCGGTCAGTCGGACTATATGGACTATGAGGATTTTGCGGCCCTTCCGGACACGCCGGACTTTTTCCGCAGCATCGGTGTGACGTTTGTAAAGGACGGCGTGACGGTGGAGACGGTCGAAGTGCCGTTTGGCGGCAGGATCGCCTCGGTCCCCGCGGTCGCGGACGGAATGTACTGGCAGTGGAACGACTTTGATCCCAACGAGGCCGTATACTACAGCCGGACCGTCGAGGGTGAGTATATCCGGCCGGTCACAACGATCTCGACCGGCGAGGATGAGCCTCTGTTTCTTGCGGAGGGCACTTTCCGCGACGGGCAGACGCTTCTTGCCGTGCCCTTTGTGCCGGATGCGGAAACGCTCGGCATCGATGCAGCGTCCCTTCTCGCGGCATACACGGTGCGCGTTTCCGGCTATTCCGAGCCCCTCACCGTGCGCATGCTTACCTCGGCGCCCGGAAGTCTCTATACACTCTCGGAAGGCACGCTCACGCCGCTTTCGTTCACCCGAGACGGCAGCTATATTGTTTTCCGGCTGGACAACGGCGCATCGATCGTGTACCTTGCACAGGAAACCGCCCGCACCGGCTGGATCATTGGCGGCATTGCGGGCGGCGCTGCAGCCGCTGCGGCGGTCGTTCTGGTTATTGTGCGAAAAAAGAAGAAAAAAGACTTAACAAGTTCTTGACGAATTCTTTGTTTCCCTGTATGCTTTATATGTATTCTCTCCGGCGGTACGTCCGCACAATCCGCCGGAGAGGCGTATTTTGTAAAGCAGAAAGGTGAAATGAGAGTGGAATTACTTCATTGGGCGGAAAGTGTATTAAAGTACCTTGTGCAGTTCGGGATCATTCTTCTGGAGGGAACGGGAGCGGTCATTCTCCTGTTTTCCGGTGTGAAGAGCGTTGTCCGACTTTGTAGAAATCAGCCGCATGCACGGCTCTCCATGGCGCAGGGCATTGCGCTCGCGCTGTGCTTCAAGCTCGGCGGCGAGGTGCTGCGCACGGTGATCGTACGTGAGTGGAGCGAACTTCTCGTGCTCGGTGCGATCATTTTCCTCAACGCGGCTATGAGCATCCTCATCCATTGGGAGATCAAGATGGAGGAGAAGCGCCTGTCCGCCATGAGCGACCTTACCGACTGATACATCAAATTAAAGAAGCTTCGTGGTTATAAAAATCACGAAGCTTTTTTGTAGCCTTATTTTTGTGATGCACAAAAGCAGGTCTTTGTCCGAACAAGCTCTTGAAAATCTCCGCATTGTCTGGTAAAATTACTGTGTTTAAGCACTAAAATGAATCGAGGCGATCAACCAGAACAAAGAAGGAGGCTTTTACACATGAAGGGAAAGAAAATCGTATCAACGCTCCTTGCGCTGCTGCTTCTCGCCAGTCTGCCCGTGTCGGCGCACGCGGCGACCTGGGACATCGGCAAGGGCGACATCACCGTAAACGCCGAGAGCGGCGGGCAGACGGTCAGGCAGGGAGGCGGAGCCGCTATACCGGACAGCGCGCCCGTCATTACGGGAACCTCTAAGGAAAACAACGTCACCATCAACGCGGAGAAGGATCAGACCGCAAACGTCACCCTCTCCGGTGTGAACATCGACGTGCGCGATAAGGGCAAGGCCGCCGTTTCCACCACCGGCGAGGGCAATGTCAGCATCGAGCTGAACGGCGGAAGCACGCTCAGGAGTGGCTATGAGCATGCCGGCCTTGAAAAGAACAACGGCGGCAGCCTGACCATTGCGGACGAGGACAAGAACGGCAAGCTGACCGCCTGGGGCGGCCAACAAGGTGCGGGCATCGGCGGCGGACAGCACGGCAGCGGCAGCAACATCTTCATCACCGGCGGCGGGGTCAACGCCATCGGCGGCCTCGCCGCCGCAGGCATCGGCGGCGGCCTCGGCGGCAACGGCAGCAACATCACCATTTCCGGCGGCAAGGTCGGGGCCACCAACGGCCTCAACGGCGCAGGCATCGGCGGCGGTCTGCGGAGTAAAGGAAAAGACATCACCGTTTCCGGTGACACGAAGCTGAAGGTGCAGGGCGGCGATGAAGACCATTATGACGGAGCGGGAGCAGGCATCGGCGACGGCGGCAGCAATGCGTACGGAACCAAGATACTCGGCGCAGAGGTGGAGCCGGATACCTCCGGTCTGACTACGAACGGAAGCATAGCGTATTACGCCCCTGGTGCGGACATGGAGAATGATAAGCCGACAAGTATCACGTTCGGAACGTCTTCCCAGCCGGAGAAGCCCATCGAGCCCGCCGTGCCTGAGCAGCCAGAGGCGGAGCGCGGCATGGATGCACCCCTCTACCGCGTGACCGACAAGGACGGCAGGGACATTGTCTACACGGCAGAGCGTAAAGACGGCGTGCTGACCGTCAACGTTGACGAGGACTTCGCCATCCTCACGGGCAGACTCAGCGGCATCCGCACCCTCAAGGTACAGGGCGTGGAGAAAATCATTTTTGTCACCAAGGGCGCAGCGTCAGCGTTCCTGCTCTCTGATCTGTTGGAAAAGGGCGAAAGCGGAGATACCTACAAGCTCACCCACGACGGCAAGGCCGTCACATTCACCCTCGGCGAAAAAATGACCGACGTGAGCGCCATTCTCACCAAGCCGTAAGCGAAATCTCAAAAATCCATACAGGCGGGCAGGCACAAGCAGTGTCTGCCCGCCTTCTATCTCCAAAAGCGCAGTGGTGCGAAAAAAACACCGCTGCATGGTGCGGAAAAAAACCTTACGGCATTCACGGGCGCGGACTGCCGCGCCTGGTTTCGGTTGTGCGCTTAGAGGACAAAACAAATAATCCGAACCCGTTTCCCACAGGGAAGAATTGGTAAGGAAGAAGGAGCTAACATAGTGCAGTTTTCGCCGTAAGGCGGAAACGGAACGGTGTTTGCTCCTTCTGACGTGGTACCGGTGACGGGGATCGAACCCGTACGACTTTCGTCTCGGGATTTTAAGTCCCGTGCGTCTGCCAATTCCGCCACACCGGCATGGTGGTATACCCTCATAAAGTACCATTCCGCGCCCGTGCTGTCAAGACAAAGCATACTTGACCCCGCCGCGGCATAGGCTTGTGCCGGGGTGATCGTATGGCGGGAGAGACCGAACGGAGAAAAGCGCAGAACATCATACTGGAAAACCGGAGCCGCCTGAGCGTGTCCGGTGTGGAAGAGGTCAGCGGCTTTGACGAGAGCATCGTGCAGATGCAGACGGAGCTTGGCGCTCTCACGGTGCATGGGAGCAACCTTCGGGTGGAGACGCTCTCGGTGGACTCCGGCGATCTTCTCGTTGTGGGGGATATTTCGGATCTCTCGTATACCGACGTCCCGGTGCGGCGCGGCTTCTGGGCGAGGATCTCTCCATCGGAGAGGACAACAGCAAACCCCAGATTCTGATCTACCACACCCACTCCCAGGAGGCGTTTAAGGACTCCGGGCCGGGGGAGACCGTGGTGGGGATCGGAAATTATCTGACCGAGCTTTTGACGGCAAAGGGGTACAACGTGATCCACGACACCTCGGTGTACGACCTGGTGGACGGGAAGCTGGACCGCAGCAAGGCTTATACATATGCGTACGATGGGATCAGCAAGATTCTGGAGGAAAATCCGTCGGTGCAGGTGGTGCTGGACATCCACCGCGACGCGATCAACAGCAACGCCACCACCAAGGTTAAGCCCACAGTCACCATCAATGGCCGGAAAGCGGCGCAGATGATGATCATCACAGGTGCCGTAAGCACCGAAGCGCTGCCGCATCCCGACTGGAGGGAAAACCTGCGGCTTGCCCTGCGGCTTCAGCAGTTGGGAAATACCACCTATGAAGGACTGATGCGGCCAATGACGGTCGGCACAGCGCGCTACAACGCCCACCTAACCAACGGCTCCATGCTCATCGAGGTCGGCACCGAAGCCAACACCCTCGACGAAGCCAAGTATTCGGGCCAGCTGCTCGGCGAACTGCTGGGCAAGGTGCTGAACAGCCTGAAGACCTGAAAGCGGCCCGGCTATCGGGAATAAATACGCCCTTTCCGGCACATACTGCCTGTGAAGAAACCGGCTGTATGTCGATCGGAAAGGGCGTTTCGCATGAAAAAGAAAAAAAGCCATATCCGCCTGCGGGCGTTCTGCTCTGCCTTTATGCTCACCTGCTGTCTGCTGCTGCTGGGCACCGGTTTCTTGATTGCGGATTACAACACCCGCCGG
>ERZ836939.2763-NODE-2763-length-16229-cov-10.784345_pt1 | contig 16229 bp, 14 predicted proteins | sample MGYA00519912_ERZ836939 | MGnify/ENA primary metagenome ERZ836939 (study PRJEB31850, sample SAMEA3708810) | human gut metagenome | biome: human gut; feature: human-associated habitat; material: faeces | place: China | collected 2014 ... | reverse complement strand
GAAAAAGCCCACGACATCCACTACACCCTCCAGCTCGACGCGAGAGAGTTCTGAGAACATCTTTTCATCGCCCGAACCCGGCCAGCCGGGTCCGGGCGATTTTTTTATGGTTTCCCTCTTGACATCAGTTGTCTACTCGTGTAGAATTGCATTACATTCTACACGAGTAGACAGGAGGTTTTACACATGGACATTCCAAAGATCCATGAGGGCGAATACCGTTTTTGCCTGATCCTATGGAAGCACGAGCCGGTCACCGCAGCGCAGCTGGCGAAGCTTTGTCAGGAGCAGCTGGGCTGGAAGCGGACGACGACCTACACCATCATCAAGCGGCTGGGCGAGCGCGGGATCCTGAAAAACGAGAACGGGCTCGTCACCGCGCTGGTCTCCCGGGATGAAGCGCAGGCTTGTGAGATTGACGAGCTGGTCGAGAAAAAGTTCGAGGGGTCTCTGCCGACCTTCATCGCCGCGTTTACCAGGCGGCAGGATCTGTCAGACCGGGAGCTGGACGAGGTCCAGCAGATGATCGACCGCATCCGGAGAGGAGAAACACGATGAATACAGCCTTGTTCAGCGGCTCCGATCTGGACGTCGTCTTTTCCCTCGTCCTTACCATGAGCCTCTCGGCCAGCTGGATCGCGGCAGCGGTGCTGGTGCTGCGGCTGTGCCTGAAGCGGGCGCCGAAGTGGGTAAACGTGCTGCTCTGGGGCATCGTCGCGGTGCGGCTGGTGCTGCCGGTCTCCATCGAAAGCCCGCTGAGTCTGCTGCCGCGCACAGAGGCCATCCTCCCGGCCGTCACGGCGCAGCCGATCCAGGCCGGGACGGCTCCGGCCGTCGGCAGCGCGGCAGCAATCGCCTCCGGCGCGGCGGTAAATTCGCAGCCAAACTGGCTTCCCGTTCTGGCGTGGGTCTGGCTCGCGGGGATCGCCGTGCTGCTTCTGTACACGTGGATCAGCACGCAGCGGCTGCGGCGGAAGGTCCGCGAGGCCGTCCGCCTGCGGGGGAACATCTACGAGACCGAGCATATCGCCTCACCGTTCGTGCTCGGCGTGCTCCGGCCGCGGATCTATCTGCCCTACCACATGGACAGCCGCGACCGGGAGCAGGTCATCGCCCACGAGCAGGCGCATCTGCGCCGCGGGGATCACGTGTGGAAGCCGCTGGGCTTTCTGCTGCTGACGATCCACTGGTTCAATCCCCTGCTGTGGCTCAGCTATGTGCTGCTGTGCCGGGATATCGAGCTGGCATGCGACGAAAAAGTAATCAAAAACCTAAGCTGCGGGCAGCGGGCCGACTATATGCAGGCCCTTGTCACGTGCAGTGTGAACCGCCGCAGAATTGCGGCCTGCCCGCTCGCCTTTGGCGAGATCGGGGTAAAGGAGCGTGTAAGATCTGTGATGAACTACAAAAAACCGACTTTCTGGATCATTCTTCTGGCCGTTGCTGCCTGCGTTGTCCTGGCCGTCTGCTTTCTGACGAATCCGATCGGCTTCCGATATGACGCGGCAGCCGACCCTATCGTCTCCGCAAAGTATTTTGACGCGCGAAACCATACCGACCCGATCGCTGTGGATCTGTCCGCGGCCCAGATCGACGAGCTGAGCTCCCGGCTGGACGGACTGAAAAACGCGAAAACGAGCGATACCCTCGCTGGTTGGACGCCGATGTATCAGATCAGCGCGCAGCTGCAGGATGGGTCCTATATCCGGGCCAACGGATATTCCAGTGCGGACGACACGCAGGTGGATATCGAATGGAACGGCGTGCACTATCTGGTGACCGACCGGGAGTTTCAGGGCTATCTGAGCCGGATCTGCGCAGGCGCGGACATCGCGGCAGCGGAGGATGCCTCCGCAGAGGAAACGCCCGCCCTGCCCGCGGATACGAACGTGGCAGAGCCGGAGCAGCCCGCCGAAAGTGATGCGCTGGGAGAGAAGCTGGCCGAAACGGAAACCGAAGCGGAAGCCCTCGACCACGATCCGGTGCTGGACGCCGCGATCAGCAAAGCAGTCCTGGATCATTACGCAGACGCCGTGCAGCCCGGGCAGATCCATGTGGAGAGCCACGTCCTTCTGGCGCAGGACGACAGCAGCGCCGACACGATCACCGTATATCTGCTCGTCCTGCAGGAAACATACAGCGCAGACGGCGAGACGCTCACGATGGAAAACGGCAGCTACGTCCCCACGGCCATCACATTCTCTCTCAGCACCTCCAGCGGCCCCACCCCGCTTGAATACTGGGAGCCCAGCGACGGCAGCTATTCCGACGACATCCGCGCAAAATTCCCCGCCGCCGCAGCCGAAGAAGCCCTGAACGACCAGTCCTACATCGACGCCCTTCGCTCCGCCTGCGAAGAACAAGCCCAAAAAGCACGGACAAGCACGCAGGGGTAAAGTACAACAAAACACGGTTCCAAAGCGGCCCGCAGGTCTTCCCGCCCGCGGGCTGCTTTCTGCTGGTTGCGGGGGACGGAGGTAAGTGGTATTGTGGAGTGGGTTTTTTTAATTTGTGCTGATCTGGCTTGCTGGATTGTTATATGGATGAGGCCTCAAGGAAATGGAGAGACGGTATGGAACAAGAACGCGTGCTGGCGCTTTATGATGCGTATGCGGACGGGGTATATCGGGTGGCGCTCGGGTATCTGCGGTCGGCGCACGACGCGGAGGACGCGGTGCAGGCGGTATTCTGCCGGCTGCTGGAGAAGGAGCTGACCATCTGGCCCGGGCGCGAGCGCGCGTTTTTGACGAAGCTGACGATCAATCACTGCAAAAATCAGCTCGCAGCGGCAAAGCGCTTCGCGCCGGAGGCGCTGGACGAGCTGCGTTTGCCGGCTGAGCCGGGCGACCGCGCGGTGTTCCGCGCCGTGATGGAGCTGCCGGAAAAGTACCGGCTGGTCGTGGTGCTGCACTGCTTGGAGGGATACTCGTTTTCCGAGATCGCCGGGCTGCTGCAGCTGACGCCGTCCGCCGTCTCCATGCGCCTGCATCGGGCGCGAAAGATGTTGCGTGAACAGCTTGGGAGGGATCAATGATGGAAGAAAATTTCAGACGCATTGCAGACGCTGTCCGCCTGCCGGAGGGCAGCCGGGCGCGGATCCGGGCGCAGATCGCCTCCCGGGCGGAAGAACAGGAGGCTTCTATGCAGAACAAACCCAAAAAACACCTGCCGCGGCTGGCGGTGGCGGCAATTATCATCGCGGCGGCGCTGACGTTGACGGCGGCGGCTGCGGCGGTCGTCCACCGATTCCGGAATGATATCATTGTCTCAAGTGTCAGTGAGCTTCCGGCACCGACGGAGGATACGCCGACGGCCGTGGCTGAACCGGCAAGCGGCCGCAAAGCGCCGAAAACACTGGAGGAACGGCTTGCCGATGGTCCGAGGTTCACGATGGATGAGTGGCGGAACGGCGAGAAAATCGACGGCACGATCTCGCATCTGTACACCGGATGGGATCATTCGGAGCTGATCAGCGACGATCCGGCGCTGTGCATCCGCCGCATCACGCGCGCGGAGGATGGCGCAGAGAAAATGCAGTATATGGCAGAAGATCCTGCCGACCTTCTGCCCGTGCTGACCGGGAAGATCCGCTTCGATCTGACGTGGCTGGCGGAAAACTATAAAACGGTCATTCCGGACGATCAGGCATTTATCATCCGGGACGCGGATGGAAACCTCGCCAACGAATTCTTCTGGGCGTCCTATGGCGCAAATGACGGGAAGGGCTGGGTAAGACTTGAGATCATGTATGACTCGACCTGGAACCTGTCTCCGGCCTATATCGTGGACAGCTCGTTTGAAGAAGCGTACTATTACACAACGGCAAGCGGCTGTGAATTTCTGATCACCGCAGACGGCGATACCGTCTGGGCAAGCTGCACGACCGTAAAGACGAACGTCAGCCTGTACGGCGCGTATCTGACCACCAGAGATCTGGAACAGATCGTCGAGCACCTTTCGGTTTCGATCGCTGAATAAATATAGCAAAGCGGCGGAGGGGATGAACTTTTATCCTCTCCGCCGCTGGTTTGTTTTGAATGTGGGGCGCACGCTGCTGGCTTCCCCGGTCAGATCGTTGCTGCGCTTGCGATCTGATCGTCGATCGGTACGTTTTGCGCTGCGTCCAGATACTCTTCTTTGGTGATCATCATGTGGAGAACACCGTTTTTGACGCCCAATTTCTGAAAACCTGCTTTGCGATGGGTCTGCCAGGCGGCGATCTCGTTCCGGGCGACTTCGAAGTCGTTATGGATCCTGGAGATCCCGCAGACACGGAACGCGTGATCCAGCATCAGCTTCAGCGCGGGAACGGCGTAACCCTTCCCCCGGAAGGGGGCATAGATCACGATGCCCATATCCCACCAATCCTTTTCGGGTGTATAATGAAAATTTACATCACCGATCCATGCGCTGTCGGAGCTGCGTTTGATATAAGCATAGAAACGCTCCGGCTCCTTTCCTACCCATTCGTCGTACCAATCGGCAAGAGCCTCGTCCGGATGGTCAATGCAGCCGGTGTCCCGATGGTATCCCGCATAATCAACATCCCAGCCTGCGTTATAGGACATGGTTTCCGGGTCAGACGTCATCTTTTGATAAAACCATAGATCTTCCGGTTTGGGGATGTACAGTTCCAGTTTTTCCATATTGTTCACTCCTTGTTTTTCGTCCTGGCATGTTTGGCCTGCCGTCATTGGGCGCGGGGCCGATGCGGGCTTTCCGTCTGCCAGCCCCGGCAGAAGGACAGGGCGGTATCGATGCTGCCGATGCGGTAGCCGGCGGCGGCGTGGATAATGTGGCGGGGCGGTCGCAGAGGATCAGCAGCGGGAGCGTATTCCGCCGCGCCGCTGTGCGGATCGAACCGCGCCGCTATGCCAAGCGCCCGGCAGACCGCGACGAACAGCAGCCGCTGCGAGCGCAGGGCCTTCGTTTTTATGAGCGTGGATATGCGGTTTTCGGAATGCCGCTCAGTTTTCCCGTGTTCCGTCGCCGTGCTGCTCGCAGAAGCGGGCGAAGAAGGACGGGGCTTCGCCGGCTGCGTCGAGGTGCGAGAGGTCGGCGAAGCGGGACATGCGGAAGATGGCGGTGCCTTTCTCACGCTCTTCTGTGGTGACGACGGTGACGCTGCTCGGCAGGGCCACCGTATGATGCCAGAGCGTGACGGGCGAGCAGTCGAACAGGCGTGAGAGCAGCACGCACTCGACGCCGAAGTGGCAGAAGAGCAGCAGGTTTTCCGTGTTCGGCCGGACGGCGCGGTAGAGATGGTCGCCGCGCTCGTAGCCGTGCTTCGCCAGCAGCGCGTCAAGGCCGTCCGTCACGGCGCGGTAGACCGGCGCGACGCCGGAATCCCGGTAGGCCGGAGCCTGCAGCCAGCGCTCGGGGTCGTAATACAGCGGCTCATGCGTCCAGGTCTTCGGCGGAAAGTCCCAGCCGAAGCCCTTGGGATTGTAGACCGGCGGGACCGTATAGCCCGTGTCGAATTCGCGCAGCCACGGCAGGACCTCCGCCTCCTGACCGACGGCCCTGAGCGTCAGGGACGCGGTGTCTCTGGCCCTTCCGAGCGGAGACGTGTAATAAAATGCGTTCCGGATCTTAGACAGACGATGGCTTAAAAGTTCCGCCTCACGCCAGCCCTTTTCGGTCAGCGAGTCATGCTCGTAGTCCGGCTCCGCATGCCGGATGATGTAGATGTTCATAGATGCGCCCCCTGATCTGCAGCTTTTCTGCGCTATTGTAGCGCGGACAAGCGGGTTTGTCAAACGCCGGCTCCGTTTATTTCTGCGCCGTCCGGGCAGCGGCAAACGCGGCTGGACCAGAGCAAAAAAGCGGCTGGCAGCGCGTGGCTGCCAGCCGGGAAAACGGTTTTGCTGCACCGGCCGCTCTGGATCCGGCCGGTGTTCCGGTCACAGCAGCGCCGCCGGGCCGAGCGTGGAAAAATCCGGTGCGCTGGCCGCAATGTCCAGGTCGAGCGCGAGTGCGTAGATCGTCAGGATCGCATCCGTATAGGGCGTCGGCACGCCATAGCGGCGGCCGAGCTTCTGGATCGGGCAGATCCCGTACGGCAGGTCCTCGGTGAAGTGGCGATAATGCGTGGAAGGAGGCCCCATGCTGGTCTTGTAAGCTTTTACGTCCAATAACCCCTCAAGTAAATCGGTATCGCTTGCAGACCAGGCGTCGTTGACGATCTCCAGGCAGCTCTGCCCATGGATCCCCATCGCGCGGATGACGGCCATGCGCTCAGCGTCGATCTTTTCGATATACCCGACGCTGACCGGCGTTGCGCCGTCCGCGTAGAGATATCCTCACTGTGATGGCAAATCGCGCAATAGAGTTCGATCAGTTTGTTCACACCTTACTATCTCTCTTCTTGCGCTTTTTGTCATCTTTTTTCGGTTTCTACTATTGATTCGCATCAGAGGGGAAATCTTCGTAAATTGCTTGTTGGGGAAGCATCCCCAATCCCCTTTGAACGCCACCTGGGGTGACGGCTACGCATTCATTCTGAATACTTTTACTTGCTGACTTCTGCGCAATTTGCATAGAAGTTCAATTTTCCATAAACGAAAAAATGAAAACATGGGAGAAGTTGTCTCTGATTATTTATGTGATGTATGGCAATCCACTTTTCCCAACATATTGTCGGGAAGCCTTGTGGGCAACTCGCCCACAAGTAACAAAAGTGGCAATACTCGGATACAACTTCATCCCAAGTTGGGTGAAAAACTTCGTGCCAACTTGGCACAAAGTTAAAAATGTAGGAAACAGAAAAACGAGAATCACTTCGACATAATTGGGGTAGAAGTTGAAGGGCTGAGCTTTATGCTTGTGAACGAATTGGACACAAGACAGTGCTTTTATTTTCTGAAAATCAACTTCGTCCCAAGTTGGGATGAAGTGCTACGGTGTAACTTGCACCAAAGTAAGATGTAGAGATTTTGTATTGTAAATTCCTGATGAGGTGTCCGGAATTTCGTAAATGTCAAAATGACTTCTGGACAATTTGTCCAGAGGTAGGAAACGTTTTCTGTTGTTTCTGTCTCTATGTCCAGTTTGCCTGTACTCGATTTGTTCACTATGGTTTTTTCTACACAAAAAAATGAGCCGGCCGTTTTCTTTTTCTGTCCGGCTTCCGTTCTTTTCTGCTCACTCGGGTCAAACGAACCTGCCGGGGCGCGGTCGCCCGGACAGCTCTCTTCCCGCAAAAGGTCCTGAACGGAGCCGCAGGGCAGCGGCCTTCCCTCTGAGCGGATATTTTGCCGAAAAATGGCATGGTGTTGGAGTGTGGGCGTGGATGGGGTGCATATTTTGTGCAGGGTGACGAAAATGGGTGGGTGGATTGCAAACATCTGCCAATAGCGGCGGCTTGACTTTTGTAGTATAATGCAGATATACTGCTCTGGGCGTTTGGCGCGGGGCAAAAATTAAGGGAGGATACTATGAAGAAACTGATCGCGCTTCTGCTGGCAGTATGCATGGTACTGGGTCTGATGACCACGGTATTCGCAGCAGATGAGAAATCCAACGACATTGTGATCCTACATACCAACGACGTTCACTGCGGTGTGAGCGACGGCCTGGGCTATGCCGGTGTTGCGGCGTACAAGGCCGAAATGGAACAGACGCACAGCTATGTCACGCTTGTTGACTGCGGCGACGCGGTGCAGGGCGCGCCCATCGGCTTGCTGTCTGCCGGCTCCTATCTGGTCGACATCATGAACGAGGTCGGCTATGATTTCGCGACCTTCGGCAACCACGAATTCGATTACAAGCTCCCTCGTCTGGCCGAGTTGGCAAAACAGGCCAAATATCAATACCTGTCCTGCAACTTCAAGTACATCGGCAAGGGCACGAGTAACGTCGCCTACAAGCCGTATGAGATCGTGGACTACGGCGGGACAAAGGTTGCCTTCGTCGGCATCACCACGCCGGAAAGCTTCGAGAAGTCCACGCCTGCCTACTTCCAGGATGATAACGGCAACTTCATTTACAGTTTTTCTGAGGACAAGGATGGTTCTGCTCTGTATAAGACTGTCCAGACAACCGTCGATGCCGCAAAGGCCGAAGGCGCAAAGTATGTCATAGCCATTGCCCACCTCGGTATGGACGGCACGACCGAATATTGGACCTCCGAGGCGGTCATCCAGAATACCACCGGCATCGACGCCATGCTCGACGGCCATTCCCATGAGGAATACAGCAAGACCGTTGCCAACAAAGACGGTGACAACGTCGTGTTGGCGCAGACCAAGACCAAGCTCGCCAACCTCGGCAAGCTGACCATCTCTGCCGACGGCAAGATCACCTCCGAGCTGATTTCTGCTAAGGATTACACGAAGAAGGACGAGCACATTACCGAGTTTATCACCGGCATTACCGACAAGTTCTCTGCTGAGCTGGACAAGGTCGTCGGCAAGAGCGAGGTCGATCTGCCCGACTCTGATGAAAACGGCAAGCGTCTGGTCCGCAATTCCGAAACTGCACTCGGCGATCTTGCCGCTGACGCTTTCCGTATCATGATGGACGCCGACATCGGCATCATGAACGGCGGTGGCCTGCGTGCGGCAATCCCGGCAGGTGACATCACCCTCGGAACGCTGTTCAAGGTATTCCCGTGGGGTAACCTGCCCTGCAAGGTCGCCGTGACTGGTCAGACCATTCTGGATATGCTTGAGCTTGGCGCAAGCAAGTATCCGAAGGAGAACGGTGGCTTCCTGTCCGTTTCCGGCCTCAAGTACACCATCGCCTACGGCGTTGCTCCCTCAATCGAGACAACTGATCAGGGCGAATTCGTCCGGGTCACTGGTGCGCGCCGCGTGACCAACGTTCAGGTCCTCAACAAGGCGACCGGCAAGTATGAGCCGATCAACGTCAAGAAGGTTTATACTCTCGGCGGCATCGACTATACGATCGTCTACGGCGGCGACGGCTTCTCGATGTTCAAGGATGCAAAGGTCATCACCCCCGCAGACGCAAAGATGACCGAATCCAAGGTAATCCTGTCCTACATCGAAACCAAGCTCGGCGGCGCGATCGGCGATGAATATGCCAAACCGCAGGGTCGTATCTCCTATGTCCGCTACACCGACGTTGCAGATACTGCATGGTGCGCAGAGGCGGTCAACTACGTTTCCGATAAGGAACTCATGAAGGGCGTCGGCACTGGTTTCGACCCGAACGGCGCGCTGACGCGCGGGATGCTTGTGACGGTCCTGTACCGCATGGCGGGCTCTCCCAAGGTCGAGGGCAAGGTCAGCGAGAAGTTCTCCGACTGCACGGACGGCAGCTGGTATGCCGACGCCGTTCTGTGGGCCAGCGCGAACAAGGTCGTCGACGGCTATGAGGACGGCACGTTCAAGCCCACCAAGTCCATCACCCGTCAGGAGATGGCCAAGGTCCTCTACGGCTACGACAAGATCGGCGGCAAGACGGCTGAGGGCATCACCGAAAAGCTCACCTACACCGATCTCGATGCCATCGCCGACTGGGCGCTCGAGGCTGTCACCTACTGCACGGCTGAGAAGTATCTGGCCGGTTCCAACGGCGCGTTCAGCCCGAAGGGCACCGCGACCCGCGCCATGGGCGCCAAGGTGCTCATGAACATGACGAAGGAAGCTGCATAAGCGCCTTTTCCCGCATTTCCCGTTTCCCCCGGGGCCTTCGGGCTCCGGGGGAAATTTTTGTCTTGACAGCGTAACAATGTTATGCTAATATACGACCGTAACATTGTTACGGAAGGAGGCACGGAATTGGAAGGGGAGCTGATCTCCAAAAAGGAGCTGCTGGAGCAGTACCAGATCTCCTACGGAGCGCTGTACCGCTGGAAGCGGATGGGGCTGATCCCGGAGGGGTGGTTCCTGCGGCGGTCCGCGCCGACCGGGCAGGAGACCTATTTCCGGCGCGCGCAGATCTGCCCGCGCATCGAGCTGATCCTGCAGAGCAAGGACCGCGTCTCGCTCGAGGCGCTGGCCGCGGAGCTGCAGGGGCAGAAGCAGGCGGCCGCCGCCGAGCGGACGCTGATACTGGAGACGAAATACGGACTGAAAACCTATCCCCTCGATGCGCTTATACACCTGTATCTGGCCGAGGGCGAACACAAAACCGATATTCTGGAGCATCTGAAGGAGGAAACATTATGAACGAACACATCGATATGAAAATTTCCGGCTCGAGCACCATGCCGGGCGGCGAATACGGCAGCGTCTCGATCAGCGGCGCGGGCAAAGTCAATGGCAGCCTCAAATGCGAGGAGCTGCACTGCTCCGGCGCGGCGAAGGTGCAGGGCGACGTGGACTGCGCGGGCGAACTGCACACGAGCGGCGCGGGCAAGATAGCCGGGAGCGTCCGCTGCGGCAGCCTGTCGGCCTCGGGCGACTTTTCCGCGCAGTCGGTGCAGGTAGAGGGGCTTGCGTCCGTCTCCGGTTCCCTGCGGACGGAGCGGGCGCTTACGGCAGACGAGCTCAGCGCATCCGGTTCTCTGGAAGCGGGCAGCGTCCACTGCCGGGCGTTCCGCGCCTCCGGCTCGTGCCGGGTCCGCGGGGATCTTGAGGCAGAGACAGCCGTTCTGAGCGGCGCGGCGGAGATCGACGGGCTGCTGAACGCGGAGACGGTCGAGATCTCGGCCAACTGCGCGGTGCGCATCCACGCCATCGGCGGCGGCAGCATCCACATCCTGCAGAAGGATACGGCGGTGATCCTCGGCCTGTTCCGCACGACGCACGGCCGCGCGCGCATCGGCTCGATCGAGGGCGACGATATCGAGCTGGAGAATGTCGAAGCCGAGATCGTCCGCGGCAAATACGTCCGCATCGGGCAGGGCTGCCGCATCGGGACGGTCGAATACGGCGAAAATCTGGAGGCCGAGCCCGGCACCGTCAGCCGCAGCACGCAGACCGGCGCGAAATAAGTATCAATTCCGCGGGAAAATGTAAATATTTCTTAACTTTTCTTCAAATGGTTTGATTCCTGCCGCGATCTGTGATAGAATGCATTCGTATGTGAATTTCATGATAACACGATAACTGGAGAGATTCGATGTCACAGGTCAAATTATTCAGCTCGTCCGGCGGCGCGCGGGTCGCCAAGCGCTCCGGCCGGCAGAAAAAGCAGAAGGTCAAAAAGCCTCTGAAGACGCTGGCCATCTGGCTGCTCGTCATCCTCTGTCTGGAAGGGCTGTACTTCTTCTGTATCTATACCAACAATTCGTTCGTCAAGAAATGGCGCACGATCTACATCAACACCGCCATGGATACCATGCGGCACCAGTGGCTGGCGACGTATTTCATCCCCAAGGACGTGATCGACGAGGTCCGGTACGAATACGGCCTGGTCAAGGCCGGGACCGTCGGCAAGGAATCGACCTGGGGCCGGACCGATCCGGCGCCCGCGGACCAGACGCCGTCGACGTCCAATGACAACATCGTCACCCTCGACCCCAACGTCACGCATGAGACCGACCAGCCGGACGCCGAGGAGCTGACGCAGGAGGAGCTCGAAAAGCAGGCGGAGGAGAATTTCTATTCCGTCTTCTGGGAGCTTGACCGGACCTCGATGGAAACCTATCTTGCCGAGCACCCTGACACGCTGGCCAACGGCTGGGAGCATATTTACATCAACGAAGCCGGGTTCGACGACAAGGGCACGTCCATCCAGTCGACCTTCGGCGAGCAGGTGCTGGCCATCGACGCGTATAACGGCGTGCTGCTGCTGCGCATCTCCGGCAAGGGCTACCGCGGCGTACTGGCTGTGGGCAAGGACCCGTCGCGGCTGTCTATCGAGATGGCAACGACGCTCGGCACCGCCGGTCAGCTCTCCGGCACGATCGCCGAGGCGCACAACGGCGTGCTGGCGATGAACGCCAACGGCTTCCTCGACCCGAACGGCGCGGGCAACGGCGGTCTGCTCGCGGGCTATACGATGTCCAACGGCAAGGCCTACGGCGACCACTTCTCCGCCTACGCCTACAAGCGCATCGAGCTGCACGAGGACGATCTGTTCTACATCAAGGACGCGCTGTCCCCCGTCAGCGAAGACTGCACCGACGCGGCGGAGTTCACCCCCGCGCTGATCGTCGACGGCAAGAAGATCATGGACGATTACTGGACCGGCGAGCAGCCGCGCGCGTGCATCGGCCAGAGCGAGAAATATGAGATCCTGATGCTTGTCATCGAGGGCCGGTATCCGCTCGAGGGCATTCTCGGCACGAGCGTCAACAACTGTTCCGAGATCCTGCTGCAGCACAAGTGCATGCAGGCCATCAACCTCGACGGCGGCTCGAGTGCCATGCTGTGGTTCGACGGCGAGTACGTCACGCAGTCGTCCTCCTCCCCCCTGCGCTACACCGGCGGCCGCCCGCTGCCGAACGCATGGGTATATAAAAAAGCAGAGTCATAAAAGTAACCCCCCGGACGATACGTCCGGGGGGTTTGTCTATGCCTTCCCCTATGAGGGGAAGGTGGCACGGCGAAGCCGTGACGGATGAGGTGGGGCAGTGCGTCTACGCGACGCTGTCCACCTCATCCGTCGCCTGCGGCGACAGCTTCCCCTCATAGGGGATGCCATGCCCGCTTCGGCGGGGTTCACCTCTCAGCCCCTTCGGGTCAGCGCCCCTTGACAAGGGGAAGCCTTTGGGGTGCGGATTCTCAAAGGCACTCTGGAAAACCGGCACCTCTGCGAGTCCCTCTGCGTATGCTGGCGCAGAGGGGGGATCGATATATGTGTGTGAAAACGGAGCAGCTGGGGTTGGTGCTGCTCGGGGCGGGGATCGGGCTGCTGGTGTCGTTTGCGCTGTGCGGGTGGTTCCTGCGGGTGCTGGTGGCCATCATTCTGATCGTGCTCGGACTTTTGCTGCTGAAATGAACATATCCTTGTCCGGCTCCGCGTATAGATATCCCAGAACATACAAGGAGTTGAGACTATGGAGCTTGCATTCGAACAAAAACAGCGTTCCTGCCTGAAGCGCACGGCACATCTGTCCCTCGCGCAGGAGCAGACGCAGGAGCTCATCATACCCGACGCCATGCCCGACGCCGCCCGCACGCTCATCTGCTACGCCGAGCCGGAGCTGCAGAGCAAGACCAGCCGCGCCGGAAGTCTGCTCGTGACGGGCAATCTGCGCGCCTCCTGCCTCTATGCCGACGAGGCGGGCGGATTGCAGCTGCTCACCACCGACGTCCCGTTCACCCTGAAGCTGGAAAGCAGCGACCTGCAGGAGCTGACACAGTCCGTCGTCCGCTGCTCGGTCCGCAGCGCCGACAGCCGACTCATCAACTCCCGCAAGGTCCTGCTGCGCATCAGCGTGCTGGTCCAGGCGGACGGATATGAGCCGTGGACGGAGGAGGTGCGCGCGCTGACCGACGCGCCTGCCTGCCTGCAGCAGAAGACGCAGTCCTATTCCAACGCCGTCCCGGTCGAGACGGCCGAGCGCGCCTTCCAGGTCAGCGAGGAGCTGAACGTGCCGGAAGGGCGGGCGAAGATCGTCCGGCTGGCCGACTGCATGCTGCAGCCGGTCGTGACGGAGCAGAATCTGGTCGGCAGCAAGGCCGTGATGAAGGGCACGGCCAATTTGCAGCTGACCTATCTTGACGAGCAGAATGAGCTGCGCACGCTGAGCCTCGCCGTGCCCTTCTCCCAGTACTGCCAGCTGCAGGGGGACTATGAACAGAACGAGGACGTGGAGACCGCCCTGCTCGTGACCGGCGTGCAGCTCGAGCCCGTCGACACTGAGACCGGCCAGAAGCTGCTCTTCGGCGCGGGGATCCTCGCGCAGTGCACCGTCATCCAGCCGCAGACGCTCACGCTCTGCGAGGACGCCTATTCCACCCGCGGCGATTTCCAGCCCCAGTGGCAGGAGCAGGAATACAGCATGCGCCTCGACGCGCAGACCCTGCGCGAGCCCATCCGTCCGTCCTTCCCGGCGCAGGCGTCCGCCGTGCTCGACTGCCGCGTCTATCCCGACGCGATGGCGCTCGAGCGCACGGCAGACGGCGTGATCGTCCACGTGCCCCTGCGCGCGGACACGGTCTACACGGACGCGGACGGCGCGGTGCAGTCCGAATCCTTCCGCACCGAGGTCAGCTGCAAGACCGCACTGGACGAGGACTGCGCCTGCGAGGCCGTCTTCCAGCTCCAGCCGGAGGGCTATGCCGCGGCCGGCAGCGGTGCGGTCGAGCTGCGGTACGACGCGGTGTTCCAGCTGCAGTCGTTTGCCAAGCAGAAGCTGCAGAACCTGGTGGGCGGCATGCTCGATCTGACGCGGCAGCCGCGCGCGGAGCGCGCGTCGGTCGTCATCCGCCGGACCTCGGTGCAGCAGCCGCTGTGGGACCTTGCCAAGCGCTACAGGACCACGGCGCAGGCCATCCAGACGGCCAATCATCTGACGCAGCCGGAGGTAGAGGCCGGAAGGCTTCTCCTCATTCCCATGTAAGGCAGAGGAGGCGGACTATGGAACACAGATCGATCTATGAGCAGATCGCCGGGCGCACGGACGGCACGGTCTATATCGGCGTCGTCGGCCCGGTGCGGACGGGAAAATCCACATTCATCAAGCGCTTCATGGAGCAGCTCGTGCTGCCGAACATCGAAAATGTCTACGAGCGCGAGCGCGCCACCGACGAGCTGCCGCAGTCCGGCTCCGGCCGGACCATCATGACCGCGGAGCCGAAATTCGTTCCGAACGAGGCCGCGCGCATCAGCCCCGACGGCAAAACGACGCTGCGCGTGCGCCTGATCGACTCCGTGGGCTACATGATCCCCGGCGCGGTCGGCGACACCGAGGACGGCAGGCCCCGCATGGTCACCACGCCCTGGGCTCCGGAGGAGCTGCCCATGGCGCAGGCGGCGGAGCTCGGTACCAAAAAGGTCATGGAGGACCACAGCTCCCTCGGCGTCGTCGTCACGACAGACGGGACCGTCACCGATATCCCGCGCGAGGACTACCGCGAGGCCGAGGCCCGCGCCATCACCGACATGCAGAAAACGGGCAAGCCCTTCGTCGTTCTCGTCAATACGCAGAGCCCCGGCGCAGCCCCGGCGGAGGCCCTGTGCGCGCAGCTGCGCAGCGAATACGGCGTGCAGGCCCTCGCCATGGACTGCATGCACATGCAGACGCAGGACATCGGCCGTCTGCTCGAGGCCGTCATGTACGCCTTCCCGGTGGAGGAGCTGCGCTTCTTCCTGCCGAGCTGGGTCCGCGCCCTGCCGGACGGCCATCCGGTCAAGGCCGCGCTCTACGACGCCATGCTCGAGCGTGCGGGCGCGCTCACCAGCCTCAGCGAGGCCGAAAGCGTCCTCGGGACGCTGCAGGAGCTCGAGCCGGTCGACGAATTCCGCGTGCGCGAGGTCGACCTCGGCACCGGCACGGTCAGCTGCGAGCTGCATCTGCCGCAGGCGCTGTTTTACGAGGAGCTGTCCCGGCAGGCCGGGGTGGAGATCGCCGACGATGAAGCCCTTCTGCAGATGCTGCAGGAGCTGGCGCAGACGAAAAAGCTCTACGACAAGGTCCAGACCGCGCTCGAGCAGGTCAAGGCCACGGGCTACGGCATCGTCATGCCCGGCGCGGAGGAGCTGAAGCTCGAAAAGCCGGAGATCGTCAAAAAGAACGGCAACTACGCCGTCAAGCTCCGCGCCAGCGCCCCGTCGATCCACATGCTGCGCGCGCAGATCGAGACGGAGATCAGCCCCATGGTCGGCGGCGAGCAGGAGTCCCAGCAGCTGATCGACTATCTGCTCGGCGAATACGAGGAGGACACCGACAAGCTCTGGCAGAGCAACATCTTCGGCAAGTCTCTCTACGAGCTCGTCTCCGAGGGCGTCACCGCCAAGATCATGCGCATGCCGGACGACGCCCGGCAGAAGCTCACCAAGACCCTCGGCCGCATGATCAACGAAAACACCGGCGGCATGATCTGCATCCTGCTGTAAAAGGCTCCCCTCTCAGGGGAGCTGACTGAAAGGTCGTCGCAAATTTGCGACTGTCGGATGCCTCCGGCGGCCCTGTCTTTTCTCTCGCAAGAGAAAAGATAGGGGAGAAAAGAGTGCTTGGGGACGCGGGGTGCGTACTGCCTCTGAATTTAGGCAGGAACCAATGTTTCGGGCGTCGTTCCACACGATAGTCACCTTACGGGCGTCTGACTACGCGCCGCCTGATACGTAGGAATCAGATTTGTAAGCAGTTACCTTTGAATATTTGCAGTCAATAGAAGGTGCAGCCTGAGTTTGTCAGACTGCACCTT
>ERZ836939.2761-NODE-2761-length-16235-cov-3.189184_pt1 | contig 16235 bp, 19 predicted proteins | sample MGYA00519912_ERZ836939 | MGnify/ENA primary metagenome ERZ836939 (study PRJEB31850, sample SAMEA3708810) | human gut metagenome | biome: human gut; feature: human-associated habitat; material: faeces | place: China | collected 2014 ... | reverse complement strand
AGTTCCTGGGCGCTTACTACGAGAACAAGATCTACGAGAGCGATCCGTTCCAGCATCTGGACCAGGTCGGCGTCGGCAAGCTGGTCAAGATGGCTGCACATGACGGCCGTGAGACCCGTCCCGACCTGGGTCTGGGCATCTGCGGCGAGCACGGCGGTGATCCTTCCAGCGTCGAGTTCTGCCACAATGTTGGTCTGGACTACGTCAGCTGCTCTCCCTTCCGTGTGCCTATCGCACGTCTGGCTGCTGCCCAGGCTGCTATTAAAAAACCGAGAGCATAAGGTTTTTATAGCGAATTATCGTTAAAAACAGAGCATAAAATAAGGCTCATCGTCAATTTTGGCGGTGAGCCTTATTTGTTTGCTCATGTATGAGGTGAATTGCGTTTAACACGGGGCTGCTTTCCAGAAGCATCACAGATACACCTCCACAGTCAGATCGGTCCACGCTGCACGGCGGAACTGGTGGGGCATCTTGTTGGCTTCCCGGTAACGCTTGGCGGTTTCAAAATCGATGGTGAAGGTGAGGATGGGCTTTTCCGATACAGCCATCAGATCGGTGCGCTCCTCTTTGGACTTCTTGCAGCCGGTGTTCAGCTTCCAGCGGTAGGAGTAATCGGCAATGGGGGTGACCACTTCAACGAACTGCTCAATCAATTCGGGCGCAAGACAGGCACCGTGTACATCGACCTTCTGAGAGAGAAAATCGTAGATCGCTTTCATGTCCGAGGAAACCGTCTGCGGTTCGGGCGCAGGGGAGAGGGCTTTCAGCTCCTGCTCCAAGCGGGCGACCTCGTCATCTGCCTGTTTGCAAAGAGCTTGGTATTCCTCTCTTGGCAGTTCGCCGTCTGCACGCATGGCAGCGTAGTTCAGCTTGCGCTTTTTGATTTTTTCAATCTTGCTCTGAATCGGCGCAGCGGACATTCGTGCTGTAGCTTTTCCGTTCTGGCAGCTTTCAATCATCTTACAGGCACGAAGGATGGCTTTGTTCTGATTGCCCCAGACCTTTTCAAAAATCTTCTTCGCCATCAGTTCCAGCTTCCACTCCGGGATGGAAATGGCATCACAACTGAGCTGCTGGGTCATGTTGTGCTCCAGAACGAAGGAACGGGTCGGGTTGACAGTTCGCATATTGCACTGGTAGCCAAAGACCGGCGTTCCGTCCTTCAGTTTACGCCAGTTGAAAATGCGGTAGGAAGAACCGCAGCGGCAGTGAAGTTTGGACACCCACAAATTCTTGGTAGTTCTGGCTCCTTTACGCCTTGTTTCTCCATCAGGAAGGCGCAGGCTGGAAATACGGGATTTGCGGATGCGTTCACATTCGTGCCAAAGGGCTTCTGATACGATCGGATCAAAGTTGCCTTTTACATAGACGAAAGAAGTTTCATCAAGGTTGTTGATGCGCTTCTTTTCAAGATAGTTGTTGACCTTGGACTTGTTGTAGCAGATATAGCCCATATACGTTGCGTTGCGAAGGATACGGCTGATTTTGGTACAAGACCAACTGACGTTTCCGTGCCCATCCTTACGACCCAGCCGGGAAAGTTCATTGACGATCGCCTTTTCCCCGTAGCCCTGAGAATAGAGCGTGAAAATCATTCGTATGGTTGCAGCCTGTTCCTCGTTGATAACGTATGTACGGTTGACCTTATCCCGGTCGTAGCCGATAATGTTGCCGCTGCCGTAAAGCACGCCGTTCTGCCGGCTTATCTTCTGCCCGGCAAGAACACGCTCTGAAATCTTGCGGCTTTCTTCCTGCGCCATGGTTGCCATGATGGAAAGCCGGAGTTCGCCATCGCCGTCCATCGTCCAGATGTTGTCGGATACGAAAAAGACCTCTACGCCGAAATTGCGGAGTTCACGGGTAAGCTGAAGGGTATCGACAGTGTTGCGGGCAAAGCGGCAGACCTCACGGGTGACGATCAGGTCGAATTTGCCACGTTTGGCATCGGAAATCATCTGCATAAACGCAGGACGCTTTTTGGCAGAGGTGCCGGTGATGCCCTCATCAATATAGCGGTTTATGACCTGCCAGTTGGGATGATACCGAAGCTGATCGTCGTACCACTGCATCTGATTTCCGAGTGCATCGACCTGTGCTTCATGCTGGGTGGAAACACGACCGTAAAAGACAATGCGGCGGTCACGGTCTTTGTCCAATGGGAATTGCCCAAAGTACATTCTTTGTGTGATGTTCATATCGCTGTACCTCCTTTGCCCGTAGTATAGAAGATTGCGAAGGGAATATGTAGGATGTCGCCGGTGTCAGCGACATCCTTGACATTACGCTGCATATCTGCTAAGAACCTGATGATAGACCTCAGCAGAGATCAGGTCGTTGTCGAATAAAATCGAAATCAGCTTCAGTGCAGTTGCATCAATGCTGAAAACATCGGGAGAAACAGCGGGGGAAAGGGGAGCGTAGGCGTTCTTGTTGATATTATCGACCTCCGTTCAGATCCAGACTGTTCATCAGGGCTTCGTTGATCTGGTACATCTCGTCCGGCGTAGTCTGCCCTAGGAGCCGCTGTATGCGTTCTTTATCAATGGTGAAGATCTGCTCCAGCAGCACCATGCCGGGAAGCTCCAGCCCGTGGATGCGCTCGGCGTAGTAGTGGGTGGGCTGGGACGGCTTCTTGCCGGCCTTGGACGTGATGGGCGCGACGATCAGCGTGGGGCAGTAGTAGTTGCCGGTGTTGTTTTGCAGGACGACCACAGGGCGGGTGCCGCCCTGCTCGGAGCCTATGTAGGGGTCGAGGTTGGCAAGGTACACGTCGCCCCTGCGGTAAATCCAGTTTTCCTTCATGCGGTATCTCCGTTCCTTTCTTTCGTTTCTTTCGATATTCCTCAAAGCGAGAAAGCAGGTCATGTCCGGATATCTCTCGCTGTTGTATCTGTCCTGTGCGTTCATATTGCGTCTCCTTGTCTTTTGTCATTGTGGTTTTTCGGGTATGTACGCTCTCAATTTGTCCTCGACGCCCCGAGAGCAGGGAGAGCATCAGACGGCGGTGTGCTGCACCGCTCCATAGGAATCGAACCTCCCCGCCTTCATTGTGGCTGGGCCGCGAATTACGGAAGTATCATTGTCCCCAACACCTGTCATCGCCTCCACCGGGAGCAGCCCGGCTTTTATCGTGTAAGTTGTATCGCTCGCTCATTTCTGAGGTCGTGGCGCACTCACGAAAGCGGCTCAGGGGTTCAGCCCATAGCGTTGGGAATGTGCCTGATGCCTGGATATTCAGTTTTCAAGGTTCGCTGAGCCACAAGGCTCTGAGAAAACTGAATCTCCGTATCGCTTGCGGTGAGATTTGTCCTCTCACCTTTCAATGGACATTTTTTTGAGGAATTTTAACCATCAGGAAAAATATATTTTTGCCTTTCCTCGGATGGCGCGAATCTGCTTGTTGACCATAGGGACGCTGATGCCGTGCTCCGCAGCATACGCAGTCTGGCTTTTCCCCTCAATGAGGCATTCCGTAAAGATCGAACGCTGGCTGTCCGTCAGCGTTTTGCAGAATGCGTCTGTAAGTTCTGCCGTGAGCACCTCGGAGTCGATGCGCTGCCGCGTATCCAACATCCATGCGGACTCGTCCATGCTTCCGCCGTCGCGGATGGCGTCAAGGCTCAGAACCGGCCCGATGGTCTGCTGTTTTGCGTACTCCCGGCGCATCTGCTTTTCCTGACGGAGCAGCAGCCGCATCACCTCAAGGCTGACCTCCGTTTCCTCGCCGGTGGCCTTGATTCTGGCGAAATATCTCTTTCTTCCGTTTTCCTCGATTGCCCAAAGGTCGTAATCGAACTCCTTTAATGTTTTCATGCCGTGATCTCCTTTGAATTTTTGAATTTGGGTGAAATCAAAAATTCGGAGCTCACGGGTAGCGGCAGATGTATTGTTCAAAGCGGCGTTTCATGGAAAAAGTCCTTTCCCGAGCCAAGCCGGGAAAGGACTCTCAACGCCGTACAAAGAAATCGGGCAGCAAAAAAGCGCCGTCAAAGCAGACCGAACCCATTTACCGGGTCAGTCTGACTTTGTACGGCGCTTGGCAGTCTCCTCAGAATGAATCTGATTCTCTCCGCTTGCTCGATTAAAAGTCGGTTTTTGTATTCAGTTTATCGTTTCTGCCTCGGTTTTCCTGAAAGCAGGCGGCAGACGGCCTGTTTCGCCTTCATTCTGCGGAAGCAGCCCAGATTGATGGGATACTCCGACTTGCATTTTCGGCAGTAGACCATTTTGTGTCCCGCTGCATCGGAGAACACCTTCTCCACCAGAAAGCTGCAAAATGGGCAGTGGATCTCCCGGAGGGTCAGCGCGGCGGATTCCCTGCGGGAATCGGACAGCCTGCGTGACACATCCGGCGAGAGCTTACGGGGAGCGGTTGCTTTTCTCATCCTGCACCACCGTCCTGTCCCAGCCCCATTTCCTCCGTGATGTACTCCGCCAGCGGTCTGTAACACAGACAGCCCAGCTCCCGCAGCCGAATGAGAAAGGCGGAGAAGGACACGCCCATTGTATTTGCCATTTGCTTGATCCTCAGCTTATCCGTTGTTCTCATAACGCTGTCACCGAATACGGGGATACCTTCGGAGAAGCCGTGCATGGCAACTACGTTGCGTACCATGAAGCGCGGCATTAGGAGCGCCGCGCCCATCCGGTCGATCAGCGTTTCATGGAAGCTGAACAGGTTTTTGAAGTCCTCCTGAGAGTAGATGCGCTCGTTATCAAACTCTCTGTGGAAAGCAGCAGAGGGAACAGCCCTGTCCATGATGTAGTGAGCACATTCGTGACTGATGGTGAAGCGCCGCCTGCCGCTTTCGTGCTCCTGCCGCAGGCAGCGCTCGATCACGATGGTTCCTCCGGGATACACGCGCCGGACGACGGTTCCGCCCTCATAGACGCGCAGAGGAGTCACGCCGTCCGCAATGAAGCCGATCTTGTCGCTGTCCTCCTCGGCAAAGCTGCGGTACAGCAGGGGCAGCTTCAGAAAGTCCGTGACGAACCCCTCGATATCCACGCAGCAGGTGCGCTCCGCTTCCTTCCCGAGATATTGGCGGATCAAGCCTTCGCCCAATTCGTCGAGTTCCTCATAGGAAAAAATCCTCATGTCTCACAAACACCTCCTATGGGGAGCGGTCAACATACCAGCGCTGACCCTCCCGATACAAATATCTTACCGCACGACCGATCTTGACGGTGTAGCGGACGCCTTCAAACTCGTCGTGAGAAGCAGTACAGGTATGAAGCACCTTTGTCACCTCCCACTGTCTGCCGTCGTGCCAGCGGATAAGAAGCGGGCGGATCACGCCGTCCGTATCCACCTCCGCGCTGACGGACACATATTTTTTCTGCATGGGCAATACCTCCGTCAAAGGGCTTTGATCACATGGGTGGCTACGCCCTGTACCCGAAGCCCGGACACATAGATATCCTCCATGTCTTTGTTCTCCGGGTGGAGGTAATAGCTCTGCCGGTCATCGTCATATAAGAGCCGTTTCAGCGTGTTCTTGTCCTCGTCGGTGAGGGCAACGACGATCTCCCCAATCTGGGCGGTATGCTGCTGGCGGATGATAACAAGGTCGCCATCATCGATTTGTGCATCCTCCATGGAGCTGCCGGAGGCCCGGAGGGCGTAGAAGTCCCCCTTGCCGAAGAAGGACACGGACAGGGGCAGGTATTCCTCCACCTGGGCTTCCTTTTCCTCCGGCGAGCCGCAGGGGATGGAGCCGACAATGGCGGCGGGGCTCACCGCCGGATTCATCCGTTGGATCTTCGGCGTGGAGAGCGTGCCGTTTTCGTAGAAAACCATATCCTTTTCCGCCATAGCCACCAGGTATCTGTGTGCGGAGGAAACCGCGATCTTCATAGCTCCGGCGATCTCCCGGACAGTGGGGGTAGAAGAATACCGCTCGAAGTAGCTTTCGATGTACTCCCGGATGCGGAGCATAAGCTCCTCGCTCTTGCTTCTCATATTGTACTTTTCTCCTATCTGGAACACAAGTTCCTGATAGCTCTATTATACACATAGCTCGGAGAAAATCAAGGGGGGAAAAAGAAGGTGTGCAATCAGATGCACACCTTCGGGGAAAAATCTTCATTTTTTAACCTGACAGACGGTGTATGAGGGGCGTTTCATCGGTGGATTACCGTTCGCTGAAGCTCTCCAGCATCCTTTGAAAGCCGTCCACCGCCTCCTGCGGCGCTGTGATCTTCATCTTCCCGCCGGAGGCGAATACCCAGCCGTAGAAATTGCTGCTGAGATCAACGGTCGCCTCCACAGTGAAGTGGTTCTTGTCCACAATCTGCGTGGAAGCATCCTCCCCGAAGCGGTCGATGATGCTGTTCATGAGGGTGCTTTCGCACAGCAGAGTGATACGGCAGGTCTTGCCGTTGAGCATGGAAAACTCCTGCGTGAAGAACTCTGATACGTCAAAGCCCTTTGGCTTTTTTACAGCGGTTTCATCCGTAACCTCCATTTGAACGATACGGTCAACGCGGAACTTTGCGACCTGCTGCCGGTAATCGTGGAAACCGACGAGATAGTATGTATCGTTATTCCAAAGCATGGCGAATGGGGAGACTGAGTAGACTCGTCCGCCATGCCGGAGAACCCGCTCCTTGGAAGGAGCGTAGTCGAAATAGCAGAAGGAGATTTTCTTCCGCTCCGTGATAGCAGTCTGGATTCGGTCTACGCTGATGTAGACGCTTTCGTTGACAGCCTTTACCCGGCTGTCAATGTACAGATGCCTTTTCAGCAGAGCTGCGTCGCCCGGAGCAACAAAGGTGGTCAGCCGTTTGACCAGCTCCTTGCTTTTTCCCGGCGTGATGAACCGCGCAGATTGTACCGCATCGATGAGGAGCTTGACCTCCGGCGCTTCAAAGTGCCGGGTTGCCACATGGTAGAGGTTCTGCACTCTGCGTTCTTTGACTATATCCACGCCGAACTCCACAAGCTGTTCAATGTCGCTGCGGAGCGTTCGCGGGTCGGCGGTGATGCCGTGTTCCTTCAAATGGGCGGAGATGTCCGCAAGGGAGACCGGGTGCGCTTCGTCCGTGGTCTCCCAGAAGTATTTGAACAGGATGAGCGTGCGGTTTGTAAGTGCCATATTTTCCTCCTTTGCTGGAGCTTGTTCCTGTAAATTATAGGTCAGCTGCAATGAAGTGGATTGATGTCCATATTGTCTCCAGCAGTGGAAGGTCTTTCCCATAACTTATTTGCTGGCTCTATAATACAGTAACGGATGTTCCAATGGACTCCAAGAGAAGATTAAGCGGACGATCGCAGAAAAGACAGAATATCTGACTAAACGGCATCGGATTATTGTGGAAGGACTTTGACCGGATCGCCAAAGGATGCACATACCAGTGTCCTGACCATCATAAGTATTTATACCAAAATCTGTCCAGCAGATACCCAAGCAGCAGGCCAAGCAAAGACGATGAAAAAACCACAAGCAAGGTGTTCCAATTTGAAAATTCTGCGGGCAAATTCGGCGCGATAATCGAAAATGACGCAAAATCGGCTGACCCTGAAATATAAAAGCAAAGTAGGAGATATGCTACAACAGGGATGCAGCCTATCGTCACATTTTTAAGCAGCATGATCATGAAATAGAGGAAATTGATTATAATACTAAACTGCAATGCAAGACGCATATATTCCAGCCAGGATAGATGGAACATGATTACTGCAAATGCAATTGTGGGAAAGACCATCAGCAAATAAGCTGAACAAAGCAAAAGCAATTCGCCAACACAAGTTTTGTGGTATTTTGTGCAGGCACGAAGCGCTTCACACCCGTCGCCTTCTACCCAGACATGGAGATATCCCATCGGCCAAAGCAGTCCACATAAGGGAATAAACACTTGTGACATATAAATAAAAGTGCTGCGTGCCTCTGAGGGATCAACATAAAAATACTTGAAAGCAGACACGCCCGGCAGCAGGCAGTATGCGATAATGATAGGAATGAAGAACAGGGGCTTACAATTACGCAGAATAATGCGTAACAATTTCAAACGCAGCCTCATCGGACCCCCCTTATTATATTTATATATCCATCTTCAAGTGTCGGTTGAATCGATTTGCCGGGTTGTTCTTCATTGGAAAGCACACGCAGGTATGCTTCCCCATCAATTTGTTCCCTGCGCAGGATGTAGTATGGAGAAGCCAGTTCTTTCTGCCTTTTCTCTGAAACATGCCACACATGCTTCGTTGCAGCCTTCCGTATTTTTTCCGGCGTGTCCTGGCAAATACTTTTCCCGTGTGACAGTATGATTATATGGTCGCAAAGAGCTTCAACATCTTCCACGATATGTGTTGAAATCAATATCGTGCAGTCCTCTCGGTGTTGAGAAATCAGATTTTTGAAGCGCAGTCTTTCTTCAGGATCAAGTCCTGCGGTAGGTTCATCAACAAGGATTAGTTCGGGATTCCCAAGCAGGGCTTGTGCAACACCAAGCCGCCGGATCATTCCGCCGGACAGTGTTTTTACCTTATCAGAATGGCGCTCCCAAAGATTTACATCTTCCAGGCAGTTATGAATGTTCTCTCCTTGGCGATTGGAGGGTATTCCTTTCAATTCTGCAAAATACTCCAGAACCTCATAAACCGTGAGTTCCTGAAATGCTCCAAATTTTTGAGGAAGATACCCCACGTTGGAAGGTGTAATGATTCTTCCATTATAACGGTAAATTCCTGCAACGCACCGCATAAAGGTTGTTTTCCCGGAACCGTTTGGGCCAAGCAAGCCATAAACTCCATGCGTTAGCTGAACAGAAATATTATCAAGAACGGTTTTCTTACCGAAGGTCTTGGAAAGGTTATCAACTGTTAGCATTCTTATTCCCCCAATCTATAAAGAAATTCTATTTGGTTGCATTCTGGAGCCGATTTTTTCAGATACTGATAAACTGTTTTCAAGACGAAGTCTTCTCCTAACAGGTTGGCTTTATAGCTGAACAGTTCAGAAAAGAGATTGCTGGATTCTATGTACTCTGACCATTCCTCCAAATCTTCTATTTCATTGGCAGAATCATATCGAGTAAGAATTTCAACGCTCGACCACGGGATTTCAGCAACTTCACGGCTGCCGCCAAAAATCAGATAATCCGAGAACACGTTATATAGCAGCATTGTGTTTTTCTCCTTGGGCATCGTTGCAAGTAAATGCTGTTTGCAAAGAGAATCTGCCGTAACCGACCAGTCTGCCGTAATAATATGATCGCTGAATTCGACATACTCTTCCTGAACAGAGTTAACAGCCATAATTGTTACAGGCTGCATGAAAATGGTCTTTCCCATCAGGTCGAATGCTGCTGTTTCACCAACTTGATCGGCGAGTCTTTTCCAAGCCTCCTGGTATCCGCTGATTTTGATACTCCGGACACCGATGGGGCTATACCAGCATACGATACCCTCTTTCTCTTCGGAAACAATCATTCCTCCGTATAATGACACCGCATCAGCATTTCCAGAGAAGGTATTATCGTCGGTCTTGGGGAGATTAGATGCTACAGCCATGTTTGAATCTACATAAACTTCATAGTATGTGGGTTCAAGATCAGTATTCACGACTATCTGCCCAGCTTCATAAAATTTCACAAAGCCGGGAACGGGGTAATACGGCAAATAGCCCGGCAGCGCAATGTCTTGATAATTGGAAAAATACTTTCCTGCACTTCCGGAATAGGAAAAGTTCAGTTCTTTCGTTCCCATAGGCGCATATACTGTAACATAATCGCCATTTTGGTCGAAATTCAACTTGTCTCCGTTTCCGTCTTTAATGGAGTTTATAACATAACCGTGGTATAAGGTAAAACGATATTCGTTCCGGTCGTTCTCTTTTAACTCAATACGAACAGTTGCCTTCATATTGTTCCGAACAGTAAGCTCAATACAATATTTTGAAACATGAAAATCAGCCGGCAGTTCTTGCTGCTCAGGATATTTTTGGCGGTAAGTGAATTCATGTTGCAATGTCCCATAGGGTCTGTAATCTTTTCGTATAATGCTATCATTGCTGCGGCAAACGAACCGCACGCCGCAAAGTAAAGAAAGAACAATAAGAACAGAAGCCATCATATAGGTTTTTCTATTTCGTTTGGGCGTTGCGAAAACTATAGCCGCGGTCAATAACAGAATCCAGAATGCTGCAAGAACCCAACGATATGCTTCAATGGATGCCCCATATATGTCGTCTGCGACCCAACTTGTATTTGGAGCAAGAATAGAAAACCAATCGAAAAACGCCAATACCGGATATCCTAATATCGATTCGCTTGCAAATATCCTTGAGGGAACAGGGCTGCAAACCAGCGCAGAAACAATAATAATGCAGTATGCGACTTCACGAACAGTTTTTTGTGACAAGAGCGCCCCAACTAATATGGCAATTACTCCGGGCAAGAAGAAGTCAATAAAGATGCTGGGAATGGAATTAAGGAAGAACGCTGGGTAGTGAATTTGCAATTGTGCATATTTTCCGAGTATCCAACCAAAGATGTTGATGCTCCAGATCAACAGCAGCGAGATCAAAACCAGACTTTGAGAGCAAAGAAGTTTCGACCTTGAAGAAGGAATAATTTCTAATGCCTCTTGTAAGGCAGATGTCCGGGGCAGGTTGGTATATTCGTAACTTAAGAAGGAAAATACTATGTAGCCGACGATGCCGAGCTTCAAGCTGGCCACATGGAATTCTGCCAAATAATTGGAAGCATTGAAAAATCGCACCAGAAAGAAATTGGATAGCAGAAAAAGGACGGCACAAATCGCCAAATAGATAATGGAGCGAAAAAAGATTTTTATAGAAACGCTCATAGAGATGCGCATATAATCCCTCCCTCTAAGAAAACGGATTTTATTCAAAAGGGCAGGGGGTAAACCAAGAGATTATCCCCCGCCCTCAGGGTTCAGTGTAAATAAGTTCATCGTATGTTAGTTCATGCCCCGTTTACCCCCTGCCTTTAGGGTTCAGTGAGCATGTCAGTCCGTTACGGTCAGCGTTCCAGTTGCGCTGCATCCGCCAGACGGCAAACCGGGAACCCAAAGTTTTGCTCTGCAAAGGTAGACATAGTCGCTGTGTCCCCAAGCCCCGGTGTTTCCTGAAGCCGCAGGAGCTAAAGTGAAAGTACCATAGTTACTCCAACCGCTCCCGGAAGACAATTGCAAAGCAGCACTTACGTTATGCTGAGATGACGCACTATTGGTAGCGGAAACTTTTGCGTGATGGCACGAGAGGCTGCCGGAAGTAGCCTCATTCTGCGTAGTTTTCAAAGTCACACTCTCACTACCACTATAGGCCATCGCTGTAACAGATAGGCAGAAAACCAAAACCAGCACAACGGGAATTGCACGTAGAATTGTACGTAGAATCTTTTTCATCATTTTCACCTCCTCTATCCTTTGTGGTTTGCTTCTATTCTGAACACATAATAGAAAAGCGCACAAGCCGAAAAGAAGCTGTCCGACTCATGCGCACAAGATTACACCCCTGATACGACCTCTCCAGAATTGGGAGCCGCACCAATAGCGCCAATATGCAAAGCCGAAGCCTGTGTCGCAGGGTCGATACATGGTGTTACCTCCAATCGTTGTAGATAGACGCTTTCACATCTTCATGAATAGTATACCATATCCTAAAGGCAGTCTCAACGTCTTGATCGCTCACTTTGGGACATTTTCTTGTAAATGTGGCATAAGAACCGAGATAAATTCTCTCTTTATAAGAGGGGGAGCAAACGCAGGAAATCGAATAGCCACAGCCGCAGAGAGTTTCTGCGGTTTTTTTACGCCCATTTTCAAAATAAGTTGTTCGCGTATTTGGAAAAACACGCTTGCCCGGCGTTGTAGGCAGCAGAGGGAAAATTGCAAAGTTGCTGTGGAGAGAGTACGTGGAAGTCTCAGAGCAAACCAACAGAGGGAACGGATGCCGTCCTCCCTACGGAACGTTTTCCTTATTTAGTATTGCTCAGCACAGATAACGTTGTTAATGCTTAAACGAGAATAATATTACTGTTCTTAACAAATAGTTCCACTTGCCATTAGTCGTGGCTAAATATATTCCGCTGATCGCTCAACACTCTGACATTAAACGAGTCCTTCTCTATGCTCAAGATTCCGAGAGACTCCTGCAGTTTTACTATCAGGCTACTTATCTGCAAAATACCTCTCCACATATAAAACGTTTTCAATCGGCACAGAGGTTACTATTTATTCTTCCGGCTCTAACAACAACTCATAGCCATACCCAAAGCTCCCGGTACTGCCTGCCGGGAGCTTTTGCTCATCAGCAACCAGTTAATTGCTATAATTAGCCCATTATTGTTTGGAGGTTATTGCGATGAACATACGATACGGATATGCACGAGATTGTGCTAGATATGCCACTTTTGGATACAAGACAACGCATTGACGGGTTGACCGGACTATTCCTGTCTAACATCGTGTTACAGATACTCTCATATGTCGCTCAGGTCGAACGCGAAAACATCCGCAAGCGACAGGCGGAGGGTATTGCCGTAGCAAAGGCGAACGGAGTGCAGTTCGGAAGAAAAAGTATAGAGAAGCCCAAGGATTTCATGGAACAGGTGACAGAGATGCAAAAACAGGGGCTGTCCCGCATCAATATAGCCAAACGGTTCGGCGTAAGCCGCTCATTGTTCTATAAGTGGCTGAGGGAATGAAAGTGTCGCTGCCAGTCATGAATAATATATTAATATATTTGCGATTTTGTGCATAAAAGTACAGGTTTATGCATTGACTTTGCCCTCTGTATTATGTATACTACTGTTGAGAAATGGTAACGGTTTTCTTCGAAATCGCCTGAAATTCACTGTTTTTCTTAACAGGACGCTGTGCAGAAAGCCATGTACATCAACCTGTACTTTGGCGGACAGTTAAAAAATAGTGCATAAATATACATTATCGCCGGAGGCGTATGCGCATGAAAAAAGACAGCGGACTTAAGCGGCTGAGCCGCACAGATCTGGTGGATATAATACACCGCTTGCAGCACAACGAGGTTCAGCTAAAGGAAGTAAATGTGGAGCTACATTAACGAAAGGATACAAGAACGACTATTTCGGTGAAAAGGGGTACTTTTTTTCAGATTGTACGTTGGACTGTGCCTTCTGTTCGAGCAGGGTGAAGTACCATTATACCTCGGGTTTGGGAATTATCATTTTTGTGCGCAACAACTGCTACAAAGAGCTTCAAGGACAGAACCCGTAATATTACATTCAAAGAGAGGGAAAACATGGCTTTTTTTGACAAGTTAAGCAAGACAGTCACGGAAGTCAGCCAAAAAACCATAGCCAAAGCTAAGGAACTGGCTGATACTTCAAGACTAAACTCAATGATTTCCGAAGAGGAAAAGGTTATCGCCAATCAGTATTTTCAGATTGGCAAACTGTACGTCTCCGTCCACAAAGACGATTTTGAGGATGATTTTGCTGGAATGATAGGTGCTATCGCTGAAGCAGAAGCAAAAATTAAAGACTTCAAGATGCAAATCCAGGACATTAAGGGAGTACAACGCTGTGAAAAGTGTGGTGCGGAAGTCCCCAATGGAGCGGCATTTTGCAGTTCTTGTGGAGCTACCATGCCGAGAATCCGAGTTCCGGTTTCCAATGATTGCATAAAATGTGAAAACTGTGGTGCAGAAGTGAAAAAAGGTATGCGCTTCTGTACTTCCTGCGGAAAACCGACAGATGCGGCTAAAGCCGCTTTTGCTGTGCCCGTAACTGAGCCGACGATAATTGTTGAACATAATGAAGTATGTCCTAACTGCGGTGCAAAGGTCGAAGATGGTTTGGCGTTCTGTGCCGAGTGTGGAATAAAGCTGCAATAAGGGAGGAAAACGATATGCAGAAAACAAGACTTGGTATTTCGGTTGGATTGCTCGGAGCAGCAATCTATTTCATGGGGTTATTCAGTGGTTATTTGTTAGCGGTTCTTCTTGCCGGATATGTTTTACTGTTTGAGGAAAACAGTTGGCTGCGAAAGAATGCAGTGAAAGCAATGTCCGTAATGGCAGTTTTTTCGCTGCTGATTACTGTGCTGAACCTCGTTCCCAACGCTATCGGCTTTATTAATGATGTTGTTTCAATTTTTGGTGGTAGTTTCTATGTGGCATTCCTGTCCAATTTGATTTCTGCTGCCGTTGCGGCACTCAACATTATCGAGAAGCTGTTGATAATTGGGTTGGGTGTGAAAGCCTTGACGCAAGGAACAATTGCTGTTCCTGTTGTTGATAATCTGATTAACAAATATATGGGATAAGATGCCAAAGGTTCAGTGGATGACGGTACTGCATCCACTGCTCTTTCTTCACTATAGCGAAGGGAGAGAAGAGAATGAGGCTAAGTTTTGCGGAAAATGCGGCTCGAAGTTAGTTGAATCCACCGGGCGCTGTCTTAACTGCGATGCCGATAAACTGAATAAACAAACCGAAACGCCGGAAGCGGTTGAGAAACCAAGACCGGAACAGGACTCGGCTTTAGGAGATACGGTCAATGCCGATAACTCTATAAATAATCAAAGAAGGAGGGTTTCATTATGAAACACACGTCCAAACTGTTGACAGCTCTGCTGTTGACAATGGCATTTCTTGTTTCCGCATTGCCTGTCCATGGCATACATGCCGAGCCGGAAACTGCCACCGTTCAAAAGAAGGCTGAACTGGTGTTCGTTATTGATTCTACCGGTTCAATGGGCGGCGCCATCAACAACGTCAAAACAGGGATAACATCCTTTGTCAACTCGCTGGAGACACAAGGGGTAAACTTGCGAATAGGCATCGTTGAATACCGTGACATAGAGGTAGACGGCTTGGATTCAACAATTATCCATGAGTTGAATCATTCGCCTTGGATGAACAGCACTTCCGAAATGGTTGAGGTGCTCAACGGCATCTCTGCCGGTGGCGGCGGTGATGATCCGGAAACGGTCATTGATGGGTTGGGCTACCTCGTCGATGGCGAAACGATTCCGTGGAGCAGCGTTCATATAAGTTCGCAGTTGTTCTGACCGATGCAGGCTGTAAGATTGCAAACAGGCACGGATACAACAGCCTGCAGGAGGTAGCAGATGCTCTTCTGCAAGCTGATATCCACACCTCTGTTGTCACAAAAGCGAGCGAGTACTCAACCTATGAAGAACTATACACCACAACGGGAGGCACCAAGGCAGACATTTATTCCGATTTCAGCACTGTCCTTGCGGATTTAGCAAACCAAATCCTCGGTCTTACGGGAAAGGCAAAAAAGGCAATATACGTTTTGCCCGGATACTTGGGTTCCGAGCTGTACGATGGTCCCGACGGAACAACCGGAGGAAAACGCCTGTGGTTTCCTGCAAATCCCCTTGATTTAGATACTATAGTTGGGCAGGAAAATTTAAGGAAATTCTACCAAGATGAGTACGGGAATGGGACTCAGCTGCATGTTGATTATGACCGAGATGAATACGGTGTATGGAGTACTTATAAGACCTTAGTCAAGAAACTCAAAGAGGAATTCGACGGTAAATACGATGTTAGGTTCTTTCCGTACAACTGGCTGGAGGACCTGAACGACAGCGTTACAAAACTTGAAAATGATATTCGAAAAAACGATTACAACAGCGTCATCTTTGTTACCCACAGCACAGGCGGATTGTTAGCTTCTGCATTCATAGCGAAGAGTAACGCTAACAAGTTGTTGGTATCCAAGGCCATATTGATAGCAGCCCCCCTTTTCGGAACATACGCATCCTTGCTCCCAATAGAGAGAGGGGATTCCAGGAAGACTTCAAACGTCCTCGGCATGGAGTTTTGGATTGATGCTTTTACGGCAAATTGGTGGGTACGCGGATGGGCAAAAAATTCGCCGACCACATAACAGCTGTTACCCAGCAGCGAATACATCCGTCAAATACCCATGCTTAACTTTAACAGTGATAATTGGTGGAGTCCATGGTCGAATTTGGAAGCTATCGGTTCCATTGGTGATTATTATAGGATCCTCAATGGAAGTGAGCGCATAAACCCCAATTTGACGAATGGAACGGAACGTAGCCACAGGTATTTTCGTGAAACTGCATTAAAGGGGGACGTCATAAGCCAGTGGTCGCTTGCATCCCTGATGGAGGTTGATACCTTGTTAATCTGCACAGCATCCGGTCATTCAACAACAAAAACGGCCCGATATAGGAACGGAATTTTCGGCGGAAAAAAGTTGGACGACATAATATACGACAAAAA
>ERZ836939.2752-NODE-2752-length-16318-cov-8.189264_pt1 | contig 16318 bp, 7 predicted proteins | sample MGYA00519912_ERZ836939 | MGnify/ENA primary metagenome ERZ836939 (study PRJEB31850, sample SAMEA3708810) | human gut metagenome | biome: human gut; feature: human-associated habitat; material: faeces | place: China | collected 2014 ... | reverse complement strand
TCTTGATAAATATACAAATTTGGGCGGCGTCGCAGGCCAGAACGACGGTACCCTGGAGCAGTGTACCTATTCCGGCACGATGGGCGGCAACGCGGACACGGACGGCCTTGTCTCCGACGGTGCACGCAGCACCGGCAGCACGGTGGGCGGCATTGCCGGTCTGAACAACAGCACGATCACCGGCTGTGAGGTCAAATACATCAAACTGCAGGTCAGCGGTATCAGCAACATCACCACGACCCAGACCGCAGACGAAAAGCTCGCCAGTGCCAGCCATGTGGGCGGCATTGCGGGCCGCAACAATGCCGAAATCGTCAACAGCTATGTTGCCACCGAGCGCAGCAACGACGCGGGCAGCATCATTACGGCGCGTTACGGCTTTGTGGGCGGCGTCGCGGGCTCCAACAACGGCACTATCAAGGGCAGCGGCAGCAAAACTGTGCAGACCGATTTGATGCCCGAGTTGAAAAAGTGGATCGCTGACGGAGACACCAACGTAATTGTCGCTGCGCTGCGCGGCAACCCGGTAAATGGGACGGGCGCTACAGTTAGCTATGTGTCCAACTTTGTGGATCTCAAGGGCGTTGACACTGTGACGAATAAGGGCTACACGAACGTTTACAGCGACACGGGTCTGGCCGCTAACGATCTGCTTGTCGGCTTGCGCGGCAGCAATAAGGATATGAACAACCTTGCCAGCGGTCACTTGGGCGGAATTACCGGATTCAACGGCCTGAACGGCAGCATCAGCAGCACGGCCAGCGGTAAGTGGTTCGTCTATGCGGATAACGCAGCCCGCGATGATACCACCGTTGGCGGCATCGTAGGACAGAACGAATCCAATGTGACCGGCACAAGTGCGCTGGATACTGTGGTAAACTGCGCTGCCGTGCGTCGATTCAGCCGCCGGACGTTCTGGAAAACGGGCAATAACGCGACCCAAAGGGGTGATATTTCCCAAAGCGATGCCAATGACCGCGATGATGTTAATTACTATGATTCCACAAACCGCTTCAATGTGCAGGTTGGCGGCATCATCTGCAACCAGAACAACCGCAGTGGTGACCGGTGGACGCTGACAAACTGTATTAACTTCGGCTCTGTCTATAACAGTCGTTCCGGCAATGCGGGCGGCGTCATTTCGCTTTGGACGAACTACGGCGGCACGCTTCAAAACTGCTACAACTTCGGCGACCTGAAGACGAACTTCAACGACGGCGGCAGTGACTGCGGTACAATGGGCGGTATTGTGGCTTACTATGATGCGCCTGTCTCCAACACGTCGGTCAACGTCCTGTCCTGTCAGAACCATGGCTCGATGAAGTCGTCTATTGATGGCTGGAGCAGCGCAAACGACATCGGCGGCATCTTTGGCAAAGTGCAGATGAAGAACGCCACCGACATTATGACAATCGATCTGTATGACTGTGTCAACGGCAGCACTGTAAGCATTCAAGCCAGATCGATGGCTGTCGGCATTTTTGCTTACTTGGGCCCGTGGGATGGCGTGGACAATCCGAATGTCAGCAGCGTAAAAAAAGGTAACGGCTACAATGGGAATGCCCAGTTTAAAACCATCCCGTATGTTACCATCAATATTGACCGGTGCCGCAACTTTACCACCAATATGACGACCCAAACCGGAAAAGGCGATAATGACAGCACTAATAATGGTAAATATTACTGGATTGCCGGTATTGTCGGCAGCCGGTCCATGGGCGGCTACAGTGTAGCCCCCACAACAATCACAAACTGCTTCTCTGTCGTTAAGGACGATTGGCACCCTGTTGCCTATGACAAGCGTTCGTCCACAGAATTGACAATGAAAGACGGTACGGTTGTTTATGGCGAACACATCGAGGGTCATAACAACTACTATATCGATTCCGGCGCGGCCTTTGCCAATAGCTACAAGAAAATACAAGGTCAATCCCAAACCGCTACGGGCGTAATCGACAGAACCCTGAAGCGCATCACAACCGGCTTGTCCACAAGCATCAACTGGGGCACGCAGAACAGTAACTTTACCGAGCGGCAGGAAAACACCAAGTCCGGCAGCCGCAGACTCTTCATCGGTAAGGATACAGGTGGTGGAACGGACGATGCCTATTTTGCTATGCTGCCCACAAGCAGCGACGGCAAACAAATCAGCTACGACATTACAAAACTAACAGGCAGCACGGGCTATATTGGTGTCAAGACCGGGCAGTCTTTTGGTGAAAAATCGACGCGGCGTTATATCTACGATGCCAACGGCGTTGAGCGCGGGCAGCTGCTACTGGTCTACGGTGAAAACGCACAGACGACCAAGGACAACCGCAAGGGCGAACCGGACAATGAGGACATCACCGACGAGGTCATCCAGAACTACTATAAGTACGTGCTGGACAGCACCAAGCCCGCCAAGCCGGGAGAAATCGACGTCAAGGCCAGCCAGGTGCAGGACGCGGACAACAACGTCTATGGCCGTTATGAAGTGACGTGGGACGAGCCGAACGACACGACAGCCAGCCCCGCCGCTTACTACCGTGTTGAAATTCTGCCCTGCGACGCTGAGGGTACTGTCGCACCGGATGCAGATCCCTATCTCAAAGCGGACGTCTACCAGCGCAGCTATACCTTTGTGGCCGACAAAGCATGGACGGGTAACTTCGTCGTGCGTGTAACGCCCTACAACACCAACAACGACCCGACGCAGCCCGACCACCCCCGAACCAGCGGCGTGCAGACCTTTATGCACGCCCTGCCTACACCGGAGATTGAGTTCCGGCTGGTCAAACGCGAGAACGGCGGCTTTGACTGGAATCAGTGCCAGACGCCAGATTACCCGGGGATGCAATTCAATTATGAAGTTGTCGCGGTGCTGAAAAACTACGCCGAATACCCGACAGACGAGGCATGGACCGTCAAGCTGACCGATGGAAAGTATACTTATTATTTCAGCAGACAGAATGGCAAGCAGTACATCCGCCTGACCCAAAATTTGGAACGCACTTTGACGCTTACGGCGCTGGCAACCCCGGACAACAGCAGCAGCACAAAGTATCTGCGCTCGGCCCAGTACAAGTCAGAGACCTATCTCCCGTCCCAGTGGCGAGACAATCCGGGCTCTGCCAAGGACGAGGACGGTCTGCCGCTGGGCATGCTGAACAAGGACGGCAGCACGGAGTTTGTGACCTACACCGGCCAGACAGCGGAGAGCTTTGAAGCAACCGTGAAGTTCAGCTTTACCCCGAGAGTCAAGAACGGCAGCGAGCACGGCAGCCCGACCTACCGCGTCATGCTGCTGGCAAAATATCTGGGCAATGACGAAGTCAACGGCGTATCTTTGAACGGCCAGTACATCACGCTGGCCGCGCGGGAGGGCATTGTGACAGGGTCTCCCGTCACCTTCAACCTGAACAGCCTGCCGTCGGATGCTATGACGAACTACACCGACTTCCTCGTTGTCGCGGTGCCCGTCACCAGCGGCAAGGGCGATATGAAGTATCGCTGGGATGCCACGGCGGACGAAGTGTCCGCAGCCATCGCCAGCCATGCGAACGAGACAAACGACACCGACAAAGAAATCTGGTGGAAGAACGGCTATGAGATCGTTCGCACGGGCGAGCACAGCTATACCTATGCCCATCTGACGCCGCTCTGCTTCTCCGACGTGAACCGCACCGATGATAAGGAATGGGCTGAACAGGCCACGCAGACGACCCCGCAGATCATCTTCAAGCAGCTGAACCTGAATGTCCTGAAAGCCCCGACGCTGGCCGAAGATACCGACGGCGGCAAGGTGAACCCGGACAACAATCAGCTGACCTATACGTTCAACTGGACGCAAGAGGACATAGGCACGGAAACGCCGACCTACAGCATCAAGCTCTACGGCCTGTTGATGGACAAGGACGGCAATGTGACCGGTCAGGAGCAAATTGCGCTGAAGGACACCCTGACGCCGACACAAAATGGCAACAGCTTTACCCTGCCTGTCAACGTGGATACCATGCTGGCCAACGGCAGCGACAGCTGGCGCTATGACAAGGTCCGGCTCGAGGTCACCCGCGTGGCGGCAGCCGACACCACCGAAATCGGCGCGTCCGCTGTGGCGGATTACAGCGTTAAGCAGCGCCTGCCCGGCATCAGCGCGCCGAGCTCCATCACCCGCGTCAACGGCGAGACCGACAACGCGGATGCCCTGCTCTACACGGTCAGCTGGTCGCCGTCCGACGACGCGCGCATTGGCCACTATGACCTGTGCGTCGTCGATGCCGGCGGCAAAACTGTGCTGACGCTGCCCACCACGGGCAACGTCGGCAGCCTGACGCTGGATCTGGAGCAGTATCAGGACGCCGAGATGCGCTTCCGCGTCATTGCCCGCCGCAAGGCTGATAACAATACCTGCTTTGACGGCCCGGACGGCGCGTTGAGCCAGCCCGAGACCATCGTCAGCCGCGCCGCTGCGCCCAAGGTTACGGCCAGCAGCTTTGCGCCCGACAGCCCGAATCAGGAGACGTTCCTGAACGACCTCAAGCTCAACATGACGCTGGAGGAAGCCGCACAGGGCAATGTCTACTTTACCGGCTATATCTTCAGCAGTGTGGGCAATTACAATACAATTGCCGATTTGGCCAGGACATGGCAGAATACCCCCACCGGGCAGGCCAAGTACACGGCCCAGCAGAAGTTGACCCAAGCACTGGACGAGATGCTGAAAAGTCGCGACGCCGAGCTGGTCATCCCGAAGGACAGCCGCACGGTGGGCGGGAGCGCCAGCGCCAACGACACCACCGCCAGCTATACCTTTGTGCCCGACGGCAACGGCTTTACGCTGACGCCCGACCATGCAAAACAATACCTGCTGCCCGCGGTGCGCGTTATGCCCACCGACGGCACGACAGCGTCGAACTGGTTCTACTTCCTGCCGGATGCCGCAAAGGCACAGCTGCCGGCCATCACGCTGGACGCTCCCGTGGACGCTGCCGAACCGGAACGCGCACTTGGCAATGCCGTTTACACGCAGGAGGTCAACCTGTACAGCGACCCCGAGTTTAAGAGCAATCGCGGTACGGCCCCGCTGGAGCTGCGCCGCTTTACGGTGGAGTGGACCGCGGTGAACAAGTACACCCAGGCCGACGGCACGGTGCGCAACCTGACCGACAACTATACCTTTACCGTCACGCCGCTGGATAGTAAGACGAAACAGCCCTACAGCATTACGGTGACGACCTACGACAGGGACGAGACGGACGACGACGGCACCACGCATAAGCGCGGGGAAATCAAAACCGTTACCAAGACCTATAACGACATAACGACGCCGCTTGACAAGCAGACCACCGTTGTGGACGCGGAGACCAAAGAGACCCGCATCTGGTACGACCTGAGCGTTGAGCCTGTGACCGACGAGAACGGCAACGTGACATGGAAATCGCAACCCTATGACGTCACCGGCACGGTGGAAAAGGACGGCGGTACGCTGTACTACAAGGCACAGACGGTTCCCATGCTGGAACTGGTGCAGGAGGACGGTGCCGAGCCTGTTTACCGCATCACCCTGCCCGAGCTGCAGGAAAAGGTGCAGGACGACTCGCTCAATCTGCAAAAGTTCACCGCAAGTGTGACGCTGCAGACGCTGGCGCACTCGGATGACAACGGTAAGACCGTTGCGTCCGGCAAGGTCAAGGTCCCCGTCAACGAGACGAACACCGCCGATGCGACGGAGGATGCCCAGAGTATGGACTCCGCGGAGAGCGTCGCGCCTGCCGAGACTGCAGAAAGCACGGCGGCGGAAAGCGCCCCCGCAAGCGTGCCCCCGGTCCTGATGCGGGCCCGTGCGGCACTGCCCATGGCGACCCCGGAGACCGCCGCTGCCCCGGATGAGACGGACGCGGCGGAAACCGCGCCCCCGAAACGGACGGAAACAAGCGACGCATCGTAATTTTATTTCAGGAAAGAAGGTGGCATTATGCACCGCAGGGCACGCAGCATTCTGCGCGGGGAGCAGGGACTTTCGATGATACTGGTCCTCTGCATCGGCGCGCTGTTTGTGGCGCTGTCGGCAGCGCTGGTCTATGCGGCCTCCGTGCTGACGGCCAATGCCAACCGCCAGCTGCTGGAACAGGAAGCCTACCAGCTGGCAACCAGCTTTTCCGACGTGCTGGAAGGGGAGCTGAACAATAAGGACAGCGACTTTGCCAAGTTCGTCAATGAGCAGTTCATGTTCTCCCAAAGCTACGGCAAGGACATCTATGACTTGGAATCCCAGCCCAAGGAGTTCGCCTGGAAACCGAACGGCAGCCAGCCTGATGGCGGGGCCGAGGCCATCACGGTAACACTGCGCCGCCGCCCGGGCGACGGTGCCGACAAGCTGAACCAGACGGCGAACAGCACCAATGCCACAGACCTGCGCAACCTGCTCGACACACTGGAGGGCGAAAACCGCAAGGGCATGGAGATCGTCGATTTACAGTTGGACATTACAGTGACAGTCACGAAAAACGGCGAGAGCTTTGCCTTCACGCGGACCTATGACCGCACAGTGAAGTACGACAGCGACGGCAGCCAGGCAAAAAACAATACATTCCCCAAGGTGTATTACACAATAAAAGACAGTACAACAAAGTATTACCGTATTAGCGACCTGACGTTCTACGCCCCCGGCAGTGGTGACCTGACCATTACTGGCGGCAACATTGACAGCAACCGCCTGACGTTCCATTGCGACACCAGCCAGCAGCCCGATTCCATCACCTACACCCGCGGTGCCAAACAGAGCACCGGCACAACACAGGAGTGACCCGCTATGAAACATACTTTACAAAATCAGCGCGGCGAGACCATTGTGGAAGTGCTTGTGTCGTTCCTGCTGCTGATGATTTTTACGTCGATGTTCGTCGTTTCGCTGCGGTACGCCCGCGCCATGTCCCAAAAGGCCGTAACGCTGCGGGAGACAGCCTATGCCTTCTGCGCCGGGCTGTACCCGGCCAATAACGCGGCCCCCGGCTGGGTGAAGGAACAGGATGGGCTGGCGTTCTCCTTTGGCGATTACGGTGAATTTACGGTGAACGGCGTCAAGCTGGACAGCGTGGAGACAAGCGCGGAAGTTACGGAAAACGGCCAAAAAACGACGGAACAGCACAAGTTTTACCGCTACAGCAAGAGCACGGCAGAAGGGACGACCAACCCATGAAGCAGCGTTTGAAAAACCAGAACGGCACAACGCTGGTGGAGCTGATCGTCTGCATGGTGCTGCTGGCGATCTTTACGCTGGCGGCGGTCACGCTGATACAGCCCAGCGCACAGGCGTACATGGACATCCAGCAGCAGACGCGCGCGCAAAATCTGGCCGATGCGCTCATTGAGACGATCCGCGGCGAGGTGCTCGAGGCGAACGGCTATATCCGCTTCACCGACGGCGCGACGGACCCTAATAATTTGGACAGCGTTTTTTTGTCCAAGGGTAACGACTACAGCAAGGGCACGGCATTGGAATTCAGCGTCTACCCCAACCACATTGAGCTGATCGACAAGGACTGTGTGCCGCCGCTGACAAAGACAGACGGCACAGCGCTGCTGACACCGGAACAGGCCAATGCGCTGAATGGCTACCTGCACATGCGCTTTTACCGCGATGAACTGAATGACGCCTGGCACTACGGCAACCCGCAGCACACAAAAAAGGACAAGGCCGAGGAAAGTACCGTGACGACGGTCAAACTGCCCTACGTTGCCTACGGCTACACAACGGCCTATCCCCGGGATGCCTATATGGGGCTGTTCATCAGCGAACTGCATTTCTACGCCCGCAGCTGGACGCAGGACGGCGACGAAACCAAGACCCCGCGCATTACGGCTATGACGGTGGTGCTGACTGTGGCCAAGCGGGACGCCAACAACAAGATCGTGCCGCTGTGCACCCAAAAAGCCATTGTGCAGTTGCCCGGTGAGCCGGTCATCCTGTATAAACCCGGCACCTGGGACGGCAAGGCATCGTCGGAGTCGTGAGCGGTGCCCTCCGGGTTGATTTTTGAAAAGTTTATTACAATCCCGGCGGAGGTACTGGACAAATTCAAATGGATTCGTTATACTTTAAAACATGAATACCTGTGTGCCGGACAAAATGCAGGAACGTCATGGACATCAGAGCAGAGAGGATGACTAGGATGGCAACAATTGAAATCAAAATGCTGGGCGGCTTTGAGATCCGTGTGAACGGCAAGCCCGTGCTGGCACAGCTGGCGCAGTCCCGCAAGGCAACGGCGCTGGTGCAGTATCTCGTTTTGCGGCGCGGGGAGCGCGTCTCCCACAAGGTACTGACCGATACCCTGTGGGCAGGGGAGCGGTCCACCAACCCGGACATGGCCCTGCGCGCCATCTTGCATCGCTTCCGCCTTATGATCGACGCGGAGGGTCTGGATGAGATGAAGGACTGCATCGTGACCAGCCGCGGCTACTACCAGTGGAACCCCCATCTGGACTGCAGCGTGGATGTGTTTGAGGTCAACGACCTGTCGGAGCTGGCCCGCAAGGAGAGCGACGCCGAGAAGCGCAGCCGCATTTATGAACAGATCGTCAACCTGTATGACGGGCGGCTGCTGCCGCAGTCTGCGTCCGAGCCGTGGGTCGAAAGCGTCAGCGTGCGTCTGCACGGGCAGTACCGCACAGCCATTTTAAACCTGCTGGAGCTCTGCAAAAAATGGGGCGAGAGCACCCGCATCGTTACGCTGTGTACCCGTGCGCTGGAGCTGGACCCCTACGAGGAGCGCCTTTATCTGGAAAAGATCGTCGCGCTGGAGACGCTGGGCCGCCACGAGGAGGCGGAGGATCTGGCACGCCGCGGCAGCGCCATGGGCTGCCTGCATCATGCCATTGAGCCGGGCCGCGCAGGCTCTGCCTACCGCCAGATGCGCCAGGCAGACCGCAATATGGAGAGCGAGGTCTCCAAGCTGATCTCTGCCCTGCCGGATACCGAGAACACGGGGGCCTGTATCTGCGACTTTGAGACGTTCAAGGAAATTTACCGCGTACAGCGCGGCGTGCAGGTCCGCTACGGTCTGCAGGTATTCCTGGCGATCCTGACCGTGGCTCCCAGCCAGAACACCGATGCTGCCGAGACCGCTCTGATGGTGGAGCAGCTGGGCGATCTGATCCGCACGAATCTGCGCCAGTGCGATGTGGCCGCCCGCTACACCGATATGCAGTATGTTGTTATGCTGAGCGGCAGCACCGTCGAGAGCGGCACTGGCCCGCTGGAGCGCATCAAGGCCGCGTTCTACCGCATCCCTGCCCATGGCCGCTACCTGTTGAGCTATAGCCTCTATGTTCCCGAGGCCAAGGCCGACAGCGGGCGCGCCCGCCGCCGCAAAAAGACGGCGAAGAAGGAAAAATAAGTGAGCCGTTAAGCCGTACAGTGAAAGCTGTGCGGCTTTTTTTGCTGCACGGACCGGCAAAGAAACGATTGGTAGGGGCGGGCATTGCCCGCCCGTGCCCGTTTGCCCTGTGATATATTTTCCCGAAAAGACGATGCTGCGCCAAGTTGGCGGGCGAGCAATGCTCGCCCCCTACACTCGCTGTATGTCGAGGAACGATTTTTTACACTTTCCACAATCTTTTGCCTAAAAATTTTTACAAAAAATCCGAAAAAACTGTTTAAATTTCCACAACAATGTGGTAAAGTAGTATCAAACAGGCGGGAGTGTTCAAAAATCACTGCGCCGCAATGAAATTCTACGCCGCAGGGCTGCCGGAAGCAGCCCCGGCGCGAAAAGAGGTTTGACGATCCATGGGCTACGCAAGCAAAGACATCCGCAACATTCTGGTGGCCGGCCACGCCGGCTGCGGCAAAACGACGCTGACCGAGGCACTGCTGTACATGAGCGGCGCTTCCGAGCGTATGGGCCGTGTCGAGGACGGCACCACGGCCAGCGACTTTGACCCCGAGGAGATCCGCCGCAAGGCATCGCTCAACTCGAGCGTTGTCCCCGTCGAGTACGAGGGCATCAAGTACAACCTGATCGACGCACCGGGTCTGTTTGATTTTGAGACCGGCGCTGCCGAGGGCATCATGGCCGCCGAGAGCGTGCTGATCTGTGTGTCCGGGCGTTCCGGCGTGACCGTCGGTGCCGAGAAGGCGTACCAGCTGGCGCTGAAAAACAACAAGGCGCGGATGATCTTTGTCACCAAGGCTGATTTGGAAAACGCCGACTACTTTAAGATCCTGGAGCAGATGAAGATCAAATTCGGCCCCAGTGTCTGCCCCTGCGTCGTGCCCGTCCGTCTGGACGACGGCACCGTCGCCTACATCAACCTGTTCAGCCAGAAGGCCTTCAAATACGAAGGCGGCAAGCAGGTCCAGATCGACCTGCCCGACATCGGCCACCGCTTTGAGGGCCTGATCCAGGCCATGAGCGAGGCCATCGCCGAGACCGACGAGGCTTTGATGGAAAAGTTCTTCGAGGGTGAGGCTTTCACCACAGAGGAGATCGTCCAGGGCATGGCCTCCGGCGTGCGCAGCGGCCAGATCACGCCCGTGTTCTGCGGCTCCGCGGTCAACGCGCAGGCGCTGGATATGCTGCTCTACAACATGAACGTGCTGCTGCCCGGCGCGGACACCGCGTCCGCCGTGGGCGAGTCTGGCGGCGAGCCGGTGGAGATCACCGCCGACCCCGCCGCCCCGCTGTGCGCCTACGTCTTTAAGACTGTGGCCGACCCGTTTGTCGGCAAGCTGAGCTTTATTAAGGTGCTGTCCGGCAGGCTGACCGCGACGAGCAACGCCGTCAACGCCCGCACCGGCCAGCCGGAGCGCTTGGGCAAGACGCTGACCGTCTGCGGCAAAAAGCAGACCGACACGCCCGAAATCGCCGCCGGTGACATCGGCGCAGTTGCCAAGCTGGCCACCGCCAAGACCGGCGATACCCTGTGTGACCCCGCCCGCGTTGTGGCGCTGCCCGCACCTGTGTACCCCATCAGCAGCTACCGCATGGCCGTCAAGGTCGCCAAGAAGGGTGACGAGGGTAAGGTCGGCAGTGCGCTGGCCCGCCTGATCGAGGAGGACCCCGCCATCCGGTTCGTGGTCGACCCCGAGACGAAGCAGCAGATCATCAGCGGTCTGGGCACCCAGCATCTGGAGGTCGCGCTGGCCAAGCTGAAGAATAAGTTCGGCGTCGAGATCACGCTCGAGAATCCGCGCGTGCCGTACCGTGAGTCCATCCGCAAGAGCTGCAAGGCGCAGGGGCGCCACAAGAAGCAGACCGGCGGCCACGGCCAGTTCGGCGACGTCTGGATCCAGTTCGAGCCCATCGAGGGCGAGGGCATCGAGTTTGCCGAGAACGTGTTCGGCGGCAGCGTGCCGAAGAACTTCTTCCCGGCAGTCGAGAAGGGCGTCCGTCAGGCCGCCGAGCACGGCGTGCTGGCCGGTTACCCGATGGTCGGCATGAAGGCCACGCTGCTGGACGGCAGCTACCACCCTGTTGATTCCAGCGAAATGGCGTTCATTATGGCCGCCAAACTCGCGTATAAGGCCGCCATCCCCGAGGCCGGCCCCGTCCTGCTTGAGCCCATCGGCGCATTGAAAGCCCACGTCCCCGCCGACAACACCGGCGATATTATGGGCGAGGTCACGAAGCGCCGCGGCCGCGTGCTGGGCATGAACCCCGATGACGACGGCCTGCAGGTCGTCGAGGCCGAGGTCCCCGTGGCCGAGATGCAGGACTTCACCACCTTCCTGCGCCAGCTGACCCAGGGCCGCGGCTACTTCACGTTCGAGTTCGTCCGGTATGAGATCCTGCCGCAGATGCTCGAGAACAAGGTCATTGAGCAGGCAAAGGCATTGGGCAACTTTGCGGATGAGGATTAAACGAGAGATGTTCTTTCTTTGCAAAGAAAGAACCAAAGAAATTCTGAACAAGTAAAATAAAAGCACCTGCTGACCGGTATGCGTGTGACCGGCCAGCAGGTGCTTTTTGGTTGAGATATTGAAAGCTTCTTTGCTTACTTTCTTCTCGAAGAAAGTAAGAGAAAAGGGAGTCTGCGGAAAGGTGCCAAAGCCCCTCAGGCCTCGCAGGCTCGGCCAGTCCTTCGGACCCGAACCCCTCTGTCGCTTCGCGACATCTCCCCGCGCAGCGGGGAGTCACCCCGCAATGCGAGGAGCCTTTTTTGCGGGCTCCGCCCGAGAAAAGCCTCCCCTCACAGGGGAGGTGGCCGAGCGCAGCGATGGCCGGAGGGGCTTCTTGCCGTTACCCGCTAGCACCGGCCTTCCGGGAAGCGGCGGGCCGGGCATGCCCGGCCCCTACAGCGCAGCAAAATGAAAGGCAAGGCCCCCATTACGTGATCTTCAACGCCCGCTGCACGCGGTACACAATGTACTTGAACAACCCGGCGATCAGACTGAACTCCACCCAGACATAATTGGGCAGGTTCCGCCACTTGAATTTCGGTTTGTTTATCTTCGGCAGCGCCGCCCACGCCTCGCGGAAGCCCTTCGCGTAATCCCCGCCGAAGCCGCGCAGCCGGAACATAAGCACTTTGAGCAGATACCCCAGCAGCATCGGGATAAAATTCAAAACCAACATCAAAATCGGCTGGTTTTTGTAGGGCAGCAGAATGCTGTTGCGCCCGCTCTGGATGCTCTTAAACGGGTTGTAGCGCACCGCGCCGGTGGTCGCGCCGCAGATATGGCGGCAGTGGGCCGTGGGGCAATAGACGTTCCTGTAGCCGAAATTGTTCGCACGCCAGCTCAAATCGACGTCCTCGTAATACGCGAAAAACAGCTCGTCAAACACGCCGATCTCGTCCAGAATCGACTTGCGGTAGAGCGCCGCGCCGCCGCACGCGCTGAACACACGGCAGGGCTTTGTATAGCGGCTGGCCTTTAAGCCGTCGCCGCGCTTGCAGGCAAAACCCAGGATCGTCACGTAGTCGCCCGCGTCGTCGGCCAGCTCCGGCTCATAGTAGCGCAGCATCAGGCTGCTGACCGCAAAAATTTTCGGGTCGGCGTCGGCGGTTTTGATCAGCTCCGCCAGCCAATCCGGCTCCGCAAAGGCGTCGTTGTTGAACAGCGCCATGTATTCGCCTTTGGCAATCGCAATGCCCTGGTTCACCGCATGGGAAAAGCCGGTGTTCCCGGCGTTCTCAATTAAAGTGTAGCGGTCCCGTCCGCAGTAGCTGCGGGCGATGTCCAGGCTCTCGTCGGTGGAGCCGTTGTCAATGACGATCAGCTCAAAATCCTGCTCGGTCTGCGCCCAGACGGACTCGATGGAGTCCCGCAGCCAGCCCGCGCCGTTCAGGTTCGGGATGATGACAGATGCTTTCATGGCGCCTCCTCAACGGTAATAGTAGTAGGCCAGCTGGCTGTGCAGCGCGGCGGTAAACACCATCGCGGCCACAGCCACAAACAGGATGACCAGCCCCGCCACGACCAGCGCACGGATCAGGTACGCCCGGGCCAGCCGTCTGCGGGCAGGGTCCTGCGTGCCGCCAAAGCTCCACACCACCGCCAGCACGAACCCGGCGATGGGGATGGCGAACAGCAGCATGGCCGCCGTCGTTGCGCCCTGGCTCATGGCGTCGATGCGGTCCTCCTCCAGGTCCTGCTCGTACAGCGGCTCGCCGGTCTCAGCGGTACCCTCCGGGGACTGACGCATGGACTCCAACAGAGCCTCGCCCATCGGGATATGCGGCAGCGGTGCGCCGCATTTGGGGCACCGCTCGTCGTACGGGGCAGTCAGCAGACCGCAGTTTTTGCAAAAATGTGCCATAAAAACCTCGCTTATTCGTCGAATGCCAGACCGCGGTCCAGCTGGGTGTTCAGGATGATCTGGGTGTTGGTGGAGCCCATCTTCTGCATCTTGGTCAGCAGGTGCTCCAGCGCGTCAATGTCGGTGCAGCTTACCTTAATTATAAAGTTGTAGCTGCCTGTCACGCGGAAGCACTGCAAGACCTGCGGCTCCTGCTCGATCATGGTCAGAAAGCTCGCGCGGGTCGCTGCGTCCACCAGCACCGAGATCAGCGCCTCGACCCGCGCGGGCGCGTCTGGGTGGCGCAGCACGACAGTGTACCCGCCGATGACACCCTCCTGCTCCAGGCGATGGATGCGGCTGGATACGGCGGGACTGGTCAGGCTGACCCGCTGGGCGATGTCCTTAACGGGCATACGCGCATTTTCCGCCAGCAGTTGTAGGATTTTGTGGTCCAAATCGTCCATGGATTGACTCCTTGTCGTTGTTTTGTGTAATGCGCACAAAAAAATAAAGTGAAGTATACAATCACTGTTATCTTTAACAAAATTGGAAAAGTATGCTTTTTTGTGCGCTTGCTAAATAAAATTAAGTAGGAATGACTTTATTATAATCTTTTGAAAACCAAAATGCAAGTCTGACATTTGACATTTTAAGAAAACTTGCTATAATAATATTTGTAATCAATCAAGACATTCACTGACCTTTATATACTTTCCCACCCCTCTATGCACAGAGCCCCGCAGGTACCCCCTGCGGGGTTTTGTGTTTGTGTTGGCAGGACACAACGCGGGAAAGTGTGCAAGAATTGGGGGCTTTTTGCCTTTCCCCGCGGGGGAAGGTGGCCCGCAGGGCCGGATGAGGGGCGTGTGCACGGCAGCAGCCTGTAAACGGGCAGCATCTGCAAGGTCGACCCTCATCAGTCAGTGGTCGGGGCCACTGACAGCTTCCCCCTCCGGGGGGAAGCCATGCGCGCGAAAGGCTGCATTTTTACATTTTAAACCCTGCCCCGTTTGACGGCGCCCGGACTGCCGTGGTATAATATAATTTCCGACACATAACGTGCATTTTTAACGGAGGAATCAATATGCTCATCCCTGTGCTGCTTTTTATTGTCGGTCTGTTGTTCCTGATCAAGGGCGGCGACTGGTTTGTTGACGGCGCGTCCGCACTGGCCCGCCGCTTCCACCTGCCGGAGCTGCTCATCGGCGCGACGGTGGTCTCCATCGGCACGACGCTGCCGGAGGTCATGGTCTCCACGATGTCCGCGCTGTCCGGCCATGGCGAGATCGCCTACGGCAACGCCATCGGCTCGGTCATCTGCAACGCGGCACTGATCGCGGCCATCACGATTGCGGTGCGCCCCGGCAGGGTAGACCCCAAAACGCTGAAAACCCCTGTCGCCTTCTTCTTCGCGGCGGCGGCCATCTACTGCATTGCGGCCTATGTTTTCGGCAGATTCACCCGCGTCATGGGCATCATCATGCTGGCAACGTTTGTGGCGTACATGGCCGTCAACGTGCTGCAGATGAAAAACACCCCCGCCGGTGCGCAAGAGGCGTCCGAGGAGGAGGAAATGCCCCTCGCCAAGACGCTGATCCTGCTTGTGCTGGGCGCGGTGCTGATCGCCGTCGGCGCAAACCTGCTCGTGGACAACGGCACCCTGATCGCGCAGGCCCTCGGCCTGCGGTACCCCACCTCGGTGGTCACCATCACCCTGTTGAGCATATTGGGTACCCGGCGGGAAACCTTCCGCATTGCCGGCAAGCGGTTCTGCGCCTTTTTCGCGGCGCTGGCGGTCGCCCTGCCCTCTTTTTATCTTTTACAGTATTCCGTCGCCGCGGTGGCGGTATATCTGCTCCTTTTCGTGATGGTCTGCCAGCTTCTGCGCATCGAGGAGGGGCTATCCATGAGCACCGTGCTGATGCTGCATTTCTGGAGCGCCCGCACCGTCGCCCTCACCGCCGTTCTCAACGAGCTGGCCCTGATGACCATCGGCATCGCCATGGGAATCCTGATGAACAGCTATATGCCGCGCCAGACCGCCGCCATCCGCGCCGACCAGCGCCGAATCGAGGAGCTGATGCGCCTGCTGTTGGGGGATCTGGCCGACTCTCTCCTTCGGCCGGGGGAAACGCTTACGGCAGACCGGCTGAGGGAGCTGGAGGCGTTGCTGCAGGTTTCCCGCAAGCGGGCCTTCGCCCACCGGGACAACTCCTTCAGCCGGGACATGGACTATTACGCCCGATATATGGAGATGCGATGGGAGCAGTACCGTATTCTGGAGCGGCTGTTCCTTGCCCGGGACCGGCTGACGGAGGGATCCCGTCCGGCCTATCTGGTGGCCAATTTCATGCGCACCATGGCCCTTTCCCTGCACGAATACAATAACGCTCAGGATCTGCTGCAGGAGCTGACCTTGATCCGCCGCCACTTTCAGTCCGGCGAGCTTCCCGTCACCCGACGGGAATTTGAAAACCGGGCGGTGCTGTACGAAATCGTATTCGAGCTGCGGCAGCTCCTGCTGCTCAAGCAGGGCTTCGCCGCCTCCCTCACCCCTTCTCAGATCCGCCTGTTCTGGAAGGAAGCGCCCA
>ERZ836939.2738-NODE-2738-length-16407-cov-5.683708_pt1 | contig 16407 bp, 19 predicted proteins | sample MGYA00519912_ERZ836939 | MGnify/ENA primary metagenome ERZ836939 (study PRJEB31850, sample SAMEA3708810) | human gut metagenome | biome: human gut; feature: human-associated habitat; material: faeces | place: China | collected 2014 ... | reverse complement strand
GAGGTCAAAAAGCTCGGCAATATCATCCTTGTCATCGACGAGGTCCACAATCTCGTCGGCGCGGGTGATGCCGAAGGCTCCATGAACGCTGCCAACATCCTCAAGCCTGCCCTGTCCCGCGGCGAGATCCAGGTTATCGGCGCGACAACATTCAACGAGTACCGCAAGCACATCGAAAAGGATGCCGCGCTCGAGCGCCGCTTCCAGCCCGTCACTGTGGCCGAGCCGACCATCGAGCAGTCCATCGCCATCATCCGCGGCATCAGCCACTACTATGAGGCCTTCCACGGCGTCGTCATCACGCCCGAGATCGCCCGGCAGGCCGTGCTCCTTTCGGAGCGCTATATCACCGATCGTTTCCTGCCCGACAAGGCCATCGACCTCATCGACGAGGCCTGCTCGGACGTCAACCTCAAAAACAAGGATCTCGGCAAGCTTGAAGCGCTCCGCAAGGAGCACGCCGATTACGATCTCGAGCTCGGCATGCTGACCGAGAACACCGAGAAGACGCAGGACGACTACGCCCGCATGGCGGAGCTGCGCAGCCGCAATCTGCAGCTCGATTCCGAGATCGCAGAGCTCGAGAAGCTGCCGAAGCCCGTCCTCACCATCGACAATCTGGCCCGCATCATCGAGCTCTGGACCAAGATCCCGGCCAGCAAGATCCGCGCACAGGAATATGAGCAGCTGCTGAACCTCGACGCGGCGCTCAAAAAGCACATCGTCGGTCAGGACGAGGCCATCGCCTCCGTCGTTTCCGCCATCCGCCGCTCGCGCGTCGGCATCCAGGTCAAGAAGCATCCGGTCTCGTTCATCTTTGTCGGCTCCACCGGCGTGGGCAAGACGGAGCTCGTCAAACGGCTGGCCAGCGAGATGTTCGAGTCGGTCGAGTCGCTCATCCGGCTCGATATGTCCGAGTATATGGAAAAGCACAGCGTCTCGAAGATCATCGGCTCGCCTCCCGGCTATGTCGGCTATGACGAGGCCGGGCAGCTGACCGAGAAGATCCGCCGCCGCCCGTATTCCGTCATCCTCTTCGACGAACTCGAAAAGGCGCATCCGGACGTGCTGAACATCCTCCTGCAGATCCTCGACGACGGCCGCATCACCGACGCGCAGGGCCGCGTGGTGAACTTTGAGAACACGATCATCATCATGACCTCCAATGCCGGCTCCAACCAGAAGGGCGGCAGCGTCGGCTTCGGCCGCAGCCTCACGGAGCAGTCGAAGGAGAAGGCCATGAAGGCCCTCGGCGAGTTCCTGCGTCCGGAGTTCATCAACCGCGTCGACGAGATCGTCTGCTTCAACCAGCTGAGCGAGGAGAACTTCCGTGGTATCGCGGATATCATGCTCTCGGAGCTCCGCCAGTCGCTCGAGAGCCGCGGCATCGACTTCACCTGGGACGAGAGCGTCAAGGACTACCTGGTCAAAAAGTCCTACTCGGTCGCCTACGGCGCGCGCAATCTCCGCCGCGCCATCCAGACCGACCTCGAAGACCCGATCGCCGAGCGCATCATCCGGAGCTACGTCGAGCCCTTCCGCTCAATCAAAGCCACCTGCGAAGACGGCAAGATCCGGCTCGAGACCCTGTAAAAAGCAAAAAATACGCCTGACAAAAGTCAGGCGTATTTTTTACGATCGGGTCTGTAAGCCGGGTTCTGTGATCGACAGTCATCTATCTAGGCGTATCGTTGCCGATACGCTCCAGCCACCTTCTCGGAAGCAGCCGGGCAGGCCTTGCTTCCTCTGCGGTGTTGCTCCGGATAGAGTTTACAGCAATGGACGCTTTCGCACGCCATTGGGTGCGCTCTTACCGCACCTTTCCACCCTTACCTCGTCGGCGCAAACTTCATATCCCTCGCCCTGCCGCAAGCGGCAGGTCTCGGTCATTCCGTTGCGCCTCCTCTCCCCACAAAACTTTCGTTTTGCGGGGCCCCCATTTCTGGGCCGCGGCGGTATATCTCTGTTGCACTTTTCCTCAGATCGCTCTGGGCGGGCGTTACCCGTTATCCTTGCCCTGCGGAGCCCGGACTTTCCTCATGCGCGGCCTTTCGGCGCTGCGCCCGCGACTGTCCGACCCGGTCGCGCATGTATTGTACTTTATTTGCAGGAAAAAGTCAAACAGATTGCAATTTCTTTCCCATGCGGATATAATACAGGCAGGAATCTTTTCAGAGAGGCTTTGGATATGAACCATCTTGTCGATCAGTATTTTGATTCGCTTTCGGATAAAAAGGTCGCCGTTCTCGGCATCGGCGTGAGCAACCGGCCGCTCATCCGGATGCTGCTCGCGCGCGGCATCCATGTGCTGGCCTGCGACAAAACGCCGCGGGAGAAGCTCGACGCGGAGGTGCTGGAGCTGGAACAGGCGGGCGCGGTGCTGCACGTCGGCGAGGGGTATCTCGACGATGTGCGGGCGGACGTCGTCTTCCGCACGCCCGGGATGCACCCGGAGATCCCTGCGCTTCGCCGGCTGCGTGCCGCCGGGGCGGAGATCACCAGCGAGATGGAGGCGTTTTTTGAGGTCTGTCCCTGCCGCATCATCGCCGTGACCGGCTCCGACGGCAAGACCACCACCACCACGCTCATCGCAAAGATCCTTGAGCATGCCGGGCATCGCGTCTGGATCGGCGGCAACATCGGCGCGCCTCTGCTGCCGCAGGCGGCGGAGATGACACCGACGGATCTGGCTGTCGTGGAGCTCAGCTCCTTCCAGCTCATGTCGATGGAGCGCTCGGCAGATATCGCCGTCGTGACGAACGTCGCGCCCAACCACCTCGACGTGCATAAGGATATGGCCGAATACGTCCAGGCCAAGAAAAACGTCTTTGCACATCAGGACGGGTCCGGCAAGGTCGTCCTGAACTACGACAACGATATCACCCGCGCCTTCGCCGCGGACGCTCCCGGCGCCGTGGAGTTCTTCTCCCGGCAGGTAAGACCCGCGCACGGCGTTTATCTGGAGGACGGGACGATCTTCCGGGACGGCAGGCCGATCATGGACGCCGCCGATATCCGCATCCCCGGCGTCCACAACATCGAAAACTATATGGCCGCCGCCTGCGCGGTCGAGGGTCTGGCCACTGACGAGGATATCGACGCCGTGGCCCGCAGCTTCGCGGGCGTCGAGCACCGCATCGAGTTCGTCCGGGAAAAGGACGGCGTCAAATATTATAACGACTCCATCGCCTCCAGCCCGTCGCGGACCATCGCAGGTCTGCACTCGTTCCACCAGAAGCTCGTGCTGATCGCGGGCGGCTACGATAAGAAGATCCCGTTCGACGCCCTTGGGCCGGAGATCTGCGGGCATGTCCGCCTGCTCATCCTCTGCGGCGCGACGGCGGAGAAGATCGAAGCGGCCGTCTGCGCTGCCCCGGAATATCAGCCGGGCCAGCCGGAGATCCTGCACGCGGCCACGCTTGCCGAGGCCGTGCAGCTTGCGCAGGCGCACAGCGTGCCCGGCGATATCGTCACGCTTTCGCCCGCGTGCGCGGCCTTCGACCAGTTCAAAAATTTCATGGTGCGCGGCGAGACCTATAAGCGGCTCGTGCAGGCACTGTAACACAGGAGACAAGAGATATGAAGTTCAGCGAAGGGCTCCGCAAGGGCCTTGCGATTCGGGAAAAGCTGGGGCGGCCCTACTGCGCGGCCGTCATCGTTGCGGCGGGCTCGTCGTCGCGCATGGGCGGGACCAATAAGATCCTGACGGTGCTGGAAAAGCTGCCGGTGATCTGCCGGACCGTCGACGCGTTCGACCGCTGCAGCCTGATCGACGAGATCATCGTCGTCACGCAGAAGGACCTGATGGAAAAGGTCAGCCGCTACCTCGCGGCCTACGGCAAGATGCGCATGGTCGTCGCAGGCGGCGAAACGCGGACGGACTCCGTCATGGCGGGCCTTGCCGCCGTGTCGGACAAAGCGCAGCTCGTTGCCGTCCACGACGGCGCACGGCCTCTTGTGACCGACGAAGTCATCCGCGCCGCCGTCGTCAAGGCAAAGAAATTCGCCGCCGCAGCGCCCGCTGTGCGCGTCAAGGACACCATCAAGGTCTCGACCGACGGTGCGGTCGACGCCACGCCGGACCGCAGCACGCTCTACGCCGTGCAGACCCCGCAGGTCTTTGACCGCGATCTGCTCGCCGCCGCGCTGCAGAATGCAAAGACGCAGGGCCTCGCCGTCACGGACGACTGCAGCGCCGTAGAAGCGCTCGGCATGCCCGTGCAGCTGACCGACGGCGACGAGGAAAACCTTAAGATCACCACGCCGCTCGACCTTGAGCTCGCCGCGCTCATCCTGCGCAGGAGGGCCGAAGCATGAGGATCGGCCACGGCTACGACGTCCACCGGCTCGTGGAGGGACGGTCTCTGATCCTCGGCGGCGTCCGCATCCCGTTTGAAAAGGGCCTCGACGGCCACTCGGACGCGGACGTGCTGACCCACGCCGTCATGGACGCGCTGCTCGGCGCGGCCGCGCTGGGGGACATCGGCAAGCTCTTTCCGGACACCGACGACCGCTATCTCGGCGCGGACAGCATCGCCCTGCTGCGCGAGGTCGACCGGCGGCTCACAGAGGCCGGCTACCGCCTCGGCAATCTCGACGTGACCGTCATCGCCCAGCGGCCGAAGCTCGCGCCGTACATCAATCAGATGCGGCAGAATCTCGCCGCCGCCCTGCGGACGGAGCTGCAGAACATCAGCGTCAAGGCGACGACGGAGGAGCATCTCGGCTTCACCGGCTCCGGCGAAGGCATCGCCGCCCACGCTGTCTGCCTGCTCGAGCCGGTGTAATGTTCGGAAGAACGCCCCGCCTGCTATTGGGCGGTGTCTGTAAAACAGCATTGTGCCGAAATCAACGAAGCGGCACGAAACCGCATGGCGCTGATCGTGCCGGAGCTGGCAGAGCAAAACGGTGTGACCGAACAGCTGAAAGCCGAAAACCAAATGGAATGGGTGCGGCAGATGAACGCTTGCAAGGCACAGGCAGAGGAAGTTGTGAAAACAGAATTGATTTACGATTGAGCGAGGAAGTCCGGGCAGAAAACTGTTCGGGCTTTTCTCATATATTCCAAAGTTGCGGTTGAATTGTTCATAGACTTTATGATATGATTTGGATACGAAAATTGAGCAACAAATCGGAATTTGTGGAGGTAAGGATGATAGTACCTGTAGATGAAACAAATCTTCTTCAAGCCGCAACCATCCATTCAATATCCTGGAAGGAATCGCATCGTGCATTTTGTGCTCCTGATTTCATAGAAACACATATGCCAGATCGGCAACGGGAGTATTTGAGAAACAAGATGAACAACGGAACAAAGCTCTATATGCTTGTAGAAGAAAAACCAATAGGGGTTGTTTCTGTAACAAAGGGTTTAATAGAGGATCTTTATATTCTTCCAGATATGCAAAACATGGGTCATGGAACGAAATTGTTACTATACGCAGTAGGCCAATGTACGGATACCCCTACGCTGTGGATTCTTGAGAATAATATAAATGCTGAGAGACTCTATCGTCGAATAGGTTTTAAGGAGACAGGGAGAAAGAACGCAATAACAAATAAACTTGATGAGATTGAGTTCGCATTGACATAAATTCCAGTTTGCCGTACTCGTTCCCAGCAGAGTTTGGGTCCGCCATCTGGTAAGAGCCATCCGCTTCGGCTGATGGCTCTTGTTGTTTCATCTGGCGCTTTACCGGGGTGTATGATATACTCAGACAGACAAAGGAGAAGAAACATGAACTACTACACCGCCCCCATGGAGGGCCTCACCGACCGAATCTGGCGTCAGGCGCACCAGCGCTGGTTCGGGGCGCCCGGCGCGCCTGCCCGCTATTATGCCCCCTTCATCTCCCCGCCCGAGAACCGGGTGCTTATCAAAAAGAAGATGGCAGAGCTGGACCCGGCAGCGAACCCCGGTGCGCCGGTCATCCCCCAGCTGCTGGCCAAAGACGGCGCACTGGCCGCCTGGATGATAGGCGAGCTGCGGAAGATGGGCTACACCGAAGTCAACCTCAACTTCGGCTGTCCCTCCGGCACTGTCACCGCCAAAGGCAAGGGTGCCGGGATGCTGCGCGACCTCTCGAAGCTCGAAGTCTTTCTCGACGAAGTCTTCTCGCAGGCCGAAGGCCCCATCTCGGTCAAGACCCGGCTGGGCGTCACCAGCCCGGAGGAGTTCGAAGCCATCCTCGACCTATACGACCGCTACCCCATCTGTGAGCTGACCATCCACCCCCGGGTCATGCGCCAGCTCTACCGGGGCGAGGCCGACCGCGCCGCCTTTGCAAAATATCTGCCCCACTGCAAGATGCCCGTCTGCTACAACGGCGACATCACCACACCGGCCCAGCTGAAAGCACTGGAAGCGGAGTTCCCGAACCTCTCCGGCATCATGGTGGGGCGGGGCATCATCGCCGACCCGGCCCTGCTGCGGCAGGCTGTGGGCGGTGCGCCCGCCTCGAAGGAAGAACTGCGGGGCTACCTCGACGAGCTCTACCACGGCTACACCGAGGCCTTCGGCATGGCCAGCTGTGCCGTCAGCCGGATGAAGGCCCACTGGCACTACCTCATCCAGCGGTTCGAGGGTTCCGAAGCTTTCGAGAAGCAGCTGCGCAAGGCCCGGGAGGGCTGGGAGTATGAGGTGGTGGTGAACCAGCTGTTCACTCTGCCGCTTTTATGAGCCTATAAACAGCGCGAGACTGAGAGGTTTATAAAACAAAAAGCCTGCCGTCCCGTAGGACAGCAGGCAAAAGGCAGAGATTCTCAGACGTTCAGATAGCTGCGCAGCATAGCCTGCAGCAGGTCATCACGGTCCACTTTGCGGATGAGGGAACGAGCCCCCTTATAAGTCGTGATATAGGTAGGATCTTCGGACAGGATATAGCCCACCAGCTGGTTGACGGGGTTATAGCCTTTTTCCTTGAGTGCGTCGTACACCTGCTGCACGACTTCATGGATCTCGATGTCCTTCTGATCGTGGATGGAGAAAATGGCAGTTGCGTCGCCCACGAAATACACCCCCTTAAATAACTATGATTTATTGTACACGACTTGCGGCAAAACTTCAAGTTTTCCCAGTGAGATTTGCACATTTTGCTTAAATTTTTCCGATTTTATCATGCAAATCAGCGAAGCTGTTTTTGCAGAAAAGAGGCATATCATGATATACGGCATCGGCTGCGACCTCTGCGACACTGCCCGGATGGCAAAAAGCCTCGGCGGCCCCCATGGCTCCACCTTTGCGGCCAGGGTCTTCGGCCCGGCGGAGCGGAAGGCGCTGGGGCTTTCGGAGGGAAATTCTTCCCCCCTCAGCGCTCATAAAGCCGCCAGTGCGGCGGCGGATTTCGCCGCGAAGGAAGCCTTCCTCAAAGCGGCCGGCACCGGCCTTGCAGGCCCCTTTGCGCTCTGTGAGATAGAGGCCGTCCGGCTGGAAAGCGGCGCGCCGGAATACCGCTTTTCGGGCGGCAGCGCCCAGTGGATGGACGAGCACCATCTGAGGGCGAAGCTTTCCCTCAGCCACGACGGCGGCATGGCGCTGGCCTTCTGCATTCTGGAAACGGAAACCTGATTTTCTCTCCTGCATACAATGAGAGCAAGCTGCCCGCGTATGCATAGCCTGCCCCCGGCCTGTCCATAATAAGGCCAGAGGACGGCACCGCGCACCACATAGCGGGCCTCCCAGTATGCAAGGAGGGAGTTTTCATGGAGGTACACAGAGGAGAAGTTTTCTACGCCGACCTTTCGCCCGTCGTCGGCTCCGAACAGGGCGGTGTCCGCCCGGTGCTCATCGTGCAGAATGAGATAGGAAACCGGCACAGCCCCACGGTCATTGCAGCCGCCATTACATCCCGGCTGGACAAAGCCCGGCTTCCCACCCACATCAACATCCGGGCCGAAGATACGGGCCTCGCCAAGGACAGCGTCGTGCTGCTGGAGCAGATACGCACACTGGATAAACACCGCCTGCGGGAGCGGGCCGGCCAGATCACTGCCGAGGACCAGCGCCGGGTGGACCAGGCGCTGGATGTGAGTCTCGGCCTGAGCTCCTATTAAACAGATGACCGCCCCCACAAAGCGTGGAGGCGGTCATCTGCTTTTTTATTGGAAGTTGGATGATTACTCAGATCTCTGGACGCTGTCCTCTGCGTCGTGGAGCAGGGCATACTCGCGGATCTTTTCCAGCGTCTGCTCGCTGAGGATATGCTCTGCCTTGCAGGCGTCCTCGGCAGCGATCTTCTCGTCCACGCCCAGCTGCATAAAGAAGTGGGTCAGCAGACGGTGGCGGCTGTAAATGCGTTCCGCGATCTCACGGCCCGGATCCAGCAGGGTCAGGTTGCCCTCGCCGTCCACCGCGATATAGCCGTTTTCCCGCAGCTTTTTCATGGCGATGCTGACACTCGCTTTGGTATAATCCAGCTCGTTCGCAATATCAATGGAGCGCACGAAGCCTTTGCGCTCTTTTAACATTAAAATGCTTTCCAAATAATCCTCGGATGATTCATGGATCTGCATGCGTGTGCCTCCCTTTGACACATTATTGATAATTAAAGAGTAGCATAATCCCGAACTTTTAGCAAGTTCGGGAAAAATGGAGCAAAATTGTGGGGTTAGCTATTGACAACTTTGGTTAGTCGTGGTAAACTTCATGCTGTTGAAAGAGGTTAGTTAAAGCTAACTTTTGCGCTTGAACAGCGTTTGGGAAGGAGGCAAGGGGAGTGATGCCTTTGACGATGGCAAAACCGGGCGAAACGGTGACGATTCGAAAAATTACCGGCAAGGACGAAGTGCGTCAGCATCTGGCGGAGTTGGGATTCGTAGTAGACGGTTCTGTCACGGTGGTGAGCGAGATTGCGGGAAATCTGATTCTTCAGGTGAAGGAAAGCCGTATCGCGCTGGACAGAACACTGGCGAACCGTGTGATGATTTAAAGGAGGAACCGAAATGAAAACACTGAAGGACGCAAAGGTGGGAGAGACCGTAAGGGTGAAAAAACTGTACGGCGAGGGCCCGGTAAAGCGGCGTATCATGGACATGGGAATCACAAAAGGAGTTCAGATCAAAGTTCGTAAGGTAGCACCGCTTGGCGATCCGATCGAATTAAACGTTCGCGGTTATGAGCTGAGTGTTCGTAAAGCTGACGCTGAGATGATTGAGGTTGAGTAATCATATTTTTTTACATAAGGATTAGAAAGTTCTAATAACAGTTATGAAAAACTATGAAAATAAAAGTAGAGAGGAGATATAAATGAGTATCAAAATCGCACTTGCGGGTAACCCAAACTGTGGTAAAACGACATTATTTAATGCCCTGACAGGTGCCACTCAGTATGTTGGTAACTGGCCAGGTGTAACCGTAGAGAAAAAGGAAGGTAAATTAAAGGGACATAAAGATGTAACTATCATGGATTTACCAGGTATTTATTCACTTTCTCCTTATACTCTTGAGGAGGTAGTAGCAAGAAATTATCTTATTAACGAGAGACCTGATGCAATCATCAATATCGTTGATGGTACTAACATTGAAAGAAACCTTTATCTTTCAACACAGATTATGGAACTGGGGATTCCAGTTATTATGGCTGTTAACATGGTCGATATCATGGAAAAGAACGGAGATAAGGTTGACCTTGCCAAGTTGGGAAAGAACCTTGGATGTGAAGCTGTTGAGATATCAGCTCTTAAGGGAACTGGCATTAAGGAAGCAGCAGAGAAGGCTGTTAAGCTTGCAGAGAGCAAGAAGCTCAATACAATTGCTCACAGGTTTGATGATAAGGTTGAGGCAGCTATATCTGCAGTAGAAGATAAGCTTGGTCTTGATATTGTTGAAGAACAGAAGAGATTCTTTGCTATCAAGCTTCTTGAGAAGGATGATAAGATTAAAGTTCTTATGAAGAATGTTCCAGATGTTTCAGCTGAGATTGAGACTCTTGAGAAAGAATTTGATGATGATACAGAAAGTATTATCACTAATGAAAGATATACATATATATCTTCAATTATCAGTGGATGTTTTGCAAAGAAGTCTGAGAAGAAGCTTTCTACATCAGATAAGATTGATAGAATAGTTACTAACAGATTCTTAGCACTTCCAATATTTGCAGTTGTAATGTTCATCGTATACTATGTATCAGTTACAACAGTTGGTACATGGGCAACAGACTGGGCTAACGATGGTGTGTTCGGTGATGGCTGGCATCTCTTCGGAATTGGCACTTCAGCTTACGAAGAAGTAGCTGATGAGTATGGTGATTCAGATGCAATCATCGGGGCATATATCGACAGCCTTGGTGATAAAGGTGAAGAGTATGCAGATGCTATTGATACAGAAGCTGATGATTATGATTCAGATGCAGCAGTAGCAGCATTAAAGAAACTTGAAAACACAGTTCCAGCTAATCTTACATTAGATTATGATGTAGAAGATGAGGAAAATCTTAGTGTAACAACAGAGACAACAGATGCAGCTGGTGTTAAGGAAGCTATAAAACAGTGTATAGACAATGATGGTGCAGCTCCAGATCCTGCTAATTATGGTGTATGGGTTCCTGGTATCCCAGTGCTTCTTGAGTCAGGACTTGATGCAATTGGTTGTGTAGACTGGTTAAAGGGTCTTATCCTTGATGGTATTGTAGCCGGTGTTGGTGCAGTACTTGGCTTCGTTCCACAGATGCTTGTATTATTCATATTCCTTGCATTCCTTGAGTCTTGCGGTTATATGGCACGTATAGCATTCATTATGGATAGAATTTTCCGTAAGTTCGGTCTTTCAGGTAAGTCATTCATTCCAATGCTTATCGGTTCAGGTTGTGGTGTTCCTGGTATCATGGCTTCACGTACAATTGAGAACGACAGAGACCGTAAGATGACAATTATGACAACAACATTTATTCCTTGTGGAGCTAAGCTTCCATTCATAGCAATGGTTGCCGGAGCTATCTTTGATGGTGCTCCATGGGTTGCTCCATCAGCATACTTCCTTGGAATATTCTCAATTATCTGCTCAGGTATCATCTTAAAGAAGACAAAGTTATTCGTTGGAGATCCGGCACCATTCGTTATGGAGCTTCCAGCATACCATCTTCCAACAGTTGGTACAGTGTTAAGAAGCATGTGGGAGCGTGGATGGTCATTCATCAAGAAGGCCGGAACAATCATCACACTTTCAACAATCATTATCTGGTTCACAACATACTTCGGATTTGTTGATGGAACATTTACAATGCTTGCAGATGATCAGATTGACTTCTCTATTCTTGGCAGAATTGGTAAGGCAATCGCATGGATATTTGCTCCTTTAGGATTTGGTAACTGGCAGGCAACTGTTGCTTCTATTACTGGTCTTGTTGCTAAGGAGAATATCGTTGGTACAATGGGTATCCTTTACTCAGCAGGTGAGGGAACAGTATATGCTAACATGGCAGCTACATTTACAGTAGTAAGCGGATATGCATTCCTTGCATTTAATCTTCTCTGTGCTCCTTGCTTCGCAGCAATGGGTGCTATTAAGAGAGAGATGAACAACACTAAGTGGTTCTGGATTGCAATCGGATACCAGTGTGGATATGCTTACCTTGTAGGTCTTGTAATTAACCAGATTGCTGGTCTTATTACTGGCGACACAGCATTTAATGTATTCACAGTAATCGCAATTCTTATAATTGTTGGCTTCATTTATCTGTTATTCAGACCATATAAGGAAAGTAAGACGTTAAAGGTTGATTCTAAGAAGCTTTTAAATGCAACAAAGTAATTAAATGATATATTATCGGAGGTGTAATTATGCTGGGAACAATTATAGTAGGAGTTATATTGGTGATTATAGTTGCGCTTATTGTACGCAGTATGGTACACGACAAGAAAAACGGTAAATCGTTCACATGTGGTGGCGACTGCGGTAAATGCAAAGGCCACTGCCATTAAAAGGAGGTAACGGGTGGTCAGAAATCCTGATAAAGACAAAGACATTATTATTTCTCGTCTCAAGCAGCAGGGTTGCAGGATAACTAAACAGAGGCTTATGCTTCTTGATGTAATTCTTGAAGAGGACTGCTCAAGCTGTAAAGAGATTTATTACAAGGCAGTAAAAAAGGATCCTAAGATTGGGGCTGCAACTGTATATAGAATGGTTAATACACTGGAAGAAATAGGTGCAATTAACCGTAAGAATATGTACAGGATAACTTGTGATGAGAATGATAATGGCGGTTATACTGTAAGATTAAACGATGATTCGTCAATTAATTTATCAGAAAGCAAATGGAGTAAAATTATTGAGTCAGGGCTAGAAGCCTGCGGATACATTAAGAATCAGAAGATAACAAGTGTAGTTGACAGGAAAAAGGCAGTTTCAGTTAATAAATAATATTTACTAATAAGGGAGAGATGAAACTGTTTCATCTCTCCTTTTGCTATATTGAGAAGATTTCTCAATAAGTGGATTTATGTAGAAATGTTACATAATGTGTAATATAATAACCGTCAAACTTAAGAAACATTTATTGTCCAATGTGGACAGAGAGGAGCACAGTATGAAAATTGATAACTTAAAGAAACCAGGACTTTTCGCAGCAGGTGTATTATTTGGAACAGCAGGAATTAAGATTCTTACAAGCAAGGACGCAAAGAAGCTTTACACTAACTGTACAGCAGCAGTTTTAAGAGCTAAATCATGTATAATGAAGACAGCCACAACTGTTCAGGAAAACTGTGAGGATATATATGCTGATGCTAAGACAATCAATGAGACAAAGTATAACACAGAAGAAGTTGTACTTGATTCAGTAGATGAAGATGAGGAAGCGTAATAGAGTATGAAATTCACAATAAAGCATGATGTGCCCGGAAGAATCCGTGTTCACATGGATGCTTCTGGCATGACTTTTACACAGGCAGATACCTTGCAGTATTATCTTAAGAATCTGCAGGGCGTCACGAATGCCAAAGTGTATGAGAGAACTGCTGATGCAGTTGTTGAGTACAGATGTTCAAGAAAGACTGTGATTGAAGCTATTGCTAAGTTCAGATACAGCAATGTAGAGGTTCCTGAAGATGTTCTTGCAACATCAGGAAGAGCAATCAATTCTCATTATACTGAAAAGCTGGCAGATCAGGTGTTGTGGAGAATGACTAAGAAATTGTTTATTCCGGCACCGGTATGTGCGGTATTAACAACGGTATCTTCAATGAAGTACATTTATAAAGGAATCAGGACACTGCTTGCAAGAAAACTTGAAGTGCCAGTTCTTGATGCAACTGCAATAGGAGTTTCTATCTTAAGAAGAGACTTTAATACAGCTGGTTCAGTAATGTTTCTTCTTGGTATAGGTGAGATAATAGAGGACTGGACACACAAGAAGTCGGTTGACGACCTTGCAAGAACGATGTCACTTAACGTTAATAAGGTCTGGTTAAAGACAGATGATGCAGAAGTACAGGTATCTGTGAAAGATGTTAAGGACGGAGATAATGTAATAATCCGGATGGGTAATGTAATCCCATTTGATGGAACTGTTATCAGTGGTGAGGCTATGGTTAATCAGGCTTCACTTACAGGAGAATCTGAGCCTATAAGAAGAGGTGAGGGAACTTCTGTATTTGCAGGAACTGTAGTAGAAGAGGGCGAGATAGTATTCAGGGTTAAGCGTGCCGGAGGCTCAAGCAAATATGACAAGATTGTCAGGATGATTGAAGAATCTGAGAAGTTAAAATCAGGTCTTGAGTCAAAAGCAGAGCATCTTGCAGATAAGCTTGTACCTTATTCACTTGGTGGAACTGCACTTACATATCTGTTAACACGCAATACTACTAAGGCATTGTCAATACTTATGGTTGATTTCTCATGTGCATTGAAGCTTGCTATGCCTATTACGGTACTTGCAGCAATAAGACAGGCAAGTCAGGCGAGTGCAACAGTCAAGGGCGGTAAGTTCTTAGAGGCAATTGCTGAAGCGGATACTATCGTATTTGATAAGACAGGTACACTTACAAAGGCTAAGCCAACAGTAAGCAGGGTATATTCATTTAACGGAATGCCGGAAGATGAGCTGTTAAGAATAGCTGCGTGTCTTGAGGAACATTTTCCACATTCAATGGCTAAGGCTGTTGTTAATGAGGCTGGCAGAAGAAACCTTATGCATGAGGAGATGCATTCTAAGGTTGAATATATTGTTGCACATGGAATATCAACATTTATCAATACAAGTAAGGTTATCATAGGAAGCCATCACTTTGTATTTGAAGATGAAGCATGTGTAATTCCAGCGGGAAAGCAGGAGTTATTTGACAGTCTTCCAGATGACTGCTCACATCTTTATATGGCAATTAACGGTCAGCTTGCAGCAGTTATATGCATAATTGATCCATTAAGAGAAGAAGCACCAAAGGTTATTGAAGGGCTTAAGAAGGCTGGAATATCAAAGGTTGTCATGATGACAGGAGACAGTGAAAGAACAGCCGCCTCTATTGCCAGAAAGGTTGGAGTTACTGAATATTATTCAGAAGTTCTTCCAGAAGACAAGGCTAAGTTCGTAGAGAAAGAGCGGGCAGCCGGACGAAAGGTAATTATGATTGGTGATGGAATTAATGACTCACCGGCGCTTTCAGCAGCAGATGTAGGTATTGCCATAAGTGATGGTGCTGAGATTGCAAGAGAGATTGCAGATATCACTGTCGGCGCAGATGATCTTAACCAGATACTTATGCTTAAGAAATTAAGTGACAGTCTGATTAAGAAGATTAACAGAAATTACCGTGTGATTGTCGGATTCAATTCCGCACTTATTGCACTTGGTGTAACGGGCGTCATACAGCCTACAACTTCAGCACTTCTTCATAATACATCAACACTTGTTATAAGTCTTGAGAGTATGAAGAATCTGCCGGTTTAAGACTATGAAACGGACTCATCTTCGGGTGGGTTCGTTTTTTGTTTGAAGGCAAAAAGTTCTGATTGGATAAATATATACTATACCCATAAGGCACAATATAAATTAATAATCGCAGGATATTATTTTATTACAAGAAAATGAAATTATGTAACAAAAGAAAATTGACTAAGCCGTACGGCTTATATTATAATGCTTTTATCAAAACAAAGCCGCTCGGCTTTATTTGTGAGAAAATATGTATAATAAAGCCGTACGGCTTGTTTTTTGCGTTGAGGTGAATATTATGAAAATAACTGATTCTGAGGGGCTTGGAAATATAATCAGGAACAGGAGAAAAGAATTAAAGTATACGCAGGCATTTTTGTCAGAATATACTGGTCTTAGTGTAAGTTTTATATCAGATGTAGAAAGAGGTAAAACAACTGTTGAGATTGGCAAAGTAATGCAGTTAATTTCAATTCTAGGACTTGATATTAATATTAATGTAAGGGGGAGATAATGAGAAATTTAGAGGTATATATTGAATGTAATGGAAATATGATTAATGTTGGCAGTATTACAGGGCATAATTCTGACGATGCTGTATTCTAGGACACCAGATAGTTTTATTATTAATCTTAATGATAAAGAAAATGATTTTTTATTTGCAACTGAAAGATATGACAGAAAGATTTTAGATACATCCAAAGAATTAATGGGGAAGAAAGTTCCATTAAGACTTCATCAGGAGGATTTTGCACAGGCACTTGGAATTACAGCGTCACAAAAATACGAGAAAAACGGGAAAGATTATTTAGCAGATGCATTTGAACTAATAAAAAATTATTCAAGCAATCCAATTGAAGATCAGATAAGGCTATGGGATTTATGTATATTTAATTATCTTATAGGTAATACAGATAATCATGTTAAAAATATTGCTCTTTTATATAGTGAGGATTTAAAAGGAATAAGATTAGCTCCGGCATATGATTTATTAAGTACTGTTATATATGACAGCAGCACAGAGAAAATGTCGCTTAACATAGATGGCGAATATGATATAAGGAATATAAATCAGAAGTCGTTTGAGAATGAGGCAAAGAAACTTGGTCTTGGAAAAGGAATAGCAACGCAGCATTTTTTAAGTATGGTTGAAAAATTTGAGATGGCACTTGAACAATCAACATATGAACTTGAGGAGCAGGGATATGGAGTTGCAGTCGATATACAGAAACAAATATTAAAAAAAGCAGGAATTCATAACTTTAAATTGACTAATTCGTAATTTAATTATATCATAAGTAATTAGGGACGCTTTGTTTCACTAAAGTATAATGGGAGGAAGTTATATGTATTCATTTGATGAAGTATTAAACTATGATCCAGACCTTGCTAAGGCTATGGATGATGAACTTGGAAGACAGAGAAGCCACATCGAGCTTATCGCTTCTGAGAACCTTGTAAGTAAAGCTGTTATGGCAGCTATGGGAAGCCCTCTTACTAACAAGTATGCAGAAGGATATCCTGGAAAGAGATATTA
>ERZ836939.2727-NODE-2727-length-16437-cov-7.477109_pt1 | contig 16437 bp, 9 predicted proteins | sample MGYA00519912_ERZ836939 | MGnify/ENA primary metagenome ERZ836939 (study PRJEB31850, sample SAMEA3708810) | human gut metagenome | biome: human gut; feature: human-associated habitat; material: faeces | place: China | collected 2014 ... | reverse complement strand
CTTCAAAGTGTGGTTACGCGATATTTATTTGTTCAAAAAGTTGTAAACTGCTGTATAGGACGTATTTTAACATGGGGCCCCCGGAAAGTACGGGATATGATAAAAAAGGTGAAAGCATGATTTCTGAAATTATATTAAAATTAAAGAAAAATCAATTTCTTTTTGAAGAATTGGTCAAGCGGGATTTTAAACAAAAATACAAGCGGACTGCTTTAGGCATGGCTTGGAGTATTTTATCACCGCTAATTACTTTGCTTGTTTTGAATGTTATTTTTTCCAATTTCTTTGGACAACGCATACCACATTATACAATTTATTTGTTTTGTGGGAATCTTCTTTTCTCTTATTTTAGCGAATCGACGAATAGTGGCATGAATTCACTGATGGCTAATTCCGGCATTTTTAGTAAAGTAAATGTACCTAAGTATATTTTTTTATTGTCAAAGAATGTATCTTCCCTAATAAATTTTGGCTTGACACTTATTATATTTTTTGCCTTTGTTTTTGCAGAAGGATTGCCATTTACAGCAAAATTTCTATGTTTATTATATCCGATAGGTTGTTTAATCGTCTTTAATATTGGGATGGGGTTGATTTTATCGGCGCTTTTTGTCTTTTTTAGAGATATAGGCTATTTATATAGTATTTTGACGATGCTGATAATGTATGCGTCAGCCATTTTTTATAGTGTGGATATTCTGCCAGGGCCATATCAACCTCTTTTTTTAGGGAATCCAATTTACGTTTATATTAAATATTTCAGAGAAATTGTTATTGACAGCCAGATTCCTTCTTTGGAATACCATCTTTTATGTGCCTTTTATGCTGTTTTAGTACTTTTTATTGGCGGTTTTATATATAAAAAATATAATCATAAATTTTTGTATTACATCTGACCTGGTTTTGAGAGGAGCAATTGCAGTGAATATCATAAAAGCCGTAAGCGTATCTATCCTCTATCTGACAGGTGACTTCAAAGATATTGGACTCAAAGAGTATGTCATGCGCAGACTGAAAGGAAATTATCATGTAACTCAGTTTTGGGCTGATCGCAACATTAACTTTTCTTTAGAGCGAGGTGACATGTTAGGAATTATTGGTACTAATGGGGCGGGAAAATCTACCTTATTAAAGGCTGTATCGGGTATTATGGTTCCAACCGAAGGTCATATGGAAATTAATGGATCCATTGCCGCCTTGTTGGAATTAGCTAGTGGATTTGATCCTGAATTAACCGTTCGAGAAAATACCTATCTCCGAGGAGCTATGTTGGGCTATACGCGAAAATTTATGAATGATAAATATGAGGAAATCATAGATTTTGCAGAGCTACAGGATTTTCAAGACAGGCCGTTTAAACAATTGTCCAGTGGCATGAAGAGTCGATTGGCTTTTTCCATAGCTTGCCTGGTTCATCCAGATATACTGATTCTGGACGAAGTACTGAGCGTAGGCGATGGAGCCTTTGCTAAAAAAAGTGGCGACCGGATGCGGGAAATTTTAAAAAGTGGTGTTACAGGCATTTTAGTTTCCCATTCTGTACCCCAAGTAAGGAGTATGTGCAACAAAATCCTGTGGTTGGATCATGGACACCAAGTTGGCTTTTCTGACCAAGTAGAAACATACTGTGATGCTTATGAAGAATTTTTAATTACGAAGAAGTTACCTCATACAAGCGATGAAATCCAATTTCTTGCAGAAGATTTTCATAAACGAATAAAAAGAGAAAGAGAGTTAGCGAATCGTACAGAGGCACAACGGTTGGAAGACTTGTTAAATAAGGGCGATTCAGATGCTGCTTTACAGGCAGCAGTATCTATAATAAAGAAAAAGAGACCAGAACTTTTACGATAAAATTCTCGTATGATTTTCGTATAATATATATAATGATAAAAAACACATAAAAACTAGATACATGGCGTTTGAGGAGAAAACTTTATGAAACCTAAAATTAGTATAATTATACCTGTATATAATGTGGAAAAATATCTTTGCGATACAATGAATAGCGTTATAACACAGAGCTTAGAAGATATTGAGATTATTTGTGTAGATGATTGTTCCACTGATACTAGTTTAAAAATTTTAGAGTCATATTCTAAAAAAGATTCCCGTATAAAAGTATTGAAGCATAAAGAAAACATGACTGCATCACAGTCTAGAAAAGATGGAGTATTGGCTTCTACTGGCACTTATATCATGTTTCTTGATGGAGACGATTGTTTATTTCCGGATTCTTGTCAGATTGCGTATGATGCTATTGAGAAGTATCACACTGATATTGTTCATTTTGCCTGCAAAGTGGAAGCTGTAGGTGATGTGGATGAGCAAAGAATGAGGGATACTAAGAAGGCTGCTGCCCCTTTTATTGGTGGTCTTAATGAAGAAAGTTTATTACAACCTTGCTGGATTGAAAAGAAATTTGGCATTGAATTATGGAGTAAAATCTATAATGGAGAATTGTGCCGCAAAGCATTTCAAATGGTAGAAAATGGGAAATTCCCACGAGCGCAGGATTTATATGCTTTCTTTATCATTTCTTACTTTGCTAAAACATATTATGGCATACCAGATGTACTTTATTCCTATAGATTGGGAAGTGGAATATCTGGGGAAACTTATCTGACGGTACATCAATTTAATGCCTTGATATTACAAAAAAATGTATTGGATGCAATCAAGCGTTTTACAGAAAATTGTCAGATTGCAGAAGAATCTTGTATTCAAAAAATCATAAGTAACTTACATAAGCGTTTTTTGAATAGTATCGTATGGAACTGGCTTCATCATTTAAGACCGGAAGATAAGACTGTGACATGGCATTTGATGATTGATATGTGGGGAGTACGGGATATTTTTTGCAATATGACACGTTTCTGGAATCAGCGAGAATTCTTGGCAGAGCAATTTGCTTGTGTCGATGACTATGCAATTCCGAGACGTATTGAAAAAAAGTCGGGAACGCAACTGGCAATCGGAATCTATTATTTTAAAATGAATAATGGTGGGGCAGAGCGAGTATGTGTTACACTGGCCAATTTGTTTGCCAACGAAAAAGACGAACATGGCAGTTATAAATATAAAGTAATACTTATTAGCGATACTGCAGCCAATGAGCAAGATTATGCCTTGGATAATAAGGTAACCAGAGAATTTTTGGCACCTTTTGATACTTCTGTTAATGAAAAATATATGGAACGCTTTGATAGTTGGCAGGAGATTATTGTGCGCAATCATTTGGATTTGGTCATCAGCGGATTATGGGTTGCACCTGCTGCATTTTGGGATATCCTTTCTGTAAAAAGCAGTATGAGATGTTCCTATATTATGCATCAGCACAATTTTTCCTGTATTCCCAATAAATTTTTAATTATGAAGCCTTCCGAAGTAGCAAAAGATTATGTTTTATGTGATGGAATTGTTGTCTTATCCAAAGCTGATCAATTGTATGTGAGTGCTTATAATAAAAATGTTGCTTTTATTCCTAATCCGTCAGAAGTAAATCCACGGAAAGAAAACAGTTTGTATAGAAAAAATACCATCGTATGGGTAGCCCGCCTTTCAGAAGAAAAGAATCCTTTAGCTGTTTTGAAAATGATGCGATATGTAATAAAAACTTGTCCAGATGCCGTCTTGTATGTTATCGGAGCTGGCGAAAAATCTATATATAATCAGATGGTTCAATACATCGACTATTATAAATTAATGAATAATATCAAAATGGTCGGTTTTACAAAAGATGTGGAAAAATATTATAAATTGGCATCTGTTTTTGTATGTACATCTGATTTTGAAGGATACTGCTTAACCATTGGAGAAGCATTGTCATATGGAGTACCAGTTGTTACTTTTGATATGCCTTGGTTATATTATATCCAAGATGGGCGTGGAATTGTAACCGTTCCACAGGGAAGGGTTGATTTGCTTGCAAGGGAAGTCATATCGTTATTGCGAAGTGATAAGAGATGTAAGAATCTTGGTAGACAAAGCCGCCAATTAGCTGCAGATATTAGTAATGAAAAAATCGCTTCTCGATGGGATTTAATCTTAAATAATGAATTTTATCAGAAAAATAATATAACTCATCCGGATATTTTGTTGTTACTTCGATACATTAACGAGTTTAACAAGAAAGGCGGAGATATCCAGTCTAAAAACGTATGGATACCGTTTGGCAGTCAACAAAAGCAGATTGATTGTTTGAAATCAGAATTTGATTCTTTGCAAAATTCTATTTCGTTCAAGCTGGGGAGAAAACTAACTTTTATACCACGAAAAATAAGAGATATTTTAAGAAACTTTTGAAAAAATCAATTTAGTGTCAGGAAGGGAAAATTATGCAGATTGATGTATCAGTAATTATACCTGTTCATAATAATGAAAAAACCATTAAAAACGCAGTGGAATCTGTATTATTTCAAACATGGAAGAACATTGAAATCATTTGTGTGGATGATGGGTCAGAAGATAAAAGTCTTTCTATACTTCGTTCTTATGAAAAAAAAGATAGTCGGCTACAAGTTATTTCATTGCCTCATAATCAGGGTACACTAAAAGCAAGAAAATATGGGGTACAGGCCTCTTCAGGGAGATATGTGATGTTTTTGGATGCTGATGACTTATATAAAGAAGATGCTTGTAAATGTGCATACCTTGCGATTTCTAATGCAGGAACAGATATAGTCCATTTTGGGACTGAAGTGTTAAATAGTAATCATCTGTCCGAAGAGAGAATTCATTTGAACGAAAAACTTCTTCGACCGCATAAAGGAAAAATCAGTGGCAACTTATTGAACTGTTGTTTTATAAATCATCTTTTTACTGCCAATTTATGGAATAAAATTTATAAAGGAGATATATGCCGGCAAGCATTTTCTCATTTAGTCAATTCTAATTTACGAAAAGGGGAAGATTGGTATACTTTCTTTGTTATCGCCTATTATAGTAGAACTTACGAGGGGATTGATGATATTCTTTATCAGTATAATTTAGGAGCTGGTGGAACTGGTTCTGAAATGGATTTGAATCAATTCAAGATTTTATTGACAGAAAAAGATACTTATGATGCTATAGTGGCTTTTTTAGTCAATAAAGATATAAGTAACTACAAAAATGTTTTAAATAATTTGCATTATCATTTCTTGGATGAATGTGTCTTTAAATGGGCTAATGAGTTATCTATCCCGGATAAAGCAAAGGGCTATGCGGAACTTGTCGAAACATGGGGACACAAATTAGTTATGATTGAGTTGGCTCACTATTGGTGGGATAATCATTATGAATTATCTGGCTATCTAAAGGAATCCGGTATTTATACCAGTTGTGTACGTGACCATCAGAAGCCTTTGACTATTGCTTTTTATTATAGAAGTATCAGTGGTGGTGGGGCACAGCGGGTCGCTGCGCTTCTAAGCAATCGATTCTCTGAAGTGAAAGATTATCAAGGAAAATATATGTATCAAGTTCTATTAATCACTGATGAAGGGCCGCAAAAAGAAGAATATGAACTTTCTGAACGGGTTATCAGGGAGTATTTGCCAGGTTTTACAAAATCCAAAGGTGCAAATTATCTTGCCCGATATGAAAAATGGCAACAGATTCTTGAGAGACGAAATATCGATATAGTCGTCAGTGGTCTCTGGGTTGATCCCTGTACTTTCTGGGATATGCTCGCTGTTAAGGGATTTAAGACGAAGCCATCGTTTATTATTCATTCACATAATTTTTGCGCAGTTCCATTCATTTTCCCGAACCATGAAGCCAAGGAGTTATTGGCAAAGTATATGATTTGTGATGGTGTTGCTGCTTTATCTGAAATTGATGAAAGATATATTTCTGCCTTTAATCATTGTGTCAAATATATTATCAATCCCTTGGCGTTTGATCCCGATGATGTACCAGATTCGACTTATACCCCCAATACAGTAATATGGTGTGGCAGGATTTCCTTTGAAAAAAAGCCTGTTGATGCAATTCGCATGATGTATGAACTTCATAAAATAAATCGGGCTGCGCAACTTTATATTGTGGGAGATGGAGATAAAAAAATTCTCCAAGAGATGAAGCATCTTGTAAAGGTATATCATCTCGAAGATAATGTATTTTTTGAAGGATTTCAATTGGATGTAGGAAAGTATTATTCCAGAGCTTCGGTATTCATCAGCACAGCAGAATATGAAGGCTTTTCATTGACTTTTAGCGAAGCGCTATCCTTTGCAGTTCCTATTGTTACCTATGAAATGCCTTGGCTGACTTTTACTAGAGATGGCAGGGGGATTCTTTCGGTGCCACAAGGGAGATATGATTTAATGGCACGGCAGGTTGCTACGCTGTTGGAGGAACCTGAGAAAATATTTACTATAGGATATGAGGGAAAAGCCCTTGTTTCTGAATTGGCTCATGCTGATATTATTGCTCAATGGCAACAGCTGTTAGACATGGCTGTATATGGGAAACAAATTGAGAAAGAAAATATTTCTGATGAAAATCAAAATGCTAATATCCTGTTGAAATATATGACGCTTTGGTCTGAAATTGGAAGAAAGCGAGCAGCTCAAGCAAAAAGAAATGGTCTTTTAAAACGAAATCAATTGAAGAAGAATCAAGAAGACCAAATATGTAGAAATCTGGAATTTGATATTGATTCTCTAAAAAAATCAGTATCTTTTAGAACTGGTCGGTTTTTAACTTGGGGACCACGAAAAGCTAGAGGATGTTACTATTGTTTGAATCAACATGGTTTTAATTACACAGTAAAACGCTTTATCGAGCATTTTGGTATAAATATGGGAACAGGAGATTACCATAAAAATAGATAAACAATGAAACTTGACTGTAAAAACTACGATTGAGAGAACAAGAATGAAATAGCATGATGGATAGAGGACTGTGTAATATATTGGAAGAAGCAGCTGTATTGAATTGGAGATAAGTTCACTGCTGTATTAGTTAGAAATTAAACATTTTTGCTCTATGAGGGGATATATTTTGCCTATATTATAGAATATATCAATTTCATTGATTTATGAGAGGTGTTTTAATGGAACCTAAAATATCTATTGTTGTTCCTATTTTCAATACGGGAAAATACCTTACTGAATGCCTAGATAGTATTTATAAACAATCTATAAAAGAACTTGAAATAATTTGCATAGATGATGGATCAACAGATGATACTCCAAAAATTTTGGAAAGGTATAGTAAAGCTGATCCTAGAATACGAATTCTGACTCAAGAAAATCAGGGCGTGAGTGTCGCTAGAAACTTAGGAATAGCAACAGCAACAGGAGAATATATTCAATTTCTTGATAGTGATGATATGTTGGAACCATGGGCACTAGAATATGCTGTACAGCAGATGACAGAAAAAAAGTTGGATGTATTTTATTTTGATGCTCAGGCGATTTTTGAATCAGCCCAACTGGAAGAGGAAAAAAGAGTCTATAAAACATACTATCATCGGGAAAACTGCTATCAGAATGTTCAAACAGGTTGCCAGTTGTTTACCACATTAACTAAAGATGGGGCGTTTCGGCCTAATGGTAATCTTCAAATGATTCGTAGGAATTTTTTGCTTCAATGTAAAGTGCGATACATACCAGGCATTGTTCAGGAAGACAACGCCTTTACGGCCGAAGTCATGCTTCATGCCCAGCGGGTATGTCATGAAAATAAGCCTCTGTATATCAGACGGCTGCGTCCTGGTTCTATTATGACGAACCCCCCAGCATTTTCTAACGCTTATGGGTATTTCCGTTGTGCCATGGCCTTAGAAAAGTATTTTTTCAAACCTAATTTTTCGAAGAATAGCCAATCCGCCTTGCAGATTTTTTGCCAGAGTCTCGTGCAAAATATGGAGATAATCTATAGGAATATTCCGGAAGAAGAAAAAGAAAAAATCAAGTCAATTCCTCAAAAAGAACGCGGAGCCATGTTATATCTTTGCTGGTATAGTGAACAAGCTGCTGTAAGCAAAAAAGAAAAAAATAAAATAAATGCTGAATGCAGGGTAATGCAAAACGACAAGGCAGTACTCGTCAAACAAAATGAGGAAATACAACACCAAAATACGGCTTATCAGCAGCAACTTGTGGCAACAAGTAATACACTCCAAAGATTGCGTCAAACATTGGAAAATGAAACAAATGCTTTTGCCCAAAAGTTAAAAGAATTATCTCAAGATAGAGAAATATTACAGCGACAATTATCCGATAAGCAAAGACAGTATGAAAAAGCTGTAAATAAAAATTCTTCTTATCAGGAACAGATAAAGAAACAAGAAGCTGTTATTCAAGAATTGAATGAAAAACTTCAGAATGAGAAAAAAATTTTTACTCAAAATTATCAGAAAATATCTGCAGATAAGCAGAAATTACAGAAGCTGTTTTCTTCCTTGGAAAAACAAGCAGAAGAAATCCGCCGCAAGAACATGGTCTATCAACAGCAAATGGCAGAACAAAGTAAGGTATTCCATACCTTGCAAGCTGACTTTTTTGCTATGCAGCAGTCTCTTTCTTTTCGAGTAGGAAGAAAATTGACCTGGTTACCGCGAAAAATTCGGGATGCATTTTTTCGTTGATAGAGGAAATCATGGCGGGACTATCGTTTACGATTTCTATCTATAATGAGAAATTATAAAAAGTTAAATGATTGCCTAGTGGCTCCAACACCGACACCCAGAAAACACCATCTAAACGAATGATTAACTCTGCTGGTGTTGATATGGTAGCTGGTAATTTCTATCAGAATAAATAAAGAAGGAATGAATTATTATGAAAATTGCAATTGCAGGTACGGGCTATGTTGGTCTGGCTAATGGAATGTTGCTCAGTCAGCATAATGAAGTGGTAGCACTGGATATTGTGCCAGAAAAGGTAGAAATGTTGAATCGAGGAGAATCTCCTATTGTTGACAAAGAAATAACACAATTTTTGACTAATCGACAACTCAATTTTAGAGCTACTTTAGACCCGGAAAATGCTTTTTCTGGGGCAGATTATGTCATCATATCAACTCCTACTAATTATGATGAAACAAAGAATTTTTTTGATACGTCTTCTGTAGAAAAGGTTATTCAAGAAGTTTGTACTATTGAGCCACATGCCACTATGGTGATTAAATCTACAGTACCGGTTGGCTATACGGAAAAAGTTAAGAAACGATTCCATACGAATAATATTATTTTTTCTCCAGAATTTTTGCGAGAAGGAAAAGCTTTATATGATAATTTGCATCCTTCACGGATTATTGTAGGAGAACAGTCCGAGCGGGCAAAGGTTTTTGCTAATTTATTAGCAGAAGGAGCTGTAAAGAAAGATATTCCAATTCTCTTTACGGGTTCAACAGAAGCGGAAGCTATCAAACTTTTTGCAAACACGTATTTGGCTTTGCGAGTTGCCTATTTTAATGAATTGGATTCCTATGCTGAAATTAGAGGTCTTGATGCACGTCAGATTATAGACGGTGTTTGCCTGGATCCACGGATTGGAGATTTTTATAATAATCCTTCATTCGGTTATGGTGGTTATTGTTTACCGAAAGACACAAAACAGTTATTAGCCAATTATCAGGATGTACCGCAGAATTTAATTGCAGCTATTGTAGCATCTAATCGAACCCGTAAAGACCATATTGCAGATATGATTCTAGAAAAACGTCCTCAATGTGTGGGAATTTATCGATTGACCATGAAAAAATCCTCCGATAATTTCCGGGCTTCCGCAATTCAAGGAGTTATGAAACGGATAAAAGCAAAGGGGATTCCAGTCATCGTATACGAACCCACTTTAAAAGAAGATACGTTTTTTCACTCGCCTGTAATCCGCAATCTCAATGAATTCAAACAGCAGAGCGATGTCATTATTGCCAACCGATGGAACGAAGAATTACGAGATGTTCAAGAAAAGGTTTATACAAGAGATATTTTTGATCGAGATTGAATTCATAAAATAGAGAGGTATATTATGCAAAAAGAAAAAATTAAAATATTAGTATGTCATCATAAAAAATCTCCGTATATAAAAAATGAGTGTGTTATTCCTGTCCAAGTTGGAAAAACTTTAAAAAATTTTGACTTGGAATACTGTATAGGAGATGATTCTGGAGATAATATTTCTAATAAAAATCCATATTGGTGTGAATTAACGGCTCTTTATTGGGCGTGGAAAAACTTGGATGCAGATTATTATGGATTAATGCATTATAGGAGATACTTATCATTTGAAAATAATGAAGATTACCAGGTTATTACTTCATTGAATGATGAACAAGTAAAACATTCTTTACAACCCAGTAATATTTATAATTTTTGCCATGATGCTGATATAGTTACTGGACCAATATGGTCGATTCATCCAGTAGGGTTGGATAATTTAGTAATGAGTTCATATGATTTTTATAAGAAAGAACATATTCAAGCAGATATGGATATTACCTTATCGGTTATTAAAGATAAGTATCCAGATTTTTATTTTGCAGCTTTGGATGAACTATCATCTAATTATTGCTTTTTTATGAATTTAATGGTTTTGAAAAAAGAATTATTTTTTTCTTATTGTGAATTTTTATTTGGAGTTTTAAATGAAGTAGAAAAGAAAATAAATCTTGATAATCGGGATTCATATCAGAAACGTGTGTTTGGTTTTTTAGCTGAGAGATTGTCTAATGTTTTTGTTATATATTGCCAGCAAAAAAATCCAAATTTAACAATTAAACATACAGGAATGTATTTCTTGGCTGAAAAACAGAATATTAATTTAAAATCAATAACAAAGCAGATTATAGATAAAGAAAATATAATGGTTGATGGTAATGCTTTATCGCCGATTAATATATGCATGTCGTTTGATGATAATTATTTGATGCCAGCCTTAACTGCTTTGAAATCTATTATGAAACATACGAAGTCTTATATCAAGCTCTATATTTTATGTGATAAACGACTTTCCAAGGCCAATCGAAATATAGTAAAAAATAATTTATCAAATAATTTTGATGTTCATTTTGTAGACGTAGATCCTGGAATTTTAAGTTATTTACCCTTAAACAGAGAATATATTTCCATAAATACTTATTATCGTTTACTTATACATAAATTAATAGATGTTGATAAAATCATTTATTTGGATTCAGATTTAATTGTTGTTGACGATATTAAAAAATTATGGGATATAGATGTAAATGGGTTTTGTATGGCTGGAGTATTAGATGAAGGCGGTGTTATGCAATCCAGAAGATTAAACTTAGGTGCTGATTCTAATTACATTAACGCAGGGATAATAGTATTAAATATTAAAGAAATTAAAAAAAACTATCCTGATCCGTTGAAAGCTTATTTAGAAACATATTATTTTAATAGAAAATTCATAATTTTACAAGATCAAGATATTTTAAATATTATATTTAGAGATAGCATACTGGTTTTGCCTTTAAAATGGAATGTTAATGGCAGAATATTTGAAGTTAATGAACTGGACCACAAATATAATGATAAAGATATAAGAACAGCGCTTGATGATTTAGGGATTATTCATTTTACAGACCGTAAAAAGCCTTGGAAGTTTCAAGCTACACATCCTTTAAAATCGATGTATTGGTATTATCGAAAACAAATTTTAGAATTACCATTATCTTTTACTGAAAAAAAGAAATATTTTTTACAAAATCAGTTTAAATATGTAATAAAAGGAAATATTGTGCATGCTGATTGGCATGGAATTAAATTTAAAGTGAATAAAAAAACGGCAAAAGATATTTTGAGAATTTTTCGTTTTAAAATATAGATGAATGAAATTTAAGAAAGGAGAGATATGTGTGATGTATGATTATCTAGTAATTGGCAGTGGCCTGTTCGGGTCCGTTTTTGCCCATGAAATGACGAAGGCTGGTAAGTCTTGTCTGGTTCTGGAACGGCGTGACCATGTGGGTGGCAATGTGTATTGTGAAGAAAAGGAAGGCATCCGGATTCATAAATATGGCGCTCATATTTTCCATACTTCGAATAAGGAAGTTTGGGATTATGTCAATCAGTTTGTGGAATTCAATAATTATGTCAATTCACCGGTAGCGAATTATAAAGGTGAGTTGTACAACCTGCCTTTCAATATGAATACCTTTACTAAGATGTGGGGTGTTGTCACGCCGAAGCAGGCGGCTGCCAAGATTGCCCAGCAACGTCAGGAAGCGGGGATTACGGAACCTAAGAATTTGGAAGAACAGGCCATTTCCCTTATCGGCACGGATATCTATACGAAGCTGATTAAAGGGTACACGGAAAAACAGTGGGGACGGAGCTGCACGGAACTTCCGGCTTTCATTATCAAGCGCCTGCCTGTACGCTATACGTTTGACAATAATTATTTCAATGACCGTTATCAGGGCATTCCCATCGGCGGCTATAATGTATTGATTAACGCCCTGCTTGAAGGCATCAAAGTGCGGACTGGCGTCGATTATAATCAGGCTCGCCATGAATATGAAGGGGTGGCAAAGACCGTAGTCTATACCGGTCCTATTGATGAATACTTCGACTATAAACTGGGACGCCTGGAATACCGCGGCCTTCGTTTTGAAACGGAACGGATGGAAGAAGAAAATTATCAAGGCGTAGCTGTTATGAACTATACGGATCGGGAAACGCCGTATACGCGCAGCATCGAACATAAGCATTTTGAATTCGGCGAACAGCCTGTTACTTATGTTACGAAAGAATACCCGGCAGATTGGCATCCTGGTGAAGAAGCCTATTATCCGGTCAATAATGAACGGAATCAGCATTTATATGAACAGTATGCAGCCTTAGCGGCGAAAGAAAAAAACGTCATCTTTGGTGGCCGCTTAGCTGAATACAAGTACTATGATATGGATGATGTCATTGCCAGTGCCCTGGAGATGGTGAAAAAATATGAAGCCCATTCGTAAAGCCGTTATCCCGGCGGCCGGTTATGGGACGCGCTTTTTGCCGGCGACTAAATCAATCCCTAAAGAGATGATTCCCATTGTAGACAAGCCTGTCATCCAGTATGTCGTAGAAGAAGCCATTCAAAGCGGCATCGAAGAAATTTTGATCATAACTGGTCATGGGAAACGGGCTATCGAGGACCATTTCGACACCAACGTGGATTTAGAATATCACCTGCGCCAACAGGGGAAGAACAAACTGCTGGAAATGGTTCAGGACATTTCAAAAATAAATATTCATTACATTCGTCAGAAACATATACGCGACATTCGTCAGAAACATATACGCGGTGTGGGAGATGCCGTCCTTTGTGCCGAATCCTTCATCGATAATGAACCCTTTGCCGTTCTTCTCGGCGACGACATGATCTATCCTGAAGAAGAACCAGCTATCCATCAGCTGATGAGAACGTATGATAAATGCGGTGCGACGATGGTGGGCTGCCAGACATTGAAGGGAGCACAGATTGTTCCGCAAAATATCATCCAAAGCGTAGCTGCTGGGGAAGATGGGATTTCCCGTTTCCTGGATGTAGAAAAAGTAGCCGGACCCGAAGCTGATGGAAAATCGGCCATGCTGGGCCGCTATATCCTGACCCCGGATATCTTCGAAATCCTGCGCCGTGTCCAACCTAATGAAAAAGGGACAATCAGATTATCCGACGCCCTAAAACTCATGGCCAGTCGTCAAGCCGTCTACACGTGCGAAATCCAAGGAAAACGCTACGACATAGGCAACAAACTGGATTACCTCAAAGCAACAGTAGAATATGCCTTGAGGCGTCCTAAATTAAAAGATGCTTTTCGGACTTATCTGAATCAGTACATATAATGCGGTAAAAGCCATGGACTTTCTAAGTTCGTGGCTTTTCCAACTTTCGGGACATTACGGAAGGCCAATGGATATCTTGCTAATTAAGGCATTCGTGATTACGAAAAAGTGAGTCACCTCACTACTCTATCCTGTATAATTTGGTTAGAACCATCAAATGGGAAGGATGGCAACAAGGGGATTATCACTATGGAAGATTGTAAAAAAATCCGGCATATGTTCCTCGTAGAAGGAAAAAGCCAGCGGCAGATTGCCCGAACACTCGTAATATCTCGCGATGCCGTTGCTAAGTACTGCAATTGTAATATCTATCCCGGCATTCGTGCCGACTATCATCGTGACGCCAGCGTAGTCACGCCAGACGTCATCCGTTTAATTTGGCAGTGCCAGCAGTAAGATTCACTCGAACCAAAACAGAAGCAGCACCATACGGCTAAGAGAATTTACGACCAGCTGGTGATAGAAATGGGGTTCAAAGGTTCTGAGAGTAACATCCGCAAGACGTCCGGACACTGCATGGACGCAGCCAGGATGTTTATGTGCCTTTGTCATTTGCCGCTGGCGATGCTATGCAGATTGACGATTGACTGGGGGTGAAGCTTATGCTTACATAGATGGAGTCAGAACCAAGCTCAACGTTTTCTGTGCCAGACTCTGTTATAGCTGCGCTCCATTTGCCGTATGTTTTCAAAAACAGAACACCGAATCGTTCCTGTAAGGCCTTATATTAGCTTTTGGATTCTTTAGTGGTGTTGTCCGTCGTGTACTTTTCGACAATGCCAAAGTAGTTGTGAAAATGGTATCGGCCTTGGCGTTCTTCGAAGAGTCGTTAAACAGCCAGTTCTTGCAGCCGATTATGGCTTTACTAGCTTATAGATTGATAGGATGACTGGTAATGAACAATGATAAATATATCAATTTATATTATGCTCATCATCACTTTACAGATTTTGTGCTGTCTTGGCTGTTGACGAAATCAGCTCAAATGTTAATGAAAAAGTGAAGAAAGCAATCATTAAAAAAATAATCCGGCTGTAGCGAAATCATTGAGCCAGATTTTTTTATGACAGTATAGAGATGCCTTGACATGATATTTGTTTTGCAATAAACTAAAGATAAATTAACGAACATATTTTCTTGCTTTGTTATTATATGAGGAAAGGTGTGAGTTTTTTTGGGATATGAATGTTTATTGACGTTATATGAAAAATATGGAAATGAGTTGAAGGATGCTACTTTGATTTTGGGGAATGGCTCCAGCATTTCTTACAGCCCAAAGTTTGCTTATTCTAGTTTATATGATGAAGCTGCTTTTACTGATAAAGAAAAACAACTTTTTGATAAATTTGATACGAATAATTTTGAATATATTTTAAGAAAGTTATTTCAAGCTGGCGAAGTAAATAAGGTTCTAGAACTTGATCAAGGAAAAAAGGTTAATTCTGTGTATGAAAATATTCGATTGAAATTGATTGAGACAATAAGATGTATTCATCCAGCTATGAGCGATATTGATCCAGCTACTGTTCATGATAGGGTATTTAACTACATGATGGATTATAAATATATCATTGATTTGAATTATGACTTCTTATTATATTGGATTTTAAGTAGGGATGGTGTTTTATCTTCTTTTTCAATTGAAGGGAATAGGGCGGGAAGAAATGTATTTCAAGGGAGCCCTTTTCAATATTTCTATGATGGTTTTCGGCGAAATTTTGGAGACCACCTTTCTTTTGACTATGATTTTGTGGAAGCAGAGATACAGAAAGGAGAGAAAACCGGAATATTTTATCCGCATGGAAATTTGTTATTTGTTAGAGATAAATTCGATGGAGAAACATTAAAAATAAAAAGCAAGGGCGATTTATTTGACGTTGTTGATAAAGATTGGGAAAAGGGATATACTCCACTCTTTATTAGTGAAGGAATAGCTAATAAAAAATTGAAGAGCATACGGAGTGTCCCCTACTTGAATTATGTTTATAACGAGATACTTAACAATCTTAGTGACTTTATAGTTATTTACGGTTGGTCAATGGGAGATTGCGATAATCATTTAATAAAGAAAATATTTTCCAATAAAAAAATTAAGACGGTTGCTGTCTCCATTTATAATGGAAATAGAGATTTACAAGCAATACAAGAAGAACAAGCAGCAATAGAAAGAAAAATAAAAAAATATAATGATGAGATAGCGGTTGAATTCTGGGAATGCTGACATTAGATAGGTTATTGAATTTTGGCAGGTTGGGCCTTAGAGACTAAATTGCTAAGAAATATTTCATACTGCATTTTATTTGTCTTAAAAATGTAAATTATTGTTGTGTACTGCTGAAACTCTTTTGCCCTTACCGCTACTACAGACACGGAATAATCGGGTTGCTTGAAATTTTGAAAGAAAATAGGAATAGAAAATTTGGTTTTCACTAAGGGGATTTAATGATAAAATCAATGTAGTATGGAAATCCATTTGAGTGGTGTTGGCTATATATTTTTTCAGCGAGATTATTTTAAAATATTTTGCTAATTAATCAGTATTTAAGATATGGAAACTTAGTTAGTAATGGTTTATTGTTAAGTGGTTTATAAAAATACAGCACTTTACAACTTTTACGCTACCTCGGAAGTTGACGAAACCAGTTTAC
>ERZ836939.2726-NODE-2726-length-16439-cov-4.583618_pt1 | contig 16439 bp, 7 predicted proteins | sample MGYA00519912_ERZ836939 | MGnify/ENA primary metagenome ERZ836939 (study PRJEB31850, sample SAMEA3708810) | human gut metagenome | biome: human gut; feature: human-associated habitat; material: faeces | place: China | collected 2014 ... | reverse complement strand
AATATCATTAAATAAAGATATTACTAATTATCTATCTTGTTTTTTTATGTAACATATAAATTCCTATGCTGACACTTAATAAAATAACAGTTCCCCATATTTCTATAGCAGTAACATCACCAGTATTTACATCTTGAATTATTTGATTTTAATCTTTAGATTAATTATCTTTATGATTGTTATCAGATAAATCATCTTTTACATGGTCATTATTTAATGAATCATTATTATCAGGATCCAGATTAATAATTGGACTACGTAAAACACGTACTTGACACTTTCCATTTAATTTTTGATTCCATTGATCAATAACTTCATATTCGAGAACATAAATCCCTTCTTGATGGGAATTCAAAGTTCCAATAAAAGTCACATTATTAATTTTATTTCCATCTTCATCTTCAAAAACAAAATATCCTTTTGGATTAAAAAGTGTATCTATTGGTATCTCTACATTATCAGATCCTACTAAAGTTGGTAAAGAACAAACTCTTACCTGACATTGCCCACTCATCTGACCACCCCACTGGTCTGTCACTTGATATGTTAAATGATATATGCCTGCTTTCCTTGTATCTACTTTCCCTTTAAAAATAACATTATCTATCTTATTGCCATCAGCATCCTTAAATATAAATTGATCCTTCCAATTTAATTGATCATTTTGTGGAATGACAATAGAATCTACTTCTACAACTGGTAAAGCCTTATAAATAACTTCAATAATTTTATCACCAGTAATATCTGATTCATCATAATTCCATATCCCTGTATATCCATCTCTTACTGGAATATTAGGGAAAACAAAATCTTCTCCTTCAACATAATATTTTGTTTCCAAAATATTTCCATCACACATAAAAGTAATCTTATGTGTTTTTTTAACAATTAAATCAACTTCTCCACCAATAACAGTTGCAGGGTTATCTTCAATAATATTATAAGAATATTTAATTTTTGATGGAAATGAACGCATCGTAGATTTGACTTTCCATAATCCATGACCTAAATTTTCAAAGTCATCACCCTCTACTTGAATTCTCTCTGCTTCTTTAAATCCTTGTGTTGCAAAATCAACATATTCTCCATCACTTGTACAATATAAAGCAATCCCTATATTCTGATTTCCAAAAGCCCAATATTTTGATGCTGGAGTTCCACATGTTATAAGATTATTTGGATTTTCAAAAGTCACATCAATAAGCTGACAGTTCGTAAAAGTCGAATTACCAATAACTTGGACACTACTAGGAATAATTAATTTTTGTAATGCAGTATAACTAAAAGCAGCACTTTGTATAACTGTTACTGTGTTTGGTATTGTAATTTCTCTCAATTTATTACATTCATAAAATGTTTGTGCATCAATTGTTGTTGCTCCTTTTGACCATACAACAGTTTCTAAAGATTTACAATAATTAAAAGCTTGCTTACCAATACTAGTCACATTATCAGGAATAACTAATGTTTGAATATTACATCTGGAAAAAGCTTTATCACCTATAAATTTTACACTTTCTGGAATATTTAAATTTTTTAGACTATTCCATCCTTGAAACCCCCAATTCGATATTGTTTCAACACTTGAAGGAATCTCAAGTTCTAAACAACTCGTAAGCCCATTAAATGCATATTCAGGGATTTCTTTCAATTTGTTAGGAATATGTAATTTTTGTACACTTGTACAATTTGCAAAAGCATACTTACCGATTTTCTCAATACTATCTGGTAAATTTAATTCTTTTAAACTGATATTATCACGGAATGTATATTCACCTATTTCAGTGACGCTATTTGGAATAACAACACTTTCAAGATTCTGACAATTATCAAATGCATAATTTCCAATGGCTGGTATACCATCCATAATTTTAACACTTTTTAAATACTGATTATTACTAAATGCATTGCGCGTGATAAATTTAATTTTGACACCATCAATAGTTGAAGGAATAACAATATCAGTAATTGTTGATTGATCAACAGTACTTTTAAATCCTAGAAGTGTTCCAAATGTATTTACATTAAAATAACAGACAGTTAATAAGTGACAGCTTTATAATGGGATCACTAGATGAATTCGTACCAGAAGATCATCTCGTCAGACAACTTGATGAGTTCATTAGCTGGGATTTTATTTATGATATATGTGATCCCTTATATTCTGATATAGGAACATCTAGAGTTGATCCCGTTGTTTTATTTAAACTTATGTTTATTAATATCATATTCGGATATCATTCCATGAGAAGAACATGTGAGGAAGTTAAGGTCAATATAGCCTATAGATAGTTTCTAGGATTAAGCTTTGATGAAAAAGTTCCTGATCATTCCACATTCTCACAAAACTATATAAGGAAGTTCAAGAAAAATAATACAGCGATTCAGATATTTGAATACTTCATCAGGACACTTATAGAAAATGATGTCGTAGACCCAAGCATTGTGTTTATAGATGGCACACATCTTAAGGCAAATGCGAATAAGAATAAGTCAGTCAATAAGGAAGTAGAAATAGCAGCGAAAAGATATCAAAAGGAATTGGATGAAGAAATAGATAGAGATAGAGCGGAGCATCATAAGAAGGAAATAAAACGTAAAAAAAAAGAAACACACGACACAAAGGAAATCAAGGTAAGCACAAGCGATCCTGATTGTGGATATTTTCATAAAGGAGAAAAAGAGAAATGTTTTGCCTATAATGTGAATGTAGGATGTGATAGACATGGATATATATTAGGGATGAGCATAGACTCAGGTAATGTTCATGATAGTGTAGCCTTTTATCATTTAAATCTTGATTATGCATATAGAGAACAAATAGAGACAATGGTACTAGATGCAGGATATTCAACTGCACCAATATGTCATAGTGTACATAGCGAAGGAAAAGAAATCATCGTTCCGAGGAAAAGGGCTGCATCAAAAGGAAAAGGATATTATAAGAAATGGCAGTATGAATATAATCAAGAAGAAGATATATATGTCTGTCCATTGGGATGCATACTAAGATACAGTACAACAAATAAAGATGGAAGGAAACAATACAAATCAAATGAAAAACAGTGTAAAAGCTGTCCACATCTGAAAAAATGCACACAGTCAAGGAATTGTACAAAAGTGATAGAAAGACATGTATGGCAAGAGGATTTAGAAGAAAGCATAAAGCTACAAAAGAGTCAAGAAGGAAAAAGAATATATGATCAAAGAAAGCAAACAGTAGAGAGGGAGTTTGGAGATGGAAAAAGAAGACATGGATTAGATTATACATTATATAGAGGACACGAAAGAGTGTACGATCATACACTCCTAACATTTACAGGAATGAATATGAAAAAGTTATGCACATATTATAAAAAACAGAAGGAAAAGTACGCCAAAAAAAAGAGTTTTGGACATCAAAACGAAGAAGTAAAGAGAATAAAAGGACAGAAATAAGGACAGGATAGTCCGATTTTTTTAATATGGAAGAAAAAACAACCAAAAAACATGAAAGCATAAAAAAGATATTTAAATTTTAACGGGGTATACCCCTTACTCCTCAATTTAGCGGGGAGTGTCTTTTTTTTACTCTAAAATTTGTGGGGTGTATATTCATGTCACTTCCTCCCCGCTAAAAAAAGAGTCCTTTCATATGTTATCATTTGTTTGCGAAAACAATCTTAACTATGAAAGGAGAGTGCTTAACTCATGGATTATGATACTATAAACTTATTTGGTTTACAACCTACTGATGTTCAAAATCTATCTATTACTAGAGAAAATGATTTGATCATTATTTCTATTACTCTTACTCAAAAAATTGAAGTCTGTCCTATATGCGGTAGTCTTCATTCTCATGTCAAAGATTATAAACTTAGAAAAATATCTCATTCTCTCTTTAATATGAATAAATCTGTCATTTATTACAGATGCAGAAGATTTAAATGTATTGATTGTGGTAAAACATTTGTTGAATCTAACCCTTTTTCTTCTCGTAAACAAAGAATTTCTAATGCTACCATTCTCGTTGTCCTCAAAGATTGTAAAAGGCTTAATTATACTTTCTCTTCGATTGCTGAAAAAAATCATATATCTCCTTCCACTGTTATCAATATCTTCGATCAATATGTTGATATGAAACCTGCTCATCTTCCTAGAGTTTTATCTATTGATGAATTTTATTTGGGTACTTTCAAAAATAAATTTGCTTGTATTTTCATCGATTGGGAATCCGCTCAAATCATTGACATTTATCCAAGCAGAAAGAAATATGACCTTTATTCATATATGCAATATATTGATAAAAAGGACTTTGAAAATGTTCAATATGTCAGTATTGATATGAATACAACTTATAGAGATTTTGCTTATCATCATTTTAAAAATATCGTTGTCATGGTTGATTCTTTTCATGTCGTTAAAAACATCAATGATGCTCTTAAAAATTTAAGAATACATATCATGTATAAGTATGATAAAGATAGTGTTGAATATTATCTTCTTAAACATTGGTATTATCTTCTTATGATGAGAAAAGGTGATATTGAAGATAACTTACCTAAATTTAATAAGAAAATTGGATATATGATCAACAAACCTCAAATATTGTCATTGATACTTGATATAGATCCTTTACTAAAAAAAGCTTATCTTTGGAAAGAAAATTATTTAGACTTCAATGAGGATTATACATTTGATACTGCTTCTATAAGATATGATGAATTATATAATGAACTTAAACAAATGCGTATCAACGAATTCAAAGATGTCATAAGTTTTCTTGAAAATTGGAAAACAGAAATATTAAACTCATTTATCTACATAGATGAAAGAAGAATATCAAATGGTCCTATTGAATCTATCAACGGAAGAATAAAAGTACTTATGAAAACATCATTAAAATATAAAAATTTTGAAAGATTAAGAAACAGGATCATGTTTTGCATCAATAAAAATTCACTACCATTAATGACAAATGAAAAAAACTCACATAAAGTAGAAGGCAAAAAAAGAGGAAAGTATAAAAAAAATAAATAACCAAAAAAAGAATTGTTTTCGCACAATAAAAGGTATCTAAGACCCCGCTAGATTTTAGACACCTTTTTTCAACTATAAATAAAGTGGGGAGTTAATACTCCCCGCTAAATTATAGAGTCTTATTTTGACAAACCCCGCCAAAATTTAGAGACCCCATAAAAAAGACCATCAATAAACAGACTTGTTTGTCAACAGTCTGAAGAGGAACCATGACATTAGTCATGGTTCCTCTTTATAATTCAAATCATTTTCTTTTTAATATTTTTAATTTACTTTTTTTAGATTCATAATAGCTGAATTAATAAGTTGTGTTGCTTTATTAACTTCAGATTGTGTAGGATATTTTGAATCTAATATAGCTTGTGCTTCTGTAATTGCTTTATTTAAGTTTGCTATTGAATGTGCTGTATAGACATTTGTTTGACTCAGCAATTCTTTTGCTTCTTTCAATCTAGGAGCAACTTGAGAATCAGTTAAAATTTCTTCAAAAGTTATAGATATCTCAATAGAACTTCTACCACTCTCTTTTGCATATTTAGCTGAATATGTTTTCCCTTCATTAACTGTTAATGATTCATCAGCCCATTGATATCCTTTTGGTAATTCTACATCACTTAAGCGAGAATTTTTAAATGCAGTCATTCCTTTTTTACCATATAAATTCATAGCACTTAGATCATCTTTATTGAAAACCATTAATGTTGCAACCTGTCTATTTATTTTATGTGTTGGTGTCACTTTACCACTAAACACAGCATTTTTTGGATAAGCAGTATAATAAATATTATAAACGCCTGGCTTTAATGATTTTAAGTTTTCAATATCATCAACACCTTCACATCTTAAGAATGCTCCTGATGTTTTATAATCACCAGAATTATTATACATATATTCATCCTCTATTGAATAATCAACAACATAATCTTTATCCCCAGCATTTGTAACTGTTATTCCTTCTGTCAAGTCAGGTGTTTCACCCTCCATCATAGAAATATTTTTAATTCCTTTCATAACTGGACTATCACTATAATAATCATCAGAAGATGCTTTTTGTTCATCGTTTTGATAATAACGAACCCAATCAATTGCAAATTCTGTATTATCTTCTGCTAAATGATTACCAGCATTTTTTGCCCAGTTTCCTCCAGTTGCTAAATTCATCTGGATATATTGTGGTTTATTAAAGCATGCTTGTAAAGCTCTAATTCGTGCATCACTTTGATCATATTCTATTGTGCTGTAAATTTCACCATCTAAATACCATTCTATTCTATCTTCTGACCAATTAATTCCAAATATATGATACTCATCATTAAAGTCATCATCCATACCAATAGAACGTCCTAATTCATATGGTGAATAACTTCCATCTTTATCTGCATCTCCATTTGCATAATAGAAATGTGGTGTTGCATAAACAACTTTATTACTTTGATTTTCTTCATTTGTTTCATCAGTTCTAATTGTTCCACCAATCATTTCCATAATATCAATTTCGCCACAAGCTGGCCATCCATAACCTTGACGACTTGAGATATCACCATCTAAATTGAAATCAGCACCTAATGTCCAGAATGCAGGGAATGCTCCCTTACCTTTTGGTAATTTAGCTTTCATTTCAATTCTTCCATAAAGAAATTCTTTTTTTCCATGAGTTCTAACACTCCCTGAATTATAAATAACTTTACGGTTACCTCTTGGATTTATGTATTGATCTTCAAGTTTTCTATCTGTTACTTTTAAAACAAGATTTCCATCTCTAAGGAATACATTATCCTTACTATCTGTATAATGCTGTTGCTCATTACCACGAATTCTCCCTAATTCATAGCCCCAAATATCTTGATTTAATTCTTGACCAGTAAAATCATCTTCCCATACATAATTATATTCTGCCCCATTATCAATTTGGACTAATGTGACATTATCAATATCAACAACTGTATCTCTACCAACAGCATTTGTTTCAGTCCACTTTAAAATACCAACTGATACATCATATTGATCATTAGCAGTAAATTCAAGTGTTTCTTTATGCCAATTCCCATCTGTATATTGAAGTTTCTTTTCAGCAATTTGACCACGATTTGTTTCAACTGTTTTTTTAGTACTGTATGATGAATTTTTAACTGTCAAGAATGCTCCATCTAAAGTACTCGGATCACCATTATAAGTTAACCTAACATCTGCAGTTAATCTGTATTTTCTTCCTGGTTTAACATTAGCATATTGGAGAACAAATCCATCTGTTACCTCTTTACGCAATCTTCCAAAACGATTTCCATTTTCTGATACGATATGATTTTTATAATCTTCTTTAGTTTGCCAAACAGAATTTGTCTTTTCAAAATCTCCACTACTCAATAAACTTAATGAAGTGAATTCATCTGCTATTTGACTTGTCTGAGCATTGACATTGTTAATGAAAGAAGAACCCTGTGTTAATATTGTTGTCATCAATGTAACCACTAATGCAGTTTTTCCTATTTTTGTTATATGTTTATTCATATATGGCTCCTTTCTATTTTGTCTCTTCTTTTTTCATATTGATAACGAAATACACAACAGCTACAATCCCCATACATCCTAATAACAACTCAATAGAACGTGTTTGATCAGATGTATTCACTTGAGAAGATGATGTCTTATCATCTTGATTCATTGGATTATCTGTATTTGGATTTTCAGAACCATCTGGTTTATTTCCATCTGGTTTTGTAGAATCACTAGGTTTTACTTCAGATGTTTTTTCTTTATCAACTACCATTATAAATTCAGAGAATAAATGACTTTCAAAAATAACCTTACCATTTTCCTTTGTTGTATAAAGAGTATCAATCGTTTTTGAACCATCATCATTTTCATGTAATCTATAGATCGTTACTCCTCTATCATTAAATTTTTTATCTAAATCAATTTCAAAATCTAACAATAATGATGTTTCATCAAGTCTTGCAATTTCTCTTTTCTCAGAAGTATTTTGGCTATCTTTCGCATAAATAGCTAGACTTACATCTAAATATTGACCGATTTCTGTATCTTCATCTTTTTCAATATCTTTAAGATACTCATTAAGTTGAGTCTTATCTGTTGTACTTAAATCTGACACTGGAAGTGCAGATGATTCTGCAACAACTTCCACATAACTTCCTTTCTTTAATTCCTTTTTAACAATATCTAAAGCCATTGCATCATTCTTTAATACTTTTTCAGCTTCTTCTAAATCTTTAAATCCAACAACAACTTTATTGACTTCATCTTCAATTGTAACTGGAGTAATATTGACTGTATTATTTTCATAAGCAATCTTAATCAATTCTTCAATTGCAGTCATCAAATTCTTTGTTGCTTTATCTACTTCTTCCTGAGATGGTCTTGCAGCTTCATTAATCATATTTGCTTTTTCTAATGCTCTTACATATTTATTAACAGTTGCATTTGTATATTCTTGCAGATTAATCGTTTTTGTACTATTAATAACTTCTACTAATTCACTCTTGTCTACTGCTAATGTATAACCAGCAGTTAAGTCCATAGCTTCTTGGCTTGTTAAAATTTCATTAGTAACTAATACATATTCAATTTCACCTTTAAAATTACTAATTCCTGTTTGTCCTCCAATTGTAACACTATTAACTGAACTTGTAAGTTGTGAGAATACTTCAAATCCTCCTGTATTAGACACTGTCTTAACTTCTTTTCCATCAATTGTCAAACGATATTGATTCATATCATTAGACAATACAACTGTATGCCATTCATCTCTACTTAAAGGTATATCATTAAATCCTGCTTGTGACCCTGCTTTTGCATATACTATTTTCAATGTATTATTATTTAAAATAGCTAATGAAGAATATGTTCCATTTCCTCTTAAATCTGCGGCTGCATTATTAACACCTAATATAGCACTATCTCCACTGTCTGCAGGAGAACGTTTGAATTTAACAATAATTGAACCTGCTTTTATAGATTTTAAATCTTGAAGTGATTTATTAGTAGAATTAATATCATTATCTTGAAGATTTTCTACTCTTTGTCCATCAAATGTCTGATTTCCTTCTTCAAATGTCTTACTAATAATTGAATTACCTTTTAAAGCATCTAAATTAGCTTGATTATCATGTAAAATTTGTTCATCTAAAATTCCATCATCATTTTTAGCAACAATCTTATAATAGTTATTTTTACCATATCCACATTCATGAATAAATTCATTATTACTATCAGTAGCACTAATTGTTTTTATAACTTTATATGTTCCATCTTCTTTATCTGATACAGAAATAACATATTGACTAGCTGAAGCAACATCATTCCAACTTAATCTTACTGTACTATAACGTGATACTATATCAGCACTTAAATTATCCTTCACTGCTGTTGATGTACCTGTTACACGAATTTCTGCAATACTTGCAACAGCATTCTTTTGTGTCGTTGTAGAAGGTTTTGCTGCACCTTTAATGACTAATTTCACATATTTTATATTTAGTTTTTCAGCAAATGAAATAGATTTCCATCCATCAGATGCCATCCATGTTCCAGCTGCTACTTTATCATATGTATTTCCATCTGAACTCACATAAACTTCATAACTTGTAATTCTACCTTCATCATTGCCTTGTCTTGGTAAATATCTTATACCATTAACAGTTGATGGACTTTTTAAATTCGCTATAAAATATGCCCCATTCCCATTTACATTTGTTGTCCAATATGATAAAGAATCATCATCAAGTGCATTTAAAGCTTTTGTTGACTTGATTGTCGCACTTCCTCTAGCATTAGCTAATGGGATATCTTTTGCTTTATCTGCTTGGTTATTTCCAATATAAGCAATTGTATAAAGTTTATTATTATTCTTTTCTTTATCAAAAGACTGACCATAGACAGTATCTATTATTGCATCATTTTCAATAGAAACCGCAATTTCTCCATTATCATTATCTTTAACAACATATTTAAAGATTAATTCATTTGTTCCTGAACCAGAAACATATTCTGCAGTTGCATTTGTTCCATTAATCTTCAAATCAAGTTGACGTGTTTGACCATTCACCATAAAAACTGTCTGATCAAAAGTCACTTTAATTGCCAATTCATCATTAGCTTGAACAACTTTATTTTCATTATCAATCTTTATGCTTTTGACTTTAGGTGAGAAAACATTCACTTTATTTTCAGTAAGGTAATCAAAGTTTACTTTCATATACTGCATAATATAGCCTTCTTTTTCATATACGATACCAAGATGATTATCATCAATTTGAACTAAACTAGAATATGCAAATCCTCCATCATCAATTGTTTTATCATATTTAACATTTAATTCATCACCTTTTATTTCACATAATCTAATATGTCCTACTTTTCTTGATTTTTTTGTATCATGTGGTAACGTTTTTGTACTATATTCATTTCCACTAGCATTAGAAATCGCAATATATTCTTTACTGCCTTTACCATCTAAATCTGCTTGAACTGTAATTGCTGATAATTGACAATATGGTTCACGAATATCAGTATCATAAACTTGTCCCCAAGTTTCTCCATAATCCTCACTTATCGCATATTGAACAACTCCATAATCTCTATCTGCATCAAGAAAAGAAGTATTTCTCATAAATTGAACTAATCTGCCATCATTTAATTGTACAATTTGACTTTCTGTCAATTCATATGTAGAATCACCTTTTTGATTATTTAAAGTTTGTGAAGTAATTGTTCTTTCTTCATCTGTTCCTTTATTTACAATTCTTCCATCATTAGGAGATTCTCCTCTTATCCAAGTCTTTCCACCATCATCACTATAAATGTTTGCTGAACTTTGACTACCTAAATTTGTTCCAACTCCATTTGTTGTGTAATAAATTGGGAAGATTAAACGAGTTGAACCATCAGCCTTTTTAGCTTTAATACCAGCACCAGGCCCTGTTCCCACAAATTTCATATAATCTTCTTTAATATATGGTGTTAAATCTCTTGGTTGATCCCAAGTTTCCCCATCATCTGTGCTTGTAAACATCCAAACATAAACAGTTTTTAAAACATGTAATTCTCCACTTTTTGTTCCTGAACCATTTAAATAAATATTTCCAACATTAACACCTTTCTTCAATAATTCTCCATTACTTGTACTTGTTAATGTTTCTGCATTATATCCTTGTACAACATAATCAGTTCTATTTCCTCTTCCATCATAAACAACACCATTTTCTTTAACTGTATATCGGTTATTTTGTCTATCATAAAGATTTAAATACCATTTTCCTTTAATCTTTTCATATGCGCTTGTTGAAGTTGCATCTATAGCTCCATTTGACTCTGGACAAATATCAACAAATAAATATGTTGTTCCATCAGCATGTAAAAGAACAGGATCTATAGCAACTGCTGATTGAGTACGTCTAGAATTTGGATAATATCCATCTTCAATAAAATCTCTACTCTTATCAAAATTACTATTTGTAGGCATATCTATAACAACTTTATTTTCACCCCAAGTTTTACCATCATTTGTACTGATTCTTACTGCTGTTGCAATATCTCCCCAGTCATTATAATGGTACTTTCTGGCATCAGCTGCTGCTATAAGTTTTCCACTATCTGTTTTCACAATGGAAGGAATTCTATACATACTGACAGCCACACCATCTGGATCGTCTCTTTCTTCTCCTGAATTAATTTTTGTTCCTTTTTCCCACAACTTTGTCATTTCTGGGAGTTCAACAACATCTGTTGGTGTATGTAGCTCTTTGATTTGATCATCATTAATCACTTGATCATGAATCTGAACTATATCCATTGATCCATTCATAGGATATTTTAGAGGGTTAGTGTCCACCACCACTACTCCACCTAAAGTAACAATATTAAATCCATCTTTAACTTTATTAAAGTGAGTATACTCAACATTGATATTTCCAACATTCTGACCATCTAAATAAACTGTCATGTTTGAATTTGTAGTATCAGTTTCCTTAAATGTATAAGTGAGTGTATGCCAGTTTGTATTGTTCAATATATTTGATTCTAACGAAATACTAGAAGTCGCAATATCAGGACCAAAATTACTTCTTCGCTCAAATAGAATCTGATCTGCTGTTTCACTATTCCTTTTAACTCCTAAAACAGCATACTTATTTGAAGTTTCTGTTGTTGATAGACTTAACAATCCAACAGCTTCGCTACCATTTTCAATCTTATTGTTAAATTTAAATCTTAAAGTAATACTCCCTGATTTCATTGCAGATTTAACTTTTGTTAAATTTTCTGATGTATTGATATCTGTACTTTGTGCTGTTGCATTAGCAAGATTACCTTCTAGTTTTTTATTTTCTAATTGTATTATTGGTTCTATCGTATTCTCTGCAAAAGAGTTTGTCACTCCAGCAATGATTGAGAATGATAACACAGCTGCCAATAAAACTTTAATCGTTTGATTCTTTTTCATTGGTTATCCCTTCCTTCTTTTTTAATATGATTGGTATGATGAGTGCTGCAGCCAGTAAGACAATATATAATTCTGACTGATATTCATCTGATGTTTGTACTTTGTTTACGAATAGAGAATGTTGTTTGTTATTATCTACTTGTGTATTTGTATTCCCGTGATTTGGTTTATTATCATCTTGAGATGGTTCTTCAACTCCATCCTCTTTCTTTTCATATATAAAACTATATTGACTTCCTACTTGACCATTAAAAGTAATTTTATTTCCATTTCTTTCAAAAGCAACTTTTGGATACTCGTCTTCTATATTTTTAACCAAATAGAATGATTTCACTTCATCATTTAATAATTGATCAGGAATATCAATTGTGACTTTTATCAATGTATTTGTATTATCAAACTCATAAACTTCTTCATCATCTACCATTAATAAAGCTTTTAAACTATAAATTCCTAATTTATTTTCAATTCTCATACGTGCTCTTTGTCTCTGTTCAACAAAAGCAAGCTTAACCACAATCTTTTGTCCCTTATCTGAAGCTTCTTTAATGATAGCTTGAGCTTTTACATCATTTCTAATCATTAATTTGAATTGATCTATATCATCTACTAATAAATCATTATCTAATTCTACTTCTAATTGTGATGGTTTCACTAATTGTTCAATAGCATCATTTAATGCAGTCATTGCATCATCTATTTCTTTTATTGTTGGATTTGTTTTTTTATAAACAGTTTTAGCTGATGCTAAGGCTTCTTCAAATATTTCCTTTGAACTTGTTGTATATTCGCTTAAATCTTTTTTATCACATTCTTTAATCAACTCATTTAACTGTTCTTTATCAGTTAATTCAATATCCTGTAATATATAAGAAATCAATTCTGCTTTTGTAATACTACATCCAGATACAGAAACTTTATACACTTGATGAGATGGTAAATTTTCTAACTTTAAGATACCACTATCTCCTCTCACTTCATATTTCTTTGTACCTGCTTGAACTGTTAATTTTATATCTTTTACTCCACTTAATTGTTCTGTATCAAATGATATAGAATTTAATGTTTTGCCAAAAGTTAAATTTGTTGTTGTATCCTCTCTATCACTAAATGGCATTTTTATGAATAGATTAGGTATAAATGTATCTTCATCCAAAATTCCAATTCCTTCAATAAATTGCTTTGTCATCATTAAATGTCCATTAGCACCTGGATGAAGTGCTTTACCTTGTCCAAATACACAATTATCTCCATAAACAAAGTATTGATCTTGATACATATATGGATATTTACCAACAACATTATGGAATGGTGTATATTGATCTATAAAAATACAATCCATTTCACTAGCTACTTCTTTCATAACTTGTGTATATTCTCTACATCTTGCATCTCTATCCCATTGTGTAGGTAATGGTGATCTTAAAACAACAATATCAGTTTTTGCTTTTGCCTTATTTATAAGTGTTTGTAATTGAGCTCTATATTGTTCAACTGATAGTACTGTTGAATCATTTGTACCTAACATAATAGAAACAATATCAGGACTATAACTATTTAATCTTTCATTGATAGTTGCCAATGTTGAGCTACCACTAACATCAATTGTTGCTCCTGAAACTGCTGTATTAACAACAATGTCATTTGTTCTTTTCAAATCATCTCTCAAATATTTTTCAAAAGATTGAGCAATTGTATCTTGACCCAATGAATATGCAGACCCATGAGTAATAGAATCTCCCATGAATAACCACGTTAATGAATCATCATTATCCATCTTGTTCTTTAATTGTTCTTGTAATGAGTCTAATGATTGTGTTTTCACACTTGCATTTTGACCCTCTCCAACTACACCACTCATTGTTCTTATTTGTACTTTTCCATCTTTTGATTGAATCTTGATGCTATATTTTGATCCTTTTTCTAATGGAGAAATAACAAATTCATTTCCTACTATATCAGTTATAGTTTTATCATTCAATGTTAAAGTATATACCCATTCTTGAATATCTTTATATTCTGGTATTTCAACCTCTAAAGAATTATCAGTACTTTGAATACTAGGTACAATGTCTTGAGCATATGTTTCTACTGTATTCATATTTTTAAGATTAAAATCAATACCTTTTGTACAAGGATAAAGGCTTGTTGTTTCGATAGTTGCCTCACTTAATTGTTGGCCTATATTATAATGCCCCTTTTGATTTAACACACCATCTTTTAATGATTCATCTGTTACATCATGTTCTACAACAACAATTCTTTGATCATTATTTGCATTTGTAAATTCCTCTACAACCTCATCAACTACTCCACAATACTTTTCAATAATTGCATCAGTATCAACATTACCAATAGTATGCGGTTTTTGAATAACAGCAAATCCTTGCTGATTTCTTAATTCTAAAGACAATGTGATAAATTCTCTTAATTCTTCTTTAAAGCGATTGACATCATCTTGACTATAATCTTCTTTTCCAATCATATAAGCCATAGCTTTAGGATTAAATTCATTTTTATATGAATCAAATTTATTAATAATATCATTTAATGTTTGACCTTTTTTTCCTGCATTCATAACAAAACGTTGTTTTCCAGCAGTCGTATTACTACTTTGTGTCCATCTTATATATTCTTCAAAATGGCTTACATAATTTCTCATTCCCTGAACCTGATTATAGCTTCCTTGAACTTCTTCGCCTCCAACAAATAACCATGTATTATCTACATCATCATTAAACATATTAGATATTTGTGATCCTAATGAAATATCCATTTTATTTAATTTATTTGTTACAGCTACTGTATAAGCCTCTACTTCACTTTCAGACATAACTTCATCTGTGATTGTTACATAAGCAATTTCACCTTTAAATCCTGCCTTATTAACTCCATTATTAATAGCTCCACCAATTGTTAAAAAGTTTAAATTTGTAATTGCACTATTATTTAAGAAGTTGTGTAAATAATTTCCTGAGTGATTATAATTGCTTTCTTGTTTTCCATTAACTCTATTTTTAAAATAAGAAGTTGTTCCCTCAGTATATGCAGTTAATCCATAAGTCGTCCAACCATCTTCTGCTACTGCATTTCCGATATTATAACGAACTAAATTACTACCAATATCATACCTTAATACATTTGTATCTCCCTGCATAAAGCTAATACAATTGGCTGGATTAGGTGAACCAGTCAAATAGTTATCACTAGGTGTTACAGCATTTCTATCTTTAACATTTAATAATATTTCTCTATTATTAACTATCTTTTCTTTATCTGGTCTAAAAGAAATCAAAACTGTCCCTTTCTTTAATTCTTGTAATAAACTAATATTATGAGAAAATTCAAGAACCGTATTCCCATCAAATTTTTCTTTTCCACCTGATAAAGAAACATGAAAATTATTTGTTTCGTCCCTGGCATGTCCCTGCACCGCTTCAATACCAGTCTTATATGAATCTTTAACAATAGATGATTGAATACTTTCATCATCATTACATTTGATAACGTATCTTTCTTGTGTATTGACTCCAGCAGTTTCATCAATATATTCTTGACCTGTTACTGTTGTTATAAGAGAAAGTTTCGTGTCATCATCACCAACTTTATAAACATTATATTTGTCATGACCACTCACATTATTCCAGGAAATACGATTAGAACTATAACGTGCTTCTACCCTGGCATTAATCGTTTCGCTCGCATAAACATTCGAGGGCGACATTCCAATAATCATACTACTAATTAAACTCATAAATAAAACTTTTCTAATTTTTACCATATTTTACCCCCTCTAAATCAATGTTATTTCAATTTCATTATACTTTGACTAGTTAAAAAGTCAATATATTTACTAAAAATAATAATATTTTTATTATTATTTCACTTAAGTTTTAGTTAATTTTACTGTCGTTTTATGAAAATATAGTATTTTTTATAAATTATGATATAATTAATATATTAT
>ERZ836939.2713-NODE-2713-length-16548-cov-6.856000_pt1 | contig 16548 bp, 15 predicted proteins | sample MGYA00519912_ERZ836939 | MGnify/ENA primary metagenome ERZ836939 (study PRJEB31850, sample SAMEA3708810) | human gut metagenome | biome: human gut; feature: human-associated habitat; material: faeces | place: China | collected 2014 ... | reverse complement strand
GTACGGCGTTACCTATAAAGAGGACAAACCGGTAGTGGTTGCGGCAATCCAGAAACTGAAAGATCAGGGACTTTATCCGCAGGGACTTTGGGATTAACCGGAAATTTCTGAGAAACTTCCAAAGATATGGGAAAAGTCAGGTAGTAAACCTGGGTTTCAGCTATTGTGGAAACAGTGGAACAGTGCTAAAATAAACAGGAACAGTTAGATCCAGTAGAGGAGGAGAAAAACTATGGCAATTTTAGTAACAGGTGGAGCAGGATACATTGGAAGTCATACCGTTGTAGAACTGCAGAACGCAGGATATGATGTTGTAGTAGTTGACAATTTATGTAATTCCAGTGAGAAGGCTCTGGACAGAGTATCCAAGATCACAGGAAAACCGGTGAAATTCTATAAAGCAGATATTCTGGACCGTGACGCAATGAATGAAGTTTTTGACAAAGAAGAGATCGACTCCTGTATTCATTTTGCAGGACTGAAAGCAGTTGGTGAATCTGTTGCCAAGCCGTGGGAGTACTATGAAAACAATATCGCAGGAACCCTGACACTTGTGGATGTGATGAGAAAGCATAATGTCAAGAATATTATTTTCTCTTCCTCAGCGACCGTATACGGAGATCCGGCATTCGTCCCGATCACCGAAGAATGCCCGAAAGGCAAAATCACAAACCCTTACGGTCAGACAAAGGGAATGCTTGAGCAGATTTTAACTGACCTGCACGTGGCAGATCCGGAATGGAATGTCGTTCTGCTCCGCTACTTCAACCCAATCGGTGCACACAAGAGCGGTCTGATCGGCGAGGATCCGAAGGGAATCCCGAACAACCTGACACCGTACATCACCCAGGTTGCCATCGGAAAGTTGAAAGAGGTGGGCGTATTCGGAAACGATTACGATACACCGGACGGAACGGGTGTCCGCGACTATATCCATGTGATGGATCTTGCGGAAGGCCATGTAAAGGCATTAAAGAAATTTGATGATAAGCCGGCGGTATATATCTATAATCTCGGAACAGGTCACGGATACAGCGTTCTTGACGTGATCCACGCTTTTTCCAAGGCGGTTGGAAAAGAGATCCCGTATGTGATCAAACCGCGCCGTGCAGGCGATATCGCGACATGCTATTCCGATGCTACAAAGGCAAAGGTGGAGCTTGGCTGGGAGGCAAAGAGAAACCTCGACGATATGTGCCGTGACGCATGGAACTGGCAGTCCAAGAATCCGAATGGTTATCGTTCATAAAAAATGAATGACTGAACTTTGGTCATAGACAGGAAACTCCGGCGGATGTATGGTCTGCCGGAGTTTTTCTGTTTCGGCGTAAGGTGTGGACCGCAGTGAAATATATGATCGGCCTTCTGAAGATATATTATGGTTACTTTTCATGGGTAGGAATTTTCTGAACTGAAAATTCCGTACAATACAGTGGTGGTAGTGGATTTTGCCGATTCGGAATGCGAAGCATCGGCAAAATCCTGTTACAGTGCGCGGGCATGGAGTGCCCGTGTACTGTAACACATTATGGAAATTTCTGCGAGTGAAAACGTGGTTGCAAACACGGGTAAAAAGAAGTATACTAAACTCAGTAAAAAACACACCTGCGGAATCTGCTTTCGGGCGGAATCCCTTGAATGCCTGTCAGGAGGAATTGCAATGATAGAAGCAACGAGCTGCGGCGGTGTGGTTATATTTCGCGGCAAGATCCTGGTTCTCTATAAGAACTACAGAAACAAGTACGAAGGCTGGGTCTTACCGAAAGGAACTGTGGAAGCAGGAGAAGAGTTTAAAGAAACGGCTCTCAGAGAGGTGAAGGAGGAGACCGGGGTCCAGGCCCAGATCATTAAGTACATCGGAAAGAGCCAGTATTCATTTAACACGCCGCAGGATACGGTGGAAAAGGAAGTCCACTGGTATTTAATGATGGCGGACAGTTATTACAGTAAACCACAGCGCGAAGAATACTTCGTAGATTCCGGATATTACAAATATTATGAGGCGTACCACCTTCTGAAATTCTCAAATGAGAAGCAGATTCTGGAGAAAGCCTATCACGAATATCTGGATCTGAAACGGTGTAATCTGTGGGGCAGCAAGAAATACTTCTAGGCCCCGTAAACGGAGGAAAACCCCTTAAAACAGGGGTTTTTCCTGTATATTGACTTAAGGAGCGAGACTATGAAGATCATCGACGCACATCTTCACTTTGTGCCGGAAAATCCCTACTTCCAGGAGATCGCGGTGCGGGCGGAACATAAAAATACAGAGGAAGACTTAAGGGCGGTCTATCAGAAATACAATATTGAGGGAGGAGTCGTCATGGGAAACCGGGGCGTGGACCCGGTGGATCATTCCTACCCGGAATTCCTAAGGTACTGTGTGGGGATCGACCGTGATTTTCTCGTGAGCGAGGACAAAAAGAAGAGCCTGGACCAGGTGGAGGAGAACTTAAAGCGGGATACCTGTGTCGGAATCAAACTCTATCCCGGATACAACAAGATGTATGTGACGGATGAGGTGTACGAGCCGCTCTATGATCTCGCAAAGGCGTACAAAAAGCCTGTGGCGATCCACATGGGCCAGACAGCTGGTTCCCGCGCCTACTTAAAATACAGTCATCCGCTGACCTTGGACGAGGCGGCAGTCCGTCATCCGGATGTAAACTTTGTCATGTGCCATTTCGGCAATCCGTGGCTCCTGGACGCGGCGGCTGTCGTGGAGAAAAATGAGAACGTGATGACGGATCTCTCCGGCCTTCTGGAGGGGAAGATCGATTTCCCGAAGCTTTTAGAGCAGCAGAGAGGATATTTTGATGCCTTAAAGACCTGGATCTCCTACTGCAGCCAGTATGAAAAGTTCATGTTCGGAACAGACTGGCCGTTAGCCAACTACGGAGACTACATCGAAGTCGTAAAGTGGCTGATTCCTGAGGAGGAGTGGGGGAAGGTCTTTTATGAAAATGCGAAAAGAATCTACGGATTATAAGAAAATGGACTGCCTGATCAGGGCAGTCCGTTTTCTTTTATCGACATGATCTTTTCTTTATAAAACAGCAAAAACCAGTTGATCTCCGCCCCCACAAACAGGATGCAGATCGAGACATAAAGCCACAGCATAAAAAGGATCACCGCAGTCAAACTTCCGTACGTGACAGCGTATGTGCCGAAATACCGGAAGTAAACGGAAAATGCCAGGGAAGTGAGTGCCCATCCGGCGGCGGAAAACATGGCTCCCGGGATCTGGCCGCAGATCGAGAGCCTCCGGTGCGGAAGTGCCGTGTAGATGGCGGTGAAAAAGATCATCAGCATGATAAACATCACAAGTCCGCGTCCCAGGGAGATCATCCCGGAGAGATAGGACAGGGCCGGGAACCATTTTAACAGCATCTCCTGCAGGAAGCTTCCGAATACGAGGAGCGCAAGGCTCGTCACACACATCAGGGAGAATGCCAGGGTATAAACGCTGCAGAGGGCCCTGCGAAGGATATAATTTCGCGGCGATGTGACGCCGAATACCCGGTTTAAGCCCTTTTCGATCCCGAGCATTCCCTTTGCCGCGGACCAGACCGCCGCAAGAGCAGTCACAGAGATCAGCGCTGCCGGGGAATCGGAGTGCAGGCTGTCCAGGAGATAGATCAAAAGCCCCTGGAACCGGCCCGGGATCGCAGGCAGCAGAAAACGCAGAAGATCTGCCTCATGGATCATGGGGGCCACCTGGATCAGGGCCAGAAGCACCATAAAAAACGGGAACGCCGCCATGATGATGAAAAATGAGGCCTGTGCGGCATAAACGGACATTTCGTCCATGGAATATTTCAAATAGACCTGTCGTCCGAAGAGTAGCAGGCGAAGCATAAGATCCTGACCTTTCCATAACCGCGAAGGAGGTATCCTGTCGGTCATGCCCTTTCTTTCTATATCAGAGAGGTCAAAAGACTTTTTGACCTCAACATCATAAAATATTAACATGAAGAGAGAAAAATAACAAGAGTGGTAAAAAAACAGCATGCGGCAGAATCCACTACCACCACTGTATTGTACGGAATTTTCAGTTCAGAAAATTCCTACCCGTGTACAGTAACACTGCCACCACTGTATTGAGAAAAAATAGAAGATCATGCCGAAATACCGAAAAAATCCGGGATTTCCGTCGATAAAAACCTGAAAAGACATGACACAAAGCCGTTCTAATTTACGTTCTAATTACATACAGATATACGGTAAAAGCCGTATAGCGGAAAAAACAATCAAAAAGGAGAAAATACTATGACAGAAAAAGGAATGGAAAACAACAAAGTAACCGTAATTGGAACGATCGTTTCAGGATTCACATTCAGCCATGCCGTGTTTGGGGAGGGCTTTTATCTTGTGGATCTTCTCGTGAACCGTTTGAGTGAGCAGGCGGACATTATTCCGCTTATGATATCAGAGCGTCTGATCGATGTGACGAAGGATTACCAGGGCTGCACCATGGAGGCCTCCGGTCAGTTCCGGTCCTACAACCGCCACGAGGGGACGAAGAACCGTCTGGTATTGTCCGTGTTTGTCAGAGAGGTCCGCTTTATGGAGGAGTTCACGGACTACACGAAAACGAACCAGATCTTTCTGGACGGATATATCTGTAAAGAACCGGTCTACCGGAAGACGCCATTAGGAAGGGAGATCGCAGACCTTTTAGTAGCAGTGAACCGCCCGTATGGCAAGTCAGACTATATCCCATGCATCGCCTGGGGCCGCAATGCCAGATACGCCTCAGGATTTGGCGTCGGAACAAGGATCCTCATCTGGGGCCGTGTCCAGAGCAGGGAGTACACGAAAAAGGTCAGCGAGACGGAGTGCGAGAAGCGTGTGGCCTATGAAGTCTCCGTCAGTAAGCTTGAATGTGCGGATCATGCGGAGTCGTAGAAATACATATTAAAGACATCAGGGAGGGCAACTTTGACAGACAGGCAAATCTCTTGCAAACAGGATAGAGATGTGATAATATAGCATAATAGAAGCCTTAAAAAGCTTCAGCTAACGGTATACACAAAGTGAGGGAATGATCATGGCAAGTGACAGAGTCCGTGTGATCTGCGGACCGGGATACGGAAAATCCGCATCGGCATTGGGATACGCGATGATGGGCGTTTTCCGCGGAAAAAGGGTCATTATGGTACAGTTCTTGAAAGGTATGCTGGGAGAAGGAGCGGCAGACGTCCTGAAGCGTCTCGAGCCGGATCTCAAATTCTTCCGTTTTGAGCACTCCAAAGAGCGGTTTGAGGATCTTCCGGAAGATCAGAAGCACGAGGAACTGATGAACATGCGAAACGGCTTCAATTTCGCAAGAAAGGTGATGACGACCGGTGAGTGCGATGTCCTGATCCTGGATGAGATTCTTGGAATCGTGGATCAGGGAATTATCTCGAAGGAAGAATTCCAGAGTTTTCTTGAGTCAAGAGATGAGGAGACTGAGCTGGTCATGACCGGGCGCGTGTGTCCGGAAGGTATTGAAGAATATGTAACCGATATTTCACGGATGGAAAACATTGACGTTGACAATCATCAGGAATGATGATACCATAAATGATAAGTAGAGGTTGCGCCTGACATGAGTAGACCGGCAGATAATGGGAAATGGCTGCCGGAGAAAAGGGGATGGCGCCGAAGAGACAGGAAGTGAATCCCTAAGGCTCCCGTTTCTGGGCATGCGGCGAAGAACCGTATGACTGTCATCTTTAGAAAAAAGATGGAGGGCTGCTTAATCTGAAAGATCCGGGAGCTGACATCTTATTTGATTTCAGCTCCTTTTTTTGTGAAACAGGATTCTTTGTTCCGCAAAAGAGCGCAATCTATCTTAGACATTTAATTTTTACATAATAAAGAGGAGGACGCATGATGGCTATTTTTGAAGGAGCCGGCGTAGCACTTGTAACGCCATTTAAGGAAAATGGAACGGTAAATTATGAAGTACTGGAAAGCCTGATCGAGGAACAGATCGCGGCTGGAACAGACTGTATCGTAGCAATGGGAACAACAGGCGAGTCCGCGACAACATCTGAGGAGGAGCACATTCAGGTGATCCGCTTCGTATGTGAGGTCGTAAACGGAAGAATCCCGGTGGTTGCCGGAACAGGTTCCAACTGCACACAGACAGCAGTTGAGCTTTCTGTTGAGGCCGAAGAGGCAGGAGCAGACGGCGTTCTCTTAGTTTCCCCGTACTATAACAAAGCGACCCAGAACGGTTTAAAGGCCCACTTCACAAAGATCGCCAACTCCATCAAGATCCCGGCGATCCTCTACAACGTACCGAGCCGTACAGGCGTGAATATCGCACCGGAGACCATCGTTGATCTCTGCAGGCATGTGGAGAATATTGTGGGTGTCAAGGAAGCGAGTGGAAACTTCTCCGCAGCAGCGAAGATCCTTCAGCTCTCCGGCGGCTATGTGGATGTATACTCCGGAAACGATGACCAGGTCGTTCCGATGTTGGCTCTCGGCGGAAAGGGCGTGATCTCCGTTCTCTCCAACGTGGCTCCGAAGCAGACACATGACATGTGCGCAGAGTTCTTCAAGGGCAATATCGAGGCCAGCAGACGCATTCAGTTAAAGGCAATGCCGCTGATCGAGGCCCTGTTCTCCGAAGTAAATCCGATTCCGGTAAAAGCTGCGCTTAACTTAATGGGCAAGAACGTAGGCGAGCCGAGACTTCCGCTTACAGTGATGGAGCCGCAGCACCAGGAAGTATTAAAGAAAGCAATGCAGGATTTCGGTATCCTGTAATAAAATACGAGGAGAAAAACATGATCAGAGCAATTATGAATGGCTGCCACGGCGTGATGGGTCATGTGATCACGGACATTATTTCCAAGGATGACGCGATCGAGATCGTTGCAGGCGTGGATATGAACACAGAAAACTATGCCGGATACCCGGTATTTAAGTCCCTCGACGAATGCCCGGAGGCAGATGTCATCATCGATTTTTCCACCGCAAAGGCGGTTGACGGACTGTTGGACTACTGCGAGACGAAGAAAGTTCCTGTGGTTTTATGCACCACAGGACTTTCCGAGGACCAGTTAAACCATGTGAAAGAGGCGAGCAAGGTGGACGCAGTCCTTCGCTCCGCAAATATGTCCATCGGAATCAACCTTCTCATGAAGACATTGAAAGAGGTCGCTCCGGTCCTTGCGGCAGCAGGATTTGACATCGAGATCTTAGAGAAGCACCACAACCGCAAGATCGACGCCCCGAGTGGAACCGCCATCGCCCTTGCTGATGCCATCAATGAGAGCCTCGACAACAGCTATCATTATAAATATGACCGTTCCTCCGAGCGTGTCGCAAGAGATCCAAAGGAGATCGGAATCCAGGCAATGCGCGGCGGCACCATCGTCGGTGAGCATGATATTATGTTCGCGGGCCGCGACGAGGTCATCACCTTCACACACACCGCTTATTCCCGCGAGATCTTCGCAAAGGGAGCTGTGGAGGCTGCAAAATTCCTCGCAGGAAAGCCGGCAGGACTTTACGATATGGCTGATGTGGTCGGTTGATAGAGGTTAAAGTTTTATACATTTTTTTCCAAAATACTTCTCCTTTCTATGGCACATAATAGCCGTAGAAAGGAGATTATTTTTATGGGAAAAATCAGATGGATCAGAGCATGCGCGCTTCTCATTATGACCGCGGCAATCATCACGGCCTGCGGAAGAGGGAACGGAAATAATATGACCACAGCCCCGGATACGGGGAGCGCGGGAGCGGGAACCACAATGGAGAGACAGACAAACGGCACAAACCAGAGCACGAACGCGCCGTCCCAGACAGCCGGGGAGAGTGGCGGTGTGCTCCGGGATATGGTGGATGACGTGGGTGACGGCATCCACAACCTGACGGACGATGTCACCGGCATGTCAGGAACTACTGCGGCGGGAGCGAACGGCACTGCTGGGGAGACCACCAAGGCAAACTAAATATCCGGACCGGAATCCAGGACTGCCGGGGAATGAAACTCAACACGGCAGAAAGAGCCGGAAAGACAGGACAGCGGGGAAATGATCTGCAGGACGGGTATGAAGATCATTTCCCTGTTTCTTTTGCATCGTGATTTTGCCGATGCTTCGCACTCCAAATCACCAAAATCCACTGCTATCACTGTATTGTACGGAATTTTCAGTTTAGAAAATTCCTACCCGTCACAGCAACTAAAATGTAACGATAACAAGTTTTCCTGTTGTGAAAATATGCGAAAACAGATATAATAAGAGTACATCTTGAAAAAACTTATCAAAAGTCGTGGAAAAGTATCAGCCTGAATTTTGAAAGGAGTGAACGCCATCCGCTATCTGTACCATCCATACCATCCGTGGAGACACGGGTACCGAAGGGAAAAGATAAGAAGAGCTGCTGTAAAGACAGCGAGGATCCTTTTACTGCTGGAACTCCTCTGGCTCGCGTATTCCTGTGCGTGCTCCAGGATGACAGAGAAGACATACCTGGTGCCGGATATTGAAACAGGGATTCCAGATGGGACCGCCTCTGAGACGGAGGGGGAAATTTATGGTATCGGGATCGAAAAAGGGGCCGGAAATTTGTTCTGGTTTCACAAAGAAGTCCACAGGACTCCTTGAGAGAGGAACTTCTTCTTGATTTTCCATAGGGTATGTATTATAATTTCTACTGAAACACTGCTGTTTTATCGCAAAAACTTATAAATCAGAGGATGAAAAGCATTTATGGAGAAATCACTTACTTTAGACTGGGGAACAGACGAGCTGCATGAGGAGTGCGGCGTTTTCGGAATGTACGATCTGGACGGAAATGATGTTGCATCAACCATTTATTACGGATTGTTCGCATTACAGCACCGTGGACAGGAAAGCTGCGGAATTGCGGTGAGCGATACATACGGACCGAAAGGTGTTGTCAATGCCTGTAAGGGGATGGGACTCTGCAACGAAGTATTCACGTCAGAGAAGCTGGAAAAATTAAAAGGAAACATCGGTGTCGGCCATGTCCGGTATTCGACTGCCGGAAGCAGCACAATCGAGAATACACAGCCGCTCGTTTTAAATTATGTGAAGGGAACGCTGGCACTGGCACACAACGGAAACCTTGTCAATGCGCCGGAGCTTCGCAGAGAACTCGCTTACGACGGAGCGATTTTCCAGACCACGATCGACTCTGAGGTCATCGCCTACCATATCGCGAGAGAGCGCTGTAAGGTGGGAACCGCTGAGGAAGCCGTGGCAAACGCTATGAAGAAGATCAAGGGTGCGTACTCCCTTGTGATCAGCAGCCCGAGAAAACTCATCGGTGCCCGCGATCCGCAGGGATTCAAGCCGCTCTGTATCGGAAAGCGTGATAATGCCTATATTCTGACCTCCGAGACATGCGCGCTTGACACGATCGGTGCTACCTTCGTCCGCGACGTGCTTCCGGGCGAGATCGTAACGATCAATAAGGATGGAATCAAGTCCAATCTCATGATGCATGACCCGAAAAAAGAGGCAAGATGTATTTTTGAATATATTTACTTTGCAAGACCGGACAGCGTCTTTGACGGCGTCGGTGTATACCACTCCAGAATCTACGCAGGCCGCTGCCTCGCAAAGGATTCACCGGTGGACGCAGACATCGTTGTGGGCGTTCCAGAGTCCGGAAACGCAGCAGCCCTTGGATATTCCATGGAATCCGGCATCCCTTACGCGATGGCCTTCGTAAAGAACTCTTATGTGGGAAGAACCTTTATTAAGCCGGGCCAGAGCAGCCGTGAGTCTGCAGTCCGTATTAAATTAAACGTATTGAAAGAGGCCGTGGAAGGAAAGCGCGTCGTTATGATTGACGACTCCATCGTCCGCGGAACCACCAGCAACCTGATCGTGGATATGCTGCGTGAGGCAGGAGCAAAGGAAGTACATATGAGAATTTCCGCACCGCCGTTCCTCTATCCGTGTTATTTCGGAACCGATATCCCGTCCAGCGAGCAGCTCATCGCCCACAAACGTACCGTGGATGAGATCTGCAAGGTGATTGGAGCAGATTCGTTAGCGTACTTAAAGATGGAGCGCTTAAGTGAAATGGCAAACGGACTTCCGATCTGTACGGCATGCTTCTCCGGAGAGTATCCGGTGGATCCGCCGGAAGAAGATATCCGCGGAAGTTATGAGAAATAACAAGGGGAATTTTAATGTTCCACAAAACCCCATAGTTAGCTGAAAATTCGTGAAAATATATTGAACTACAAAAACATTGAATTAGAAAAGAGGATTTTGTCATGAACGACAGATACCAGAGCCCGCTCTCTGAGCGATACGCAAGCAGGGAAATGCAGTACATTTTCTCTCCGGAGAAGAAATTCCGCACATGGAGAAAATTATGGATCGCATTAGCCGAGACAGAAAAAGAACTCGGTCTTCCGATCACAGATGAGCAGATCGAAGAGTTAAAGGCACATGCCGAGGATATCAACTTCGAGGAGGCAAAGGCGAGAGAAAAGCTTGTCCGCCACGATGTGATGTCCCACGTATACGCTTACGGACTCCAGTGCCCGAAGGCAAAGGGAATCATCCACCTCGGTGCCACATCCTGCTACGTTGGAGACAACACCGACCTCATCCTGATGACGGAGGCATTAAAGCTTGTCAGAAAAAAACTCATCAATGTGATGAAAGAGCTTTCTGATTTCGCTGATAAGTATAAAGAGCTCCCGACACTGGCATTCACACACTTCCAGCCGGCCCAGCCGACAACCGTAGGAAAGCGTGCGACCTTATGGTTGCAGGAACTCTGCCTTGACCTTGAGGATCTTGACCATGTGATCGGTTCCATGAAATTACTCGGTTCCAAGGGAACTACAGGTACTCAGGCAAGCTTCTTAGAGCTCTTTGACGGGGATCATGAGAAGTGCCGCGAGGCAGACAGACGGATCGCCGCAAAGATGGGATTCTCCCAGTGCTACCCGGTATCCGGTCAGACATATTCCAGAAAGATCGACAGCCGTGTGCTTTCCGTTCTTGCCGGAATCGCCCAGAGCGCCCATAAGTTCTCCAACGATATCCGTCTCCTCCAGCACTTAAAAGAAGTGGAAGAGCCGTTTGAGAAGAACCAGATCGGTTCCTCCGCTATGGCATATAAGAGAAACCCGATGAGAAGTGAGCGTATCGCGTCCTTGGCGAACTATGTGATGTCTGATATGATGAACCCGATGCTTGTTGCCTCCACCCAGTGGTTCGAGCGTACTCTGGATGACTCCGCGAACAAGCGTCTCTCCGTTCCGGAAGGATTCCTTGCGATCGACGGTATTCTGGATCTCTACTTAAATGTTGTGGATGGTCTTGTGGTATATCCGAAGGTGATTGAGAAGCACTTAATGGCCGAGCTTCCGTTTATGGCTACTGAGAACATCATGATGGATGCGGTAAAGGCCGGCGGAGACAGACAAGAGCTTCACGAGCGTATCCGCGAGCTTTCCATGGAAGCAGGAAAGAATGTGAAGGTAGAAGGAAAGGACAACAACCTCTTAGAGCTTATCGCGGCAGATCCGTCCTTCAATTTAAGCCTTGATGAGTTAAAGAAGACGATGGATCCGAAGAAGTACGTCGGACGCGCACCGAAGCAGGTAGATGAGTTCCTGGATGAGGTTGTCCGCCCGATCTTAAAGGAAAACGCGGATCTTCTCGGAGTGAAAGCGGAGATCAACGTATAATGGATCATGCGAGCAGCATCAGTACGGAATATTATAAAGTATTTTACTATGTAGGGCGCCTCGGCAGCATTACCGCTGCAGCAGAGGCGCTCTGCATTTCCCAGCCTGCGGCGAGTCAGGCGATCAAGCAGCTGGAAAAAGCGCTGAACACAAAGCTTTTTCTTCGGACCCAGAAGGGTGTGCGGCTCACCACAGAGGGAAAGCTTCTGTATCCATATGTGGAGCGCGGGATGGAAAACCTCATGGACGGTGAGGAGATGTTAAAACGTCTTGTGGATATGGACATGGGAGAGGTGAGGATCGGTGCCAGCGATATGACACTGCAGTTTTACCTGCTCCCGTACCTTGAGACTTTCCATGAGCGCTACCCGAATATCAAGGTCATGGTGTCAAACGCGCCGACACCGGAGACCATCGAGTCCCTGTACGAGGGAAAAATCGATTTCGGTGTGGTGAGCACGCCATTTGACGCGAGACCGGAGGTGGAATCCTTCGAGGTGAAGAAGATCCGGAATACCTTTGTGGCTGGAAATAAGTTTTGGACATTAAAGGGAAAGAGAATGGAGTACAGGGAGCTGGAACACCTGCCATGTATCTTCCTGGAAAAGGATACGAGTACCAGAAAGTTCATGGACCGTTTTTTGGAACAGAGGGGGATCATTCTGGAACCGGAGTTTGAGCTGGCCACCAGCGATATGATCGTCCAGTTCGCGATCAGAAACATGGGGATCGGCTGTGTGATGGAAGAGTTTGCAAAGGAGAAGATCGAGAGTGGGGAACTTTTTGAGCTTGCCTTCCGGGAGATGATGCCGGAGCGGGAGATCTGCGTCGTGACGGATAAGAAGGTGCCGATTTCCCCGGCAGGGGAGAGGTTCTTAGAGGTCTTAAGGGAACGAAAAGTATAGGATAAAATGTTTTCCGTCTGTAGTTCGTGCCCTGTATGAATTGCAGTGCATAATTAGTTACTTTTCATGGGTAGGAATTTTCTGAACTGAAAATTCCGTAAGATACTGTTTTGGCCGCGGATTTTGCCGATTCGGAATGCGAAGCATCGGCAAAATCCTGTTACAGTACGCGGGCATGGAGTGCCCGTGTGCTGTAACCATAATTAGACATTATGGACTTCATAATAAATATTGTCTTTACTTATGGATAATTTTGTTGTAAACTATGGGAGTGTCATGAGTATGACACGTACAACCGCGTAAGACGCCGGGATGCGGAACGCGCATTCCGTTTAAACGTCCAAAGGAGGATATTAGAACATGGTTAGAGCAATCGTAGGCGCCAACTGGGGCGATGAGGGAAAAGGTAAGATCACAGATATGCTTGCAAAGGAATCCGACATTATTGTCCGTTTCCAGGGCGGCAGTAACGCTGGTCACACAATTATCAACAATTACGGAAAATTTGCCCTTCATCTTCTTCCGTCAGGTGTATTCTATAATCATACAACAAGCATCATCGGAAACGGCGTGGCATTAAACATCCCGTTCCTTGTTAAAGAATTAAACGACCTGACAAGCCAGGGCGTTCCGATGCCGAAGATCCTTGTGTCCGACAGAGCACAGATCTTAATGCCGTACCACATTTTATTCGATACTTATGAGGAAGCGCGTCTGGCAGGTAAGTCCTTTGGCTCCACAAAGTCCGGAATTGCTCCGTTCTATTCTGATAAATACGCAAAGATCGGTTTCCAGGTCAACGAGTTATTCGGTGATGAGAAGGAACTGATGGATAAGATCGAAAATGTCTGCACGCTGAAAAACGTGATGTTAGAGCATTTATATCATCAGCCGGCCCTTGATCCGAAGGAGATCTTCAATACACTTATGGAGTATAAGGAGATGGTCGCTCCGTATGTATGCGACACATCCAAATACCTTCGCGATGCGATCAAGGCAGGGAAGAATGTCCTCTTAGAGGGCCAGCTCGGTTCCTTAAAGGATCCGGATCACGGTATCTACCCGATGGTCACATCTTCTTCTACACTGGCAGCTTACGGTGCGATCGGCGCAGGTATTCCGCCGTATGAGATCAAGAACATCACAACAGTCGTTAAGGCTTATTCCAGTGCAGTCGGCGCAGGTGCGTTTGTCAGCGAGATCTTCGGTGAAGAGGCAGACGAGTTAAGACGCCGTGGCGGTGACGGCGGTGAGTTCGGTGCGACGACAGGCCGTCCGAGAAGAATGGGATGGTTCGATGCAGTCGCATCAAGATATGGCGTACAGATCCAGGGATCCACAGAGGTTGCCCTCACGGTTCTCGACGTTTTAGGATATCTTGACGAGCTTCATATCTGCGTAGGCTATGAGATCGATGGAAAGGTAACAAAAGACTTCCCGACAACTCCGGAGCTTGAGAAAGCAAAACCGGTATACAAGACTCTTCCGGGCTGGAAATGCGAGATCCGCGGAATCAAGAACTACGAGGATCTTCCGGAGAACTGTAAGAAGTATATCGAGACCATCGAGGAGGAGATCGGAGTGCCGATCACGATGGTTTCCAATGGTCCGGGAAGAGACGAGATCATTATGAGAAAGTAATTCGAAGATGCAGGAGGCAGAAGCGGGGAAAGTTCCCTGTGGAGCAGATGTTACTTTTCATGGGTAGGAATTTTCTGAACTGAAAATTCCGTACAATACAGTGGTGGTAGTGGATTTTGCCGATTCGGAATGCGAAGCATCGGCAAAATCCTGTTACAGTGCGCGGGCATGGAGTGCCCGTGTACTGTAACGAGCAGATGACGTGTTCGGAAACCCCAATTTCTTTCCCTTGCCTTTTCTATTAGTACCACGTATAATAGAAATTAGCGGTTTTATAACAAAAACTGATAAAACAAATTGGAGGGAAACAAATGAGTCTCGAAAAATTTTTCCATCTCAAGGAAAACAACACAACTGTTAAGACCGAGATCATGGCAGGTGTGACATCGTTTATGACGATGGCGTACATCCTGGCGGTAAACCCGAACATTCTGGCGGCAGCCGGAATGGATCACGGAGCGGTCTTCACAGCGACAGCGGTGGCATCCTTTATCGGAACACTCTGTATGGCACTGTTCGCGAACTACCCGTTCGCTCTGGCACCTGGAATGGGTCTGAACGCTTACTTTGCATACACGGTCGTTCTCGGTATGGGCTATTCCTGGGAAGTTGCTCTTGCGGCAGTTCTCGCGGAAGGTATCATCTTTATCATCCTGTCCTGCTTCAACATCAGAGAAGCGATCTTCAACGCGATCCCGTTTAACTTAAAGAAAGCGGTCAGCGTCGGAATCGGTCTCTTCATCACATTCCTTGGTCTTCAGAATGCGAAGATCGTGATCGGTGGAGCAACGCTTGTAGGTCTGTTCTCTGTTGACGGCTACAACAAAACTCTCGCTGACGGTCTCACAGCGTCCATGAGCGACGCGGGGATCACCGTACTCCTTGCGATCTTTGGTGTTCTGATCACTGGAATCCTGATCGTAAAGAATGTCAAAGGAAATATTCTCTGGGGTATCCTGATTACCTGGGGACTTGGTATTATCTGCCAGTTTGCGGGACTGTATGTTCCGAATGCAGAGGTTGGCTGCTACAGCCTGCTCCCTGATTTCAGCAATGGTCTGGCAATCCCAAGCCTGTCACCGATCTTCTGCAAGCTTGATTTTAAGGGAATCTTTTCACTGGATTTCATCGTAATCTTATTTGCATTCTTGTTTGTAGATCTCTTTGATACGATCGGTACGCTGGTTGGAGTTTCTTCTAAGGCAGATATGCTGGATAAGGATGGAAAGCTTCCGCGGATCAAAGGAGCACTTCTTGCAGATGCGATCGCAACAACTGCAGGAGCAGTTCTCGGAACATCTACAACGACAACATTCGTAGAAAGTGCATCAGGAGTATCAGAAGGAGGAAGAACCGGTCTTACATCTGTGACAACAGCAATCCTTTTCGGACTGTCACTGTTCCTGTCACCAATCTTCCTTGCAATTCCTTCTTTTGCAACAGCACCGGCACTGATCATTGTGGGTCTGTATATGCTTACGAATGTAATGAACATTGATTTCAGTGATATGTCAGAAGCAATCCCGTGCTATATCTGTATCATTGCAATGCCGTTCTTCTACAGCATTTCAGAGGGTATTTCCATGGGAATTATTGCTTATGTTGCATTCAATCTGATTACTGGAAAGGCAAAAGAGAAAAAAGTAAGTGTTCTGATGTATGTACTTGCTGTACTCTTTATTCTGAAGTATATCTTCCTGTAAAAAGAATCGGGAAGAAGAAAATCAAAAAGAGGATGTATCCCCGGAATGGCGGGGATACATCCTCTTTGTCTTTCAATCCCACAGAACGGAATGAAAGAGACTGATGCAGGTGTCAGGGCCTTGTCTTATACAGGAATAAGCCTCCGGTTCGTTGCCATGTGCAGACTAAAGCAGGGCTTCAAACGTATCATAGAAAGTCGGATAAGATACATCTACGCACTTACTGTCAAGAATCTTTGTATTGCCCTCGGCAACCAGAGCTGCGATACTGAAGGCCATGGCAATCCGGTGATCCAGCAGCGTATGGATGGAAGTTCCGTGGAGAGGATTTCCGCCGTGGATGATCATTCCGTCATCTGTCGGAGTGACATCAGCTCCCATTGCTTTCAGGTTGTCTGTTACGGTTTCGATGCGGTCGGTCTCTTTGACTTTCAGTTCTGCTGCATCTTTGATGACCGTCGTTCCTTCTGCTACGGCTGCCATGACTGCAATGACAGGAATCTCATCAATGAGTGTCGGGATGATGTCCCCTTCAATCGTTGTTCCGTGGAGTTTACTGGTGCGGACGAGGATATCAGCGATCTTTTCTCCCCCTTCGGTTCTTTCA
>ERZ836939.2712-NODE-2712-length-16557-cov-2.885044_pt1 | contig 16557 bp, 22 predicted proteins | sample MGYA00519912_ERZ836939 | MGnify/ENA primary metagenome ERZ836939 (study PRJEB31850, sample SAMEA3708810) | human gut metagenome | biome: human gut; feature: human-associated habitat; material: faeces | place: China | collected 2014 ... | reverse complement strand
TCCGGGTCAAGGCGCAGGGCAAAGCGTCCGGCCTGTTTCTTCGGGGATATTCCTTTCTCCGCGCAAACCTCAAGGAAAACATCAAGCGACGCCTTCCCCTCACGCCGTAATCCCTCCAGATCCGCCGCATAGAAATCTGCGGACCCATTCAATCCGACAAACTCACCCCGGAACAGGTCAATTTCAGGATCGTAGGCGATAACCGCCTTATATCCGTGTTCAAAATTCATAGTGTTGTTCATGGCTTTACTCCGTGGCTTTCCAACCAGATACGCACGCTCGCAACCGCTCCTTTGTTCGTAGTCGGCGCAGGGTGCGGACGGTGAAACACTCTCACTTCCCCGAACAGCACTACAGCGATGCGAGAACCAGCACGTTCGCTTACTTCCGCGCCAAGCTCCACAAACAGGGCCTCAATGTCCGCCCATCTGATGCTCCCCGAAACGGGGCGGGCGAATATCTGTTTCAGGGTCATCTGGTGTTTCTTTTTCATGCCCTTATGATATTATTTTTTGACATCATGTCAAGAGGTATTCTTTTCTCCCCGCACACAAAAACCTTCCAACAATCCCTTGCGGCGCATCCGGGGCACGGGTCTATACTCATGCCCAATTATGCGGGCCTGCCCGCCTATCGTGGCGTGATGCCAAGGAATACCCCGGCGTGAAGCCCTAACCCGAACCGAGAAGGATACCATGAAACTCAAGCTCGACGAAAACGGCCATGTGGTGGTGAAGGACGGCTTCCCCGTATGGGTTGCCGAAGACGGTGCGGAGATTGCGTATAACGTCCCCGACCTCGTGAACAAAATTTCCGCCGTCAACGCGGAATCAGCCGGACGGCGCAAGGACATCGACGCCCTGACCAGCCAGCTCAAAGCGTTTGACGGCATTGACCCGGAAAAGGCCAAGGCCGCCCTGGAAACCGTCGCCAACCTTGACGCCGGGAAGCTCATCGACGCGGGAAAAGTCGACGACCTCAAGATGGAAATCAAGAAGTCCTATGACGGAAAGATTTCCGATCTCGAAAAGGCCCTCGCCGACTCCAAGAAAGATTCCGCCGACAGGCTGGCCGCCAAGGAAGCCTCCATCCGCACGCTGCTGGTCAAGGGCATCTTCGATTCCAGCGCGTTCCTGAAGGACAAGACCGTGCTTCCCTCCGACGTGGCCTACGCCTCGTTCGGCAGGCATTTCGAGGTGAAGGAGGAAAACGGCGAGCTGCGCGTGGTTGCCACCATGAACGGCCAGCCCATTTTCAGCCGCTCCGATCCCGGCACCTTCGCCGCGCCCGAAGAGGCGCTTGAGGCCATCATCGACAAATACCCCATGAAGGACCGTATCCTGAAGGCCCCGGACGGCGGCTCCGGCAGCCATCCCAACTCCGCGTACGCCCCCGGCGCAAAAATCATCCCCAAGGGCGACATGAGCGCCTTCGGAGCCAACCTTGAAGCCATCGCCAACGACGTGAACGCCACCCTGCTCGGCTTGGGCCGCAAGTTCTACGGCATGGTCGGGACGCCCGGCACCACGCCCTTCTCCACCGTGGTCGACGCCACCAACGCCCGCAAGGTGCTGAACCGCCAGCTTGCCCCGGTCAACGACCGCCGCATCGTGCTGGACCCCGACGCCGAGGCCGCCGCGCTCGGCCTGTCCGGGTTCGCGGACGTGAGCAAGTCCGGCGACGCGCGGCCCATCATCGACGGGACCATCGGGCGCAAGTACGGCTTCGACTGGGCGATGGACCAGCAGGTGCCCACTTTCGAGGCCAGCGTCATGACCGAAGGCGCGCTCACCGTGAACGGCGCGAACGAGGCCGGAGCGCAGGTGGTGAGCCTCGCCAAGGCCACCAACGCCGCCGGCCTCAAGGAAGGCGACATCCTGACCATTGCGGGCGACACCCAGACCTATGTGGTCACGGAAGCCGTCTCGCTCGCCGTGGGCAACACCGCCGTGAAAATCTACCCCGGCCTCGCCAGGCCCACCACGGGCTCGGAAGCCGTCACGGTATCCGGTTCCCATGTGATGAACCTCGCCTTCCACCGCGACGCCATCGCCTTCGCCACCCGCCCGCTGATGGATTCCGCCAACGGCCTCGGCAACCTCATCCAGTCCGCCGTGGACCCGGTTTCCGGCCTGTCCCTCCGTCTGGAAGTCTCCCGCGAGCACAAGCGCACCCGATTCAGCTATGACATCCTGTACGGCGCGGACGTGGTGCGCCGGGAACTCGGCTGCCGCATCGCCGGGTAGGAGGCTCCATGCACATCAGCACAGTGAGGATCAGGAGCGTGGAAACGGCGAGCGGGTTCATCGTCATCAACGAGGCCGATTTCGATCCGTCGAAGCACCAGTTCTGGAACTCGGAAGTCACGACCGCCACGCCGGAGCCCTCCTCCGCCGAGCCGAACGCAAACAAGCCTCTTGACCTGATGACGCTGGCGGAGCTGCGTGACCATGCCAAGGCGCACGGCATCGCCATCCCCGCGACGATCACCGCCAAGGCCGACGTGCTGGCCCATGTCCTCGCCGCCAGCGGAGCCCGCGCCGGCAGTGACGTCCCCGGGCAACCGCAAGCGTAACCCCAACGGCAAGGACACCGCCATGACCTGCACCCCCGGGAAAAAGAAGCGCAAGGGCAAGTAGCCCCGCGCTTCGACCGGGCGGGGGAATACCCTCCGCCCCCGCCCGGAACCCCAAAACGGGACTTCAAGGAGAAAACCATGCCCCTCATCGTTGAAGACGGCACCCTGCCCGCCGGGGCCAACAGCTTCGCCAGCGTTGCCGATGCCGACGCCTACCATGCCGCCCGGCTGACGGCCGCATGGACGGACGAACTGGCGAAAGCCCAGAAGGAGGCTGCGCTGATCCGCTCCTCTGACTGGCTCAACCGCAAGGTCATGTGGAACGGGCGCAAGGCTTCCCGCTCGCAGCGCATGGCGTGGCCTCGGGCGGGCGTAAGCACGCAGGACGGGCCTGTCCCTTCGGATGAAGTCCCTGCGGAAGTCGTCGAGGCTTGCTGCGAACTGGCGGGCTTCTTCGTCGAACAGGACTACCTCGCGCCGCTCGACCGGGGCGGGGACATCGCCAGCCTGGGCGTGGACGTGATCAGCATCGCCTACAACGGCACGGCCCCGGCGGAAACAGTATTCCCCTCCCTGTCCGGCCTGCTCGCCGGGCTCGGCACAGTCAACACGGGCAAGGGCGGGGGCATCATGGAGGTGGGAAGAGGATGAGCGCATCCCTGTACGCCAGCGTGGGCAGGACCGCACGCCAATTGATCAACAAGTTCGGCAAACGGATGATCTACCGTCAGAAGAAGGATGGACAGGTCTACAACGATCAGACCATGCGTTATGAACCTTCGATCAAGGATACCCCGTTCAAGGGCATACGCAAGAACGCCAAAATCGAAGAAAACCCGGAACTGCCCATACAGCTTGGGGACTGCATCATCCTTGCCGCAGCCTCGGGCCTCCCCGTGCCCGCCGTCCCCGACCAGATCATCATGGACGGCGAAACATGGAGCGTCGTGGACTCCGCACCCGTGGCCCCGGGGGATACGGCACTGGTCCACAACATCCTGATCCGCAGGGGGTAGCCGTGGATATTGCCGCCATCGAAAGCCGCCGCCAAGCCATCAAGCGCCGCATGGCCGCACTCGACCGTCTGAGCACGTCCGACGCCCGCGCACTCGACAAGGCCATGACGGAGATGTGCGCCCTGTATGCGGAATACGCCCGGAGTACCGTCGCGCTGGTGGCCTTTGAAGCCTACCGGACGCTGGTGGAGCGCACCCCGGAAAATACGGGCCGGGCGCGGGCGTCATGGAACCTCGGCGCGGAACCGAGCGACGCCGTGCCTCCGGCGGGCGATTACCCCGAGTTTCGGGGCGACATGTCGGCCGCCGTGGAACAAGCCATCGCCAAAGTGGGGGCCGACGCGGAATTGTTCAGCATCACAAGCGATCTCGACTATATGCCTTTCCTTGAGGCCGGATGGTCCGAGCAGGCCCCCGCGGGCTTCATCGCCCTTACCTTCCGGGAGGCCGCGGAACAGCTCGGGCAAATGGCGAGGGAAGCCTGATGTACGCGAGCCTCTTCGATCTCTACGCCGTGCTGGACGCCCTGATCTTCCAGACGGTCGGCGCCGACGCCCACATCCTTCCAATGGGGCAAAAGACCACGCCTTCACCCGATCAGGTGCTCGTCGCCCGCAAGCTGAACATGGGCAAGAGCTTCCGTGGGGAACTCGGCGGGCCGGACGCCCTCTCCAAGCGCGTGGGCGTCTATGTCGTCACGCTGTCCCTGCCCCCGTACATGTCCGTCCCCGCGGGCTACGCCTTGCAGGGGCGCATCGAAAACGCCTTCCGCCGTACCGCCCTCCCCTTGCCTTCCGGCGGGGAACTCCGATGCGAGGAAACAACGCTACAGGAGCCAGGAACGGGACAGGATGGGCGCTATACCCTGTCCGTCACCGTCGATCTGCACACCTTTTATACGACTCAGAGGAGCAAAGCATGAGCGAAAACACCTGCCCGAACGTCGCCCTTTCCCGAAACCAGAATATGTGGGTGGTGAAGGAGAGCGCGGACAAAACGCTCGAATTCCCAGCCGTGACCGACATTATCAACGTCACCGCCGATGTGTTCGCCAATCAGGAAATCCCAACCTCCGACAGCAAGGAAAAGGCGAATACGCTCAATAAACTGAACGTGTTCAATAGCAGTGCCAGCCCCGCCACCGCCAACTTCGGCATGTACCTGCGCCCCACCGCTCTGGATGCCCCCATGCAGGGGGACGCACTCATGCAGGCGCTTCAGGGCAAGCTGGCGGCACCCTTCACCGGAACCCTTGCCGACGCCCTCACGGACAGCGACGCGCAGCTTGTCGTCACCGTGACGTCGGGCCATGTCCCTCTGCGCGGCGTCATCGAAGTGACCAGCACCCCGTCAGGCAAGGAATTGATCCGTTACCGCAAAGCCGTGAAAGACGCCGCCAGCCCCGGCAAATGGCTCCTCTCCGAACTGACCAGAGGGTACAAGGGCACCACGGCGGCGTCCGGCGCGTCCGGTGCCTCCGTTTCCCTGAAAAGCCGGGCCTTCACACAAGCCCTGTGCCGCCCCAACGTTTCCGCATGGATCGTCATCGACAAGACGCTGCAAGCCGTGCAGGGCTGCCACGTCACGGACGCCAGCATCTCCGTCACCAAGGAAGGGGCCGTGGAGCTGACCGGGACGCTCACCGGATGCCGGGTCTTCAACGCCGGGCCTTCCTCTGTGGCGGCTGAGGCGCAGACGTCCGCGACTTCCATCGCCGTCGAGGACGCGAAAGTGTTTTTCGTGGGGCAGAAAATCCAGAACACCACCAAGTCGGACGACAATTCCGGCAAGGGCTACGCCGTGACCGCCGTGGACGAACGGACGAACACGCTGACCGTCGCGCCCGGCATCTCCGGCGCATGGGCCGTGGATGACGTGGTAACGTGGTGGATGCCCTACGGCCCCGCCATCGGCAATGAACTGGAAAACGCCGATTCCGTTATCCGCATCGACGGGACAGCCGGAAAAATGCGCTCCTGCACCATCAAGTTCTCCACACCCACGGAGTTTACCGACGAGCTTGGCGACCGCTTCCCCGGCCAGCCCATCGACACCATGCGGGCCTCCAGCGTGGATTTTGAATACTACATGCGCAACAACGCCGCCAAACGGCTCAGGGAAGGCAGCGAGGGCAAGGAAGTCCGGTTCGACGCCGATTCCGCGACCGTCACCCTTTCGCAATCCTCCGACATCCTCGGCGTCGGCCTTGAGGACGCCGTGGAAATCATCCTCGAATAGCTCCGGCTCCCGCCGCCTCCTTTTCCGGCGGGGCCATTCTCCAAGAACCACTTCAACTTTCAGCCAAAGGATCAACATCATGAAATTCGTGAACGACGCCACCGCCAAAGATACCGCCTTCATCAAATGCTTTCCCGACGATTCCGGCGTGTACACCCGCGTCCTGACGGAAACCGAGCTGGATACCATCCGGGTCAAGTCCCGCACCTTCAACGGCAACGAAAAGCGCACCCCCGAACTCATGGATCGCCGCTTCAAGATCCTGCACCTGCAACGCGCCCTCTCCGGATGGGAAGGGCTGGAATTCGAGGACGGCTCGCCCATCCCCTTCTCCAAGGAAATGATCAAGGAACTGTGGGAAATGAACCCCAGCCTCATGGGCATCATCTATTCCTGCGTGTCCAGCGAACTCTCTTTCGTGAAGGCGGCGGAAGAAAAAAACTCCGTGACTGGTGCGGACGCCTAGCGGACAACGCGCCAAGCTGTGACGAATGCCGGGAGACATGGGCGCTCGACGGGCTGGAACCGCCCTGCGGCGCCTGTACCTCTTCGGAAGTGCAACTCCTGCCCGACAACCAGCAAGCCATGCATATCTGGCAAATTTGCGACATCCACGCCCGCGACTTCGTAGGCATGGCCGGGCAAGCCCGCCCCATCCGGCTTGAAGCCGTCCGCGCCGAATGCGACCGTACGGACACCCCGGAAGGGAACTTCCAGAAGGTCATGCTCATTGAGGCGGTTCTGTTCCCGGTGCGGTATTTGAAGAAATGACATTAACCCGAGGGGTTCATATGGACATGTTGAAAGTTTTTGAAAAAGCGGAATTCGGCAGGGTTCGCGTCGTAGAATGCGAGGGCGAGCCGTGGTTTGTGGCCAAGGACGTGTGCGAATGTCTGGAACTTACAAACACATCGCAAACCTTGTCGTATCTGGATGACGACGAGAAGGGTATCATCAGTAATGACACCCCCGGTGGAAAACAGGAAATGTCCATCATTTCCGAACCCGGCCTCTATTCCCTCATCCTCCGTTCCCGCAAACCGGAAGCCAAGGCGTTCAAACAGTGGATCATCCACGAGGTCGTCCCTTCCATCCGTAAGCGCGGCCTGTATGCCACGGAAGCGGTGATGGATCGCATCCTCGACGCTCCCGACTTCGGGATTTCCCTGCTCCAGCAGTACAAGTTCGAGCGGGAACAGCGAAAGCTCGTGGAAGCACATCGCGACGAGGCCGTCCGCACCAAGGCGGAAATCGGCTCCCGGCGCGAGGCCACGGCGATGAACACGGCAAGCCGCCTTTCCAAGGAAAACGAACATCTCCGCGACGATATCGGGGACAGCCGGACATGGAAGCAGGTGAAGGCCATTCCGTGGCTGGAAGAGGTCTTTGAGGTGTCACAGGCCATGTACTCCGTGGCCGGACGCAAGCTCGCCGACATGCCCCGGCGCATGGGGGTACGAAATCAGGGAAGTCGAGGACAGCCGATACGGCAGCGTGAAGGCGTACCACACAGACGTGATCGAGGCATTCCGACATGCTTTGAAGACCGATCACAACATTCTCTGGAAGTATCGGCGCAGGTGCGCCGCGTAGGGATTGCCGGACATGGTAAAACAGCCCTGCTCGTTGATGAAACGAACAGGGCTTTTATCTTAATTCAATAATGGTAACGACATTGGAGTACGATCAGGGCTTCGCTTCGTTCGTCCACTTTGTAGACGAGGCGATCTTCCTGATTGATGCGGCGTGACCAACATCCGGCAAGATCGAACCGGAGCGGTTCCGGCTTCCCCAGCCCTTCAAAGGGGTTTCGCATGGCATCACGCAGCAATTCATTAATTCGTTTGACCGTGCGCTTGTCCGTATGTTGCCAATAGAGGTAATCCTCCCACGCCTGCGGCGTCCACGTAAGCAGCATGATCAATCCTCCAGTTCATGCGGAATGGCCTTGCCTGTATCTGCGGCCTGTATCGCTTCCCTGAGGCGTGCGGCATTGGCAGGTGAACGGAGGAGGTATGCCGTCTCCATGATGGAATTGTAGTCCTCAAGAGACATCATGACCACAGAGGGTGATTTCTGCCGGGTAATGATGACCGGCTCATGATGATCGCAGACGCGGTTCATCGTTTCGGCCAGATTCTGCCGAGCTTCCGAATAGGTAATGGCCTGAGACATGGTATCTCCTTTTTGTACAAAAATATGTACAAATAAGAGCCCCGTCAAGGGAAGACGAGCCTAAAAACCGTCCGTCCCTTCACCGCCTGACCCATGTGCAAAGCCCTCTTCCTTCCGGTCGGGGGTCCATTCAATCGTCCAATAGGTTCCTGTCATGCCATCCTGGGCACAAGGTCAGTTCCGGGCCTCTCCAAAAGGCCGCGGGGCAACGATGCCTTTGACGGGCACCGGCACGACCTCACGCGGGCTCACAAGCTCCCATGCGAAACCATACATCTCGTCCTCGTAATCCTCGCAGCACGCCGCAACAAGGTCTTTCCGCGTCATGGGGCGGCATCCCACTACATCCACAATGCCGAGGGCCACGCCTACGGGCAGACGTTTCCCGTTGTCCAGTTCGATGATCGCGCTTTTCGAGGCACAGATGACCAGAGGGCCGCGCCAGTTGAACGGTTTCGACCTCCATTCGATGGTCTTTTCCCCTATGACGATCTGCGACGCGAACGGCTGGCGCACTGACAAGGCTTTCATTTCCATAACTCACTCCGATGAGAAGCCGGGGCATCCACCCCGGCCTTGTGTGTTACCTGAACCATTCCGCCAGCCATGCCGGGGCCGTCACCAGCATAGGGCGCGGGCACTGCATGATCCGCGATTCCCCCGGTTCGATCTCCACCCGGCAGACTTCCCGTTTCTTCGGCGTCTTCGCCTTCTTCGGCTTCGGTTCCTTCTTCCTGATGCGCTCCGCAATCGTCCGGCGTGGCTTTTCCTGTTCCAACATTCCGTGCCCCTTATGTAAAAGCCCCCGTTTCCGGGGGCCATCCGTCTACATTCCCATTTCCCTGATGAGCATCGTCACGATGCCGAGCACATAGCCGCACATCCAGATTTCGAGACGGGTGAGCGGGGTCATGGCTACCACACCGTTTCCGCGATTTGGCGAAGTTCAAGGGCGTTGTTGAGCGCGTTGCGCGCCGCATCCACCATTGCGGCAGAAATCTGCACTTCGCGCATCACGGCGTTATAAAACCGTGAGCAGTCCGCGCCGCGCAGAGGGTGCGTACCGAGACGCGCCTGTGAGAACTGCACATCGTGCATATTCAGCCTCGAAAGAATGGTATAGGCCGCTTCAATGCTCGCCGCGTATCGGTCATAACTTGCGAAGCGCGGCAAGCTCCTCATATCGGGCAGGGCGGGCTCCGCAACCTTAAGTTCCAGCCCGATCAAATACTCCACAGCCTCGCTCATCCTTTCCGGCGGCAGTTGCGTGTACTTGGCGATCTCGAAGTGGCGGGCGAAGCGGCTCCACACTTCGCCGTAGCCCTTGCGCTGGTGCTCCTTCGGCAACATGCCGACCTTGGCGTCGACCAGTGCCTTGAGCTGCGCCTGTTGCGACGGGGCGAGGGCGTCGGCGGGCGGCAAGGCCCCTTCCCGCTGGCGCTGCAACTCGGCCTCCAGCGCGTTGAAGGCTTCGATGTAGGCCAGCTTGATCACGAGAGCCTTCTTGCCCGTGTAGCCCATGACCAGTAGCATGAAGCCATCACGGTAGATGATGTACATGGGGCGGGTTTTGCCCTGTTCGTCGATGTAAGAGGCCAGCTCAAAATTGAGCCCGCTAAAATCATCTTGTTGGGCCACCCCAAAATTGGGGGCGCTAAATGATTCTACGCAGTTATCTATAAGCTCTTTGATCCCCCGCACTACATGATCATGGCGCTTCCCGAAGAACTTCGCTACCTCTAACGAGGTAGTGGCGGGGCGTCCATTGTGCAACATAACCGAAGGCGCGGGCATAGGCATGAGTTCGCACTGTGACATATGATTCTCGCTTTCTTTGCGGCCCGGCAGTCTCCCGCCGGGCCTCGTTCGCTCTAGAGGTCGTCGCCGGGCTGCTTGGTCGTCTGCGCGATTACGCAGAAACAACCACGTTCCGTGTAGTCGCGGGCGAAGTCTTCGGCCCCCTTCTGGTTGTAGCACCAGTGCAGACGGCGAGGCTCGGTTTCCGAAGTGCCGGGCGCGAAGACGATGCACAGCCACCACTTGCCGTACTCATGGCCTTCAGTGACGTTCGGCAAGCTCAACATGCGCTTGCGGGCTGCTGCGGCCTCTTCCTTCATGCGCCGGGTTTCGTCGCCGTAGCTGGCGAACAGGGCGTCAATGCCGCGAGGCTTGACTGTACCGCGAGAATCGGTAATCTTCTGATTAACCATACAATACTCCTATGCTCTAGGGTTTTGTGGTTAGGCCCCTACAAGAAGGTGAGATTTCTTGTAGGGGCTGTTTTCGTATTGCCCTTTCCATGACTTTGTTTTAGCATTCTACCACAAACAGGTCAATAAAATTTTAGTTTTCTACCACAAATAAAAGGATGAAAAAAGTGATTCTTAGTAATATCAAGCTATTAATGAAAGAGAAAAAACTGAATGTTCGTGAATTTGCCGAGTTGACAGGCATGTCAACGGCAACGATCAATAAAGCACGGCGAGATAACGGCATTTTAGAGTGTCGTTTGTCTACGCTTGTACGCATCGCGGACGCGCTCGGCGTGAAGACGAAACAACTGTATGAGGAAGTGGAGGAAACAGAAAAACTGGAGTCCAATATCGGTTAATTAGCTATAATAAATGAAAAATCATTTTGGTTTTAGTGAAGCTTGACCTATTTCAAAAAAAATACAAGAATAATTTTAACAGACTTAACTCTATTTTCCTCAAAATAACTGGGGGTGTTTCCAGAGTCAAGTCTGTTTTGAAAAGAAGACAGTTCTTTTCCCCACGTTTGTGGGGGTGTTTATCCCCTTCTTCTTTTCCGTTTGAGCATTTACTCAAAAAGATTTATCATCAAACTACTATAGAAAAACTTTATGACGACATACTTCGACATCCCAACGGGTTGAGGATAAAAGATGCTGCGAGCTCGCACAGCTAAAAAGGACTTTACAGCCTTACCCCTAACAGAGTGTCTTGCCAAAACCTACCGAAATGCACATGACGTAACAGCCGCGGGCCGCACGGTGCTTGACCATGCCCTCATTACGGGAGCGGTTGCGGCGCTCCTCTTGGAACGGCTGCCGAAATGCACATTGCCGTTTTATCCAGAAGGGGTGGATCGCATAGTTTCCGCTCATGATGTAGGCAAAGTGTGCCCTACGTTCCAGCACAAGATTCATCAGGCTGCCGGTTCCCTGGGTACCTTCCCTGAACTGGCGGACGCCGATCCCTCATTGGAGCAGGACTGGCGCGGGCACGCCTCCATCAGTTTCGCCGCGCTCAAGGCCGTACAGGGCAATGTATTCATTCCTCAGATCGTGGGCCGTCATCATGGCGTACCCCCCAAAGAAAGCTACACGGCTTCGTGCAACGCCTATGGCGGCGACGCATGGCAAAAACGGCGTGAGGAACTGCTCGCCCTCATCATGGGAGAACGAGGCTGGCCTGACGTGTCGTCAAAGACACAGGCATTGCTCCTGATGGGCCTGACCACGGTTGCGGACTGGATTGGTTCCGGGGAACTGTTCGACGAGCCGCAAAAGGACTGGGCTCCGCTTGTGCGGAAAGCTGTGGACAACGCCGGTTTTCTTCCTCTCTCCTTGCAAACGGGGCTTTCTTTTGAAGCACTTTTCGGCTTTTCACCGAGAGAGGTGCAGCAAGCTTTCATTGAGCAGGTTTCCGGGCCGGGCGTCTATATTCTTGAGGCCCCGATGGGGATGGGCAAAACCGAAGCGGCGTTGTATGCGGCCTATCGGATGTTGGAACAGGGCAAGGCCGGAGGAATTTACTTCGCGCTCCCCACTCAGTTGACCTCCAACAAAATCCATGACCGCGTTAACGCGTTCCTGTCTCGCATTCTCCTTCAGGATAGTCTCCAAACGTCCCTCCTCCTGCACGGAAAGGCATGGCTCAAGACATTCTCCGAACAAGAAATGGGCGAGGACGCCGCTCCGGGCAAGCCGTGGTTCCAATCAGGCAAGCGCGGGCTTCTCGCTCCGTTCGCCGTAGGCACTATTGATCAGGCGCTCATGGCGGTGATCCGTGTCCGGCATTCAGCGGTACGGGCCTTCGGTCTTGCGGGAAAGGTCGTCATCATTGACGAAATCCACAGTTACGACACCTACACAGGGACAATCATTGATGAACTGGTCGCCCTGAAGTGCACGTTCATCATCCTGAGCGCAACGTTGACGCAGCCCCGCCGGGCCGCATTCCTTGGCACCCACCAGCCTGCCCGCACCGACTACCCTCTGATTACGGCGATTGACTCCCAGTCGGATCGGTTCATTGAAGTCCCCGGCGCGGACGAGAACGTCTTGAAGCTCGATAGAACAGTTACGCTTCACAGCGACAAGACGCAGGATGAGGCCCTCGAAGAAGCCCTTTTGCGTTCGGAAGGCGGACAACAGATCCTCTGGATCGAGAACACGGTCGCTGAGGCCCAAGCCATATACAAAGGACTGGCCGCCCGCGCCTCAGGCATGGACGTTGAAGTCGGCCTGCTACACTCCCGGTTCACGCCCGCCGACCGAGAACGGAACGAATCGCTGTGGACATCCCTGTATGGCGCGAAATCGGAAGCGCGGGGGGAAAAAGGGCGTATCCTCGTCGGGACGCAGGTACTGGAACAGTCGCTGGACATCGACTCCGATTTTCTGGTGACGCGCATCTGCCCTACCGACATGCTGTTCCAGCGTATGGGGCGTTTGTGGCGGCATGACGAAGGGCCGAGCCAAATGCGACGCCCTGCGGGGGCATGCCGCGAAGCATGGATACTCACTCCGGATCTGGAAGAAGCCCTGCAAAATCCCATGAAGGCTTTCGGCAAGACGGGATACGTCTATAGCCCATATGTCCTGTGCCGCACGCTCGAACAATGGGCGCAACGCCGTAGCGTTCGATTGCCGGACGACATCCGGCCAGTGCTCGAGGCCACCTATGCGGATAGGGACGAGACGGGTTCGCCCTTGGCGCTTGCGCTGCGGAAGCTGGAGGAGGATAAGCGGGCGTTGCGGAACCACGCCTACGACAGTACGGCTCAGTGGGGCAATACCGTTTCGGAAGAGACGGTTACGACCCGGGCGATGCAGCGGCCCGAAGCCGATGTGCTGCTTCTCCGTAGCCGAGGCATGAACGGAGGGCAGTGTCTGCTTGCCGACGGCTCGGAAGTGACGTTCCCGGCGCGATCTCCCGAATGGAGGGAACGGGCCCGGATTGCTTCCCGGTTGATGGCAAACATCGTCCGTGTGCCGGAAAATTGGTTGGAAAACGTCCACAGACCATCCGCCGACCTTTTGAACAGATTGTCGCCCTACTTGTATGTGGCGCCCAAGGATGGAGGGCGGCCTTCCCTGTACATCGCCGCACTCAGGGCCGACGGCACGCTTGAAGACGGGTTTGGAAACGATTTCGGCGGGAGTTACACCCCGGAATGGGGCTACGAACAAACAACGTCTTGCTGAAAAAGGGGGGAATGTGACGGAAAACAGATACAACCTGCTCGACGAGGCATGGATTCCCATCGCCGACATGGGCAAGGCGGGGCTCCTGCGCGTGTTCGGCGGCAGGGAGTGCCGGGCACTGGGCGGGACGGCCGTGCAAAAGATTGCGGTGCTGAAACTGCTCATCGCCATTGCCCAGGCAGCGGCCACGCCGCAGGATACCCAAGAATGGGCCGCAATGGGGCCGGATGGCCTCGGCGAACGGTGTACCGCGTATCTGAAGCTGTGGCGGAATGCCTTCTGGCTGTACGGCGACAAACCGTTCCTCCAGATGCCCGCCTGCTCCAAGGCCGAACTCAAGCCCTATGGAACCGCCATGCCGCAGGTCGCCTCGGGCAACACCACACTGCTCACGCAACTGCAACTGGAACCTGTCATGTCCGACGCCTCCCGCGCGTTGTTGCTGGTGGAACAGATGGGATTTGGCCTCGGCGGAAAGAAGACGGACAACAGCGTTATCCTCAGCAAGGGATACGCGAAAGGCAAGAGCGCAAAGCCCGGCCCTTCCGTATGCCATATGGGCTTGCTCCATTCTTTTCTTCTGGGGGATTCGATCCTTGAAACCGTCTGGCTGAACCTCCTCACGCGAGATATTATAGCCGACGCAAAGCAGTGGGAAGAAGGGCTCGGGGCGGCCCCGTGGGAAAAGATGCCTGAGGGGGAGGATTGTCCCTCCGCGCGGGCTTTGAAAGCCAGCCTCATGGGGCGGCTTGTCCCACTCTCCCGTTTCTGTCTGCTGCGAGAAGACGGCCTCCACTACACCGAAGGCATCGTTCACCCTGACTATCAGGAACGGATGATTGATCCGTCCGCGGCAGCCGACAAGGCGAAAGCCAAAGTCAAAATGTTATGGGTAAACCCCGAAAAAAAGCCTTGGCGCCAGCTTACGGCCCTGTTGGCTTTTTTGGAATCCGATCACGGCAGCGGCTTTGAGTGCCTGAATCTGAAACAAGGCATCCGGCGTCTGGGCGACGGTCGTGTCAAACAGTTTGGAATCTGGAGCGGCGGGCTCAAAGTCAGCAGCAACGCCGGGGAACAGTACGTATCCGGAGGCGACGACTGCATCGAGTCCGAAACATGGCTGGAGGCCAAATTGCTCTCCGGCAATGATGACTGGTTTATCCTTTTTAAAAAGCAGATGGAACAACTGGAAAAAATGGGTACCGTCGTTTATGGGGCCACACGGGGGTATTTTTCGGACTTGAAAGCGCAAGGCGACGCCCATGCCGCCGAAGCGTCGGGCCTGTTCTGGCAACTGGTCGAGCCCACATTCCAAGAACTGATTCAGGCCTGTGATGGCGGCAAAGAACAACTTGTCAAGCTCATGGGAACGTATGCCGTTTTCGCCGGCACGGCCTTTGACGAATCCTGCCCGCACGGAACGGCGCGCCAGTTTGAAGCATGGGCCCGCCATCGGCCCGGTTTCGGGATGTTTTCACAGAAAACCCAATCCTCATCGTGAAGAGAGCTGTTATGGCTGAAACAAAAGAAAACTCCCTGAGCAAAACGTTTGTCGGCTTCGTGCTCGAACGGGCGAGCGCCGCTCCCAAAATCAAGGACACGGGGTTTGTCGCCCGGATGAAACGGGCCGACAATCCCGATCTGGAATATCAGGTATGGAACATTTTACTGAAATTCAACGTAGATATTGAATTCGCCGCGCGGCGTCTGCCGTTCTGCCTTATCGGAGCCGCCTTGTGCCGAAGGCAACCGGAAAAGGACGGCATATTCGGCCTCGGCGCGTCGCTGAGGAGTTGCTTCGGCGATGACGAAGATCAGGGAAGCATACGTTTACGCCGCCTCCTCGCCTGTCAAACGACCGAAGAGGTATGCCGTATTTTGCGCCCGATGCTTTCCCTCATCACGGTAAAGGCTACAAAACCTCTCTGTTTTGCTACATTGCTGGACGAACTCCTGTATTTTGAAAGCAATGGACAAGAGCGTATCAAAATGCGCTGGACCCGTGACTTCTACAGCCTTTCCAATGAACCGAAGGCTGCGGAAGGAGAGGCGTCATGATGTTCGCCAGCCGCTACAGGCTGTCGCCGCATGACGCCAAGGCCCTGCGGGTTACCGATACCTACTCCCTGCACAGGGTCGTTTACGGGCTCTTTGACGACGTGCGCGAGGGCGATCGGGAAAAAGGCAGCGGTATCCTGTTTGTCGATATGGGCGGGGACAAATACGGGAGGCAGCTTCTTATCCTGTCAGATCGGCAGCCCCGTGAGCCTGAATACGGGGAATTCGTCAGAACCGAGCCAATCCCCGAAGCCTTTTTCGGGTTTTCCGCATACCGTTTTGAAATCGTGGTCAATCCTGTAAAACGGGACAGCCGCGAAGAGGTCGCACGCTGGTTTCTGGAAAAGGCCCCCTCATGGGGCTTTGAGGTACAGGAATCCTCTTTTCAGGTCGCAGAGATCAATGCTGATGTTTTTTGGAAGGGGGAACAGAAAGTCACCCTGGGAAAAGCGCGGGTGACGGGAACCCTTACCGTTGTTGATAAAGAGCGTTTCACTCAAAGCGTCTGCCGGGGCATCGGCCACGGCAAAGCCTTTGGTTGCGGATTGCTTCAGGTCGCCCCCATCGTCTTTTAACCAGCAGCTCAAGGAATGAAGATGAATACACTCAAAGGAACCCATATTGAATTCCATATCCTCCAGTCTTTTCCTGTTTCCTGCCTGAACCGGGACGACGTGGGCGCCCCCAAGAGCGCAATGATCGGCGGGGTATCCCGTGCCCGCGTCAGCTCCCAGTGCTGGAAGCGTCATGTGCGGCTGGCCCTTCAGGATCTCGGCGTCAAAATCGGCGTGCGCACGAAACAGGTTGCCGGGATGCTCGCGGAAGCCTGTGAAACCAAGGGGGCCACACCGGAACAGGCAAAGGCGTTCGGTGAGGCCTGCGCCCCTCTGCTGGCTGAAGATACCCTGTATTTCTTCTCAAAAAATGAGGCGGAAGCCATCGCCGAATTCGCCGCGGCACAGGCCTTTAAACCTGAGTCCGCCGCCGTCAAAAAATCGGGAAAGACCGTATTGTCCCCGGAGCTGAGAAAGGCTCATAAA
>ERZ836939.2709-NODE-2709-length-16575-cov-2.907143_pt1 | contig 16575 bp, 15 predicted proteins | sample MGYA00519912_ERZ836939 | MGnify/ENA primary metagenome ERZ836939 (study PRJEB31850, sample SAMEA3708810) | human gut metagenome | biome: human gut; feature: human-associated habitat; material: faeces | place: China | collected 2014 ... | reverse complement strand
CCCGCCGCACCTGCGGCTACATCGGCACGCAGTTCTGGAACCAGGGCCGCACGCAGGAGATCAAGGAGCGCGTGCTGCACCTGTAAGGCGGCGCGCAGAGAAAAAATACCCGGCGGGCGTGTCTGAAGCGGCGCGCCCGCTGTTTGTGAGGAATTGCTATGAATTACGGTCAGATCAAGACCTGTGACATTGCCAACGGCGTCGGCGTGCGCGTGACGCTGTTCGTCTCCGGCTGCACCAATCACTGCTACAACTGCTTCCAGCCGCAGACATGGGACTTTCATTACGGCCAGCCGTTTGACGCGGCGGCCGAGCAGATCATCTTCAACGAGCTGGAAAAGCCCTTCATCCGCGGCCTGACGCTGCTCGGCGGTGACCCGTTCGAGCCGGAGAATCAGCGCGCGCTCGTGCCGTTTCTGCACCGGGTGCGCGAGCGCTATCCGGATAAGGACATCTGGGCGTTTTCGGGCTTCGTGCTCGACAAGGAGCTCACCGTCGACGGCGCACACCCGCGCTGCGAGGTGACCGACGAGATGCTCTCGCTCATCGACATCCTCGTCGACGGGCGCTATGTGGACGCGCAGCGCAACCTCAGCCTGCGCTTTCGCGGCTCGGAAAACCAGCGCATCATCGACATGAACCGCACCCGCGCGGCGGGCCACATCGTACTCTGGGAGGGCATGAACGGATGGAAGTGAAGATCCAAAAGCTGCGCCCCGGCGCCGTCACCCCGCGGCGCGGCAGCGCGGACGCGGCGGGCTATGATCTCTACGCCTGCCCGGCGGACGGGCAGAGCGTCACGATCGCGCCGCACACGACGGCCATGATCGGCACGGGGCTTGCCCTTGCCATTCCGGCGGGGTATTTCGGCGGCGTGTTCGCGCGCAGCGGGCTGGCCTCCAAGCAGGGGCTGCGCCCGGCAAACTGCGTCGGCGTGATCGACGCCGACTACCGCGGCGAGTGCACCGTCGCGCTGCACAATGACACGGACGCGCCGCGCACCGTCGCCCCCGGCGACCGCATCGCCCAGCTCGTGATCCTGCCGTTTCTCGCGGCGGAGTTTTCGGACGCCGACACGCTCGACGAAACTGACCGCGGCGCGGGCGGCTTCGGCAGCACCGGCCGGTAAAGCAACAATAACGCAGCCCCCTTCGAGCGTCTCGAAGGGGGCTGCGTTTTGCTTTATTCAGCGGCAGACTTGCTTTATTCAGCGGCAGTCTGCGAACACGGGCGAGAATTCGTCGAGCTTCTCGCACGTGTAGCGCCGGGTATTGTCCTCGCACACGGGCAGCATCTGCTGCGTGAATGCGGCGCAGCGCGTCCATTCATCGGTGACGGCCTGACTGTGCGCGGTGTTCAGGTCGTAGTGCTGCGCGAGATAGTCGGCGAGGTAGGGCGTGAATTTCTCCGCGCCGAAAATGTTCAGATGCTCGGCGTTGGCGAAATCATTGAGCGGGTCGAGGCCGATGGCGTCCATCTGCGTGTCGAAGTTCGCAAAATCATACCCGTACTCGTGCACGACCGCCTCCAGCTCGGCAAACACGGCGTCATAGTTTTCAATGACGGTGCGGTGCGGGAAGCGGGCAAAGAGCACGTTTTTGATTCCCCGTGCCCTGGCTGTCTCGCAGAAGGTGCGCAGGCTCTGCTCGTTGAAATCATCGAGCGATTGCTGGCGCACGGGGATCTCATCTGTCTCCGTGAGGAACATGGAGATGGACAGAAACGGCTTGGTGTACGAATAGCCCACGCTGCGCGCCTGCTGCTGCAGTGACAGCGAATTGCGGATGAGGTCCCGCTTTCTCCAGTTGTCGTGGTATTTGAGCAGCGGCACATAGTACGACAGGCGCTTGCCCTGCACGCACTCGTGAATGGCCTGCACCTTGCTGCGTGAGAGCGGCAGCGTGTCGAGCCACTCGCGCGTTGCGGCCTTGCCGAGCTCCTTGCGCTCGTCCTCCGTGTAGAGAAAGCCGTTGACCTCGACCACGTAGACCGTGGGGCTCTGCCGCTTGGCGGCCTCACGCAGCATGGAGGGGTACATGGTCCCCTGTGCGGCCGACACGGCCAGCGGATAGCTCGTAAAGCCCGCGTGCTGCCACGCTAGCGGCGCGCAGTAGTCCGTAAACGTCTCGCTCGCGCCGAGGATCATGACGTCGAGCGAGTTTTTCGGCTCCAGATAGAAGCTGCGGATGTACTGCTGCTCGGTGGCGTTGTTGACGGTCAGCAGCCGCGTGAGCGCGCCGTAGACCAGCGCCACGATGAGCAGAAACGCGATCACGCGCAGGACGGTATTTCTTTTTGCGTGTTGTTTTGGATTCATTGATGTTCTCCACATGCTGTGTTAGCGCCACGCGGCAAATTGCGGCGAAAACTCGTTGAGATTCTGCTCCGTGTTCGCAGCGGCCAGCTCCTTGCACAGCGGCAGCGTCTGCGTCACGAAGGCGGCGCAGCGGTCCCACATGGCGGTGAGTTCGGCGCTGTACGTGCCCGTCAGGTCATAATGCGCGGTGAGATACTGCCCGAGCCACGCGGTGAAGATCTCCATGCCGGCGGTGTTGAGGTGATCGGAGTCGATAAAATCCGCGCAGCGGTCAAGACCGATGGTGTCAAACGCGTCGTGCAGGTCGAGCAGGTCGTAGCCGTATTCGCCCACGACGGCGGCCACGTCGTCAAAGACGCCGGGGTCGGTCGTCTGCGTGCGGTGCGGCGTGCGCAGAAAGAGCGTCTGCACGCCGAGACTCTGCGCCTGCGCGCAGAACGCGCGCAGATACTGTTCGTTCGCCGCGCTGAGCGTCAGCGGCCGGACATCGGGCTCAAAATCCGCGGCCAGGGACTTGCACACCGTCTCCACGCCCTTGGTCAGCGAGCAGCCGGTCTCATCCATGATGTGCAGACGCCGCTGCACCGGCACCCATTTCCCCACCTGATACCAGTTGGTGTGGTACTTGGCGATGTTGAAGTAAAACGAGGCCTGCAGCTCTCGCGGCACACAGGTGCGGATGGTCTCGAGCCGGTTGCGCGACCAGGGGATGTTGTCGATCCACTTGCGGAGGTTGGCCTCCAGCGTTTCCGGGTTCTCATCGTTGATGAAGCCGTCGATGTCACCGTCCATGATCAGCTTCGGGTGCTGGCGATCCACGGCCTCCGTGAGCAGGGAGCCGTAGAGCCGTGCCGGGATGTTCGAGACCGTCAGCGGATAGCTCGTGTAGCCGTACTGCTGCCACGCGAGCGGGGCGCTGTAGCCGGTGTAGAGCTGGCTCGCGCCGATGAGCACCACGTCAAGGCTGTCCTCCGGCTCGAGGAAGAAGCCGTGCACGTGGCGCTTGTCCCAGTCGTTATTCGCGACGAGCATCGGGGAGATGAGCCCGATGCCCAGCGCAGCGATGAGCACGAAAATGAGCGCGCGCACCGCTGTGCGGGATTTGGAGATCGGTCGTTTTGTCATAGCTTAAAACTGCATATACACGAATTCGGATGCCTGCACGCCGGGGCCGTAAACGCCCATGAGCACGACGGCGAAGATGCCGGCAAGCAGCACGGCCCAGCGCAGGGCGAGACACTTCTCGTCGAGGATCTCGCGGATGGTGCGCTGCGAGCGCTCCTGAATGACGGAGGCGGTGAAGATCACGACCGTGCCGAACAGCAGCACGCACCAATCATACCGCGTCAGCGGCAGGGCCTCGAGCACGGCACCCGGCCGCAGCTGCGACAGGTGCAGGTCGGTCACGGATTTTAACATCATGCCCATCGCGGCGCGAAATCCGTCGGCGATGTCAAAGTAATAGCCGATGAGCACGACCACGAACGTGCGCAGCATGGAAAATACCTGATACCACGCGCTCTTGCGCTCGATGTGCAGCGCGGCGACGACCTTGTCCGACACCGGCTGCAGCAGCGTGGACACGAGGATGACCATGCCGTTCCAGAAGCCGAAGGCGACGTATTTCCAGCTCGCCCCGTGCCAGATGCCGATGATAAGAAACGTGATCAGCGAGGCCACGGCCGTCGGCAGGACCTTGCCGATGTGGTTACCGAGGTGCTGCTTGGCGTGGCGGCCCCAGTTGAGAAACGCCTTCGAGATCGACAGCGGGTAGAACAGGTAGTTGCGCAGCCAGTCGCCGAGCGAGATGTGCCAGCGGTGCCAGTACTCGGTGAGTGTGCGCGAGAAGTACGGGCGGCGGAAGTTTTCGCCCATGGTGATGCCGAACATCTGCGCCACGCCGCGCGAAATGTCGATGCCGCCGGAGAAGTCGGCATAGAGCTGCAGCGCGTAGACGATCGCTGCCAGCAGCACGTACGTGCCGGCGTAGTCGGTGTACGCCCCGGCGACGGTGTGGATCATGCCCACGGCGCGGTCGGCGATGACGAGCTTTTTGAAAAAGCCCCAGAGGATCAGCTGCGCGCCGAAGCGGATGTTGTCAAAGTGATACTTGTGCTCGTCATAGAGCTGGTGCGCCAGCTGATCGTACACGCCGATCGGGCCCTGAATGATCTGCGGGAAGAAGGACACGAACAGCGCAAGCTTGCCGACGTTGCGCTCGGCGGGCACTTTTTCGCGGTAGACATCGAGCACATAGCCCATGGACTGGAACGTGTAAAACGAGATGCCCAGCGGCAGCAGCAGCCCGATGTGGCCGAGCGAGACCGTCAGCCCCACGGACGCGAAGAGCGCCTCCATGGACTCGGCAAAGAAGTTATAGTATTTGAGCACGGCGAGGATGCCGAAGTTCAGCAGCAGGATGGCGATCATGAGCGCCTTGCGGCGGGACTTGCAGCGCTTTTTGTACGCCTTGCGCTCCTCGCGCTCCCAGTCCTGCTTGTGCGCGGCGACGGTCTGCTCCATGCGCGCGGTCATGGCGTCCATGCCGCGTGCGCCGAAGTAGGTCGTGAGCGTCGTGATGACGATAAAGCCCATGTAGCGCAGGCACACGAACGCGTAAAACGCGTAGCTGCCGATCAGCAGCACTACCCACTGAAAGCGCTTCGGCACGAGGTAGTACAGCACCAGCAGCGCGAACACCAGCAGGTAAAACGGCAGCGATGTCAGCGTCATGCTTCGTCCTCCGGCGTCCGGCAGGTGTTGAGCACGTCGGTCGCGAACCGGTCGCGCACGAGCGTGAAGTCCCCGCCGCGGCAGAGCGCCACGCGCGGCATGTCACGCGAGAGGAACACGGCCACGCCCTCCGTCACGGAGTAGGCGCCGCAGCGTCCGAAGGCAATCACGTCGCCCACGCGCAGGGGCGGCAGCTGCGCCTCGCGCACCAGCACGTCCGCTGTCGTGCACAGGCTGCCGCAGAGCATCCACGGCTCGGCGGCGTCCGCGCTCTCGCGCAGAAGCGTCAGCGGCGGGGACTGCATGCCCATGAGCTGACCGTCATACTTCACCTGATGCATACCGCCGTCGCACACGGCATAGTTCACGCCGAGGTTGCACTTGGCATCCGCCACGCCGGTGAGAAATGTGCCGCACGGCGCTGCGAAAAAGCGGCCCATCTCGATCGTGAGCGGGTACTTTTCGCCGAAGGCGCGGATGTGCTCCGCCGCCGCGTCGAGCAGCGCGCCGTCGCGCGCCTCGGCATCGTCGCGCAGGCACTCGGCGTTCAGCCCCGGACCGTATTCCACGTGCTGCGCCGTGAAGCCGTACTTGTCGTGCAGCATCGTGAGGTATTCGTCCAGATGCGCAAGCTCCTTTGCGATTACGGCGTCCTTGCGCTTTTGCGTGCCGGAAAAATAGTGGATGCCCGCGATCGTCACGTTCCGGAACTCCGCGCGGCGCGCAACGAGCTCCTCCAGCACGGCGGGGTCCATGCCGAACTGGCTGCCGGCGGTCAGGCGCGGCAGCACGCGCACGTGCTTTCCCTGCGCGGCCGCGGCGGCGCAGATGAGATCAAAATGCAGCGTGCTCTCGGCCGTGAGCAGGTCTGCCCCCAGCGCGACGGCGCGCGCGACATCGTCCGCGCCCTTATTCACGCCGGAGTAGAGGATGCGCTCGGGCGCGATGCCGAGCTTTTCGCAGATCGTCAGCTCGCCTGGGGAGCAGACCTCCACCCAGCGGAACACGTCCGGCAGGCCGCGCAGCACGAAGGGGTTTGCCTTCATGGAGTAGCAAAGCTGCACGTGAGAGCCGAACGCGGCGCGCACTTTTTCAGCGCGCGCCGTGAAAGCATCCAGATCAAACAGATACAGCGGCGTGCCGTATTCGGCGGCCGCCGTTTTCAGAGCAGTCCTGTCCATCAGTCCTCGTCCTGCAGGCGCTGCACCATGGCCAGCAGACTCTTGGCGGAGTTGAAGTTCTCCGGCACGAGATCCTTTGCGCCGATCTCGATGTCGAACGCGTCGTTGAGCGCCGCGACGAGCGACACGATGTCGAACGATTCGAGAATGTGGTCGTCGATGAGCGCGGTCTCGGTCTCAAAATCCACGTCCGGGCGCAGATCGGTCAGAATGTCCATCAGTTCCTGTTCCATAATAAAATACCTCCTGAAATGTGAGTAATGTAAACGATTATCGGTGGGCGTCGGCGATGCGCCCGGCCAGCGCGCGCATATCCGTCTTGCCGTTGTCGAGCCGGGGCATGGCGTCAAGCTGCTCGATCTTGCGCGGCACCATAAAGCCCGGCAGGTCGGCGCGCAGCGCCACGGCGATGTCGCGCTTGGTCACGTCCGCGCCGGTGTAAAACAGCCAGATCTGCTCGTGCTCCTGATCGTAGAGCGCGCAGGCCTCCTCCACGCCGGACACCTTGGCCGCGGCGAGGTCGATCTCGCCGAGCTCCACGCGGTGACCGAGGTGCTTGACCTGCCGGTCCTTGCGGCCGTGGAACATGAGGTTGCCGTCGGGCGCGAAGTGCCCGAGGTCGCCGGTCTTGTAGATGCGCTCGTCGTAAGCGCGGTTGAGCGGGTTTTGCAGGAAGCTCTCGGCGGTCTTTTCGCGGCTGTTGTAGTAGCCGAGCGCGAGGATGGGCCCCTTGACGCAGATCTCGCCGATCTCGCCGTCGGGCACGGCCTCGTTTTGCTCCGAGAGCAGAAACACCTCGTAGTGCGGGTACGGCTTGCCGATCGGCAGCACGTCGGTGTCCGCGACCGGACCGGGCACGACGTAATACGTGCACGAGGCGGTCGCCTCCGTCGGGCCGTACTGGTTGACGAAGCGCGCCTGCGGCAGCGCGAGCTGCCACTGGCGCAGGCAGCTGCACGGCATCACCGAGCCGGAGAAGCACACCTTGCGCAGGTGCTGCGGCACGCTGCACTCGAACGCGCCCAGCGCGGCCGGCACTGTCAGCGCCGAGACGCTCCAGCCCACGGCCGTCACGCCCTTGTCGTTCATGTATTCGAACAGACGCTCCGGCGACATGAAAAGTTCCTTCGGGATGATGGCCGTCGTCGCGCCGAAGCGCAGCGGCAGATAAATGTCGCGCACGGCGGCGATGTAGTCCAGCGGCGACTGGTTGCCGAGCACGTCCTCGCGCACGATGCCCATCACGCCGGCGTAGTCCTCGATGTAGCACATGAGCGAGTGCTGCGCCGTGATGACGCCCTTGGGCGTGCCGGTCGAGCCGGAGGTGAAGATGATGTACAGCGGGTCGAGCTCACGCGCGCGCGCGCGGCAGTCAGCCAGCAGCGCCGCGTCCTCGCAGCCTGCGAGCAGATCCTCCGCGACGAGGATCTCGCCGCCGAATTCCAGCGTCCTGGCCTTGTCGTAAAACGCGCGCTGCACGATCATAAGATCGGTGTCGAGCGTGTGCAGGATCGAATTGAGCCGGTGCACGGGCATCGTCCCGTCCATCGGTGCGTAGCAGCAGCCGGCGTATACCGCGCCGAGAAACACGGCCGGGGTGTGTGCGTTGCGCCCGCTCATCACGGCGATGGGCGCCTTGCGTCCGGCGCGCAGCCTTGCCGCCGCCGTGCCGATGATGCGCGCCTCGCGCCGCACGTCGGCAAAGGTCACCGCGCCGTCCTCGTCAAGAAAGGCGGGCTTGTCCGGACAGGCTGCGGCGGTGACTTCCAGCCAGTCGAGCACGTTTGTATCCATGCGTGCAGCTCCTTCCTGTTATCTATCCATAATCGGCAATTATCCTATCATGTTTCCCCACTAAAAACAAGCAAAATCGGGACAGTTTTAAGAAAAAGGTAAGATTCCCGCGCGCCCGCGCTCCGCACTTGACGCGCCCGCGGCCGAAACGTACAATGGACGTGGGATAACTGTACAGAATGATGGACAGCAAAAGGCAAAACTGTTTGTTTCTTACAAAATTGCAACTGGAAATTTGTGTACATTACCCCCTTTCAGTGCTTAGAAAATCGTGGTATCCTTTTGGCTAGTAAGCGTGACGGCTGAAGTGGGGCGGGAAACTCCGAAGCGTTCCCGCCCCGCCCCGCCGTGCGCGTTTCCGGTTCGGACAGGCTGCGCTTCGGAGGTCTGCCCTCCGGCCGGGATCAACAGGAGGGATGCCCGCGAAGGGAAAGGAAGAACGAAGATGTCAAAACAGGTTCAGAAAGTGTGCAATGTCATTTCCACCGTGCTGGTGGTGCTGGTGGTCATTCTGGCGCTGCTTCTGGTGGGCGTGCGGCTGGTCGGTCTGCGGCCGATGTGCGTCCTGTCCGGCAGCATGGAGCCGACGTATCACACCGGCTCGCTGATCTATGTCAAGCCCTGTGCGCCCGAGGACGTGCAGGTCGGTGACGCGATCACCTTTGTGCTCAATGAGGATTTGGATGTCGTCACACACCGCGTGATCTCCATCGATGCGGAAAACGAGCATTTCTACACGCAGGGAGACGCGAACGACGCGCCCGACGGCGCACCTGTCTATTTCAAGAACCTCATCGGCCGCCCGGTGTTCACCATCCCGTATCTTGGCTATGTTTCGCACTGGGTCTCGAACCCGCCGGGGATGTATCTGGCCATTGCGATCGCGATCGTGCTCATCGTTCTGGCGTTCCTGCCGGACATGCTGCGCAAGGCGGCTGAGGCGGACGCGCGCGATGCGGCGCGCCGAGCGGAGGCAGCGAATGCAGCAAAGTGCACGGAAAAGGATGACAAAAATCGTAAGATTTAAATAATTTTTCCGAGGATGTGAAATATTTTCCCATCCCGATCCATTAACCTTATGAACGCTGACAGCGCACACTGGACGCTGTTGAGACATGGTAAGTTCGGAGCATGATACTTTTATAAGGGAGGAAAACATGAAATGAAGAAGAAAACTTTGACGATCGCCATCGCGCTCGTGCTCGTCGTGGCGCTTGCGGTCGGCGCGACGTGGGCGTATCTGACGGCGCAGAGCGGCCCGGTTGTGAACACCTTCACGGTCGGCAAGCTGTTTGATCAGGACGGCGCGTTGACGCTGAAAGAGCACAAGGCGGTTGCACAGACTTCCGGCGAGTATTCTTACAAGGTCAACACTGAAGAGGTGACGGGCAACGAGTACAATCTGCTCCCCGGCACGAAGATCGAAAAAGACCCGTTTGTTAAGGTCACCGGCCTGAAAGCTGGCGCTTCCTGCTATCTTTATGTTGAGGTCGTGGCTTCGGACGCGAAGAACGTTCTGAAATATAGTGTGGCCGATACGTGGGAGCTGCTTGCTGGTGTTACGGGCAAGAACGGCGGCGCGGTTTACGTTTACAAGACGAACGATGGCAACAGAGTGACTGCAGATGTCACTGCGACCAACATTCTGGCGAACAACCTTGTCGAGGTTAACGATTTTGACGTGAATTCGGATGCGACTGCCAGCCTGACGTTCTATGGCTATCTGTGCCAGTCCGCTGGTTTTGCGGATGCTGCGGCCGCGTTTGCCGAGTGCTTTTAAGTAACTCCCTCGCAGCTTTCCCTGAGCAGATCCCTTGAATACCTTGTACAGAGAGCTGTACATAAAAAAGAAAAGGAGAACGCTACTTATGAAGAAGAAATCCATTCTGATGGCTGCGATTGCAGTCATGCTCGTCGCGGTGCTGGTCGTCGGCGGCACGCTGGCGTACTTCACCGATACGAAGTCTGCAACCAATACGTTTACTGTCGGCAATGTGAAGATCGACCTGCTTGAGCAGCAGCGCAAGCTGGATGCGGCCGGCAACAAGACCACGGAGCTCGAAGCCTTCAAGCAGGGTCAGCAGCTCTACCCGATCGTCGGCTCTGCGCAGGGCGAGAAGGATACGCTCGGCATGCCGATCGCCAAGAACTATGTGGACAAGATGGTCACCATCACGAATACCGGTTCTGAAAAGGCTTACATCCGCGCTTACTTCGCCATTCCCTCCGCGCTGGACGACGGCTATGAGACCTTCAATGCCGGCATGAACGTCCTGCACTTCAACTTTGGCAATAAGGTTGAAAACGGCGTTGTCACCTCTACCGAGGGCAATGAGTGGCAGTGGACGCACGGCGGCAAGTGGAACTACTTTGAGACCACCATGGCTGACGGCATTAAGTACAACGTCTACTATGCTGACTACTATCAGGCGCTCGACGCCGGTGCTACCACCGAGCAGCTCCTGCAGGGCGTGTATCTGGACAAGTCCTTTGACTTGAAGGGCAATGTTCCCTACGCATTCGGCAAGGAGTTTGCTCTTGACGAGGGCTGGGATTGGAACAACGTCTCCTGCCCGGTGTTTGCGGTCGCGGTTCAGGCTGCGGGCTTTGACAGCGCTTCTGCCGCTATGGATGCTGCTTTTGGCGCGAACTACAACCCGTGGGGTGGCGCTGCTACTAACTGGCAGTAATCCCCCAACATTTTGACCCCAAAGGGGCGGCGATTTCGCCGCCCCCATCGGGGACTCTGGCTCGGCTTCAATCCGGGCGCGGGCGGCGGTACTGCCGCTGTCCGCGCGCAGACTGAAAGAGAGAATCCCGCAAAAACAGTCCCGGCGCGCCTTCGGGCGCGGAAGAGAATCCCTGCGCACAGCGCAGAATAACCCCCGGCAAGGAGAAAGGTGGTTTGTGCATGAAGAAGAAGTGGACCATCGCGACGGTGCTCCTCCTGGCAGTGGCACTGCTGGCGGTCGGTACGTGGGCGTACTTTTCGGCCGTCGGCACGGCGGACAACGTCATCACGATGGGCTCGGTCAAGCTCGCGCTGCACGATGAGGACGGTAACGGCAATCCGTTCACGACCGTGCGCGTCATGCCCGGCAGCGTCGTGAACAAAGTGGTGTATGTGGAGAATGTCGGCACGGGCGCGTTTTACACCCGCGTGAAGATCACGCCCGAGATCCTCAACGCCGCCAACGAGAGCGTGCCGCTCGACCCGAGCGAGCGCCTGCTGGTGCTGGATCTGAACGATACCGACTGGATCGCCGGAGCGGACGGGTACTATTATTATAATGGTGCGGTCGATCCGAAGACGGCCACGACGCAGTTGTTCAGCCGCGTCACGTTCAGCACCAAAATGGGCAACGAATACCAGAATTCCACGGTGCACATCTATGTAACGGCGGAGGCCGTGCAGACGGCGAACCTTGAGCAGTACGCCGCCAATGATGTCAGAGATGTATGGAAGCACGTCGGAGCGGTCGAGGCGAGCACCTCGAGCACGCAGATCGACCCGATCCCGACGCCCTGAGAAAGGAGGACGAAACCATGAAAAAACGCATTCTCTCGCTCGTCCTCTGTGCAGCCCTGCTCCTGAGCCTGTGCCTGTTCATGGGCGCCGGCGTGGCAGTGGATGCGGCTGCGACTGGTACGGCGGAAGACACGTCAGAGGCGGTTGGCGCTCCGGCATTTCAGAGCGTTGGCCCGTTCATGACGTATTTTCCTGACAGCGCTGCGGCGCAGAGAGCGCCGATGCTTCGCACAGCGGCAGTGAATGATACTGCGTCCGGTACGACGAGTGCTGTCGAAGTCACCAAGACTGCGACGGCTACCAATGTAAAAGATGCAGCCGGAAATCCGGTCTATCAGATCGATCTGACCGCAGCTGCCAAGTCGAACATCGTCACGCACACGAAGGCGTGCGACATTGTGCTCGTCCTTGACCGCTCCCGCAGTATGAATTTTTCCCTGACCGGCAGTGACAACAACAGCAAGGAACGCGTCGAGGCATTGCAAACAGCCGTGAATGCTTTCCTTACAACGATTCAGAAGAGCTCTCCGACCAGCCGTGTTGCAATTGTGTCGTATGCATCTGACGTTACCATCGACAGCGGTACAAAGACGGCGAGCGGCGCGCTTATTCCCGTCACGGCGGATAATACGGTCAACAGCGCTCTGACGCAGATTGTCAGCGGCTTGTCTACGCGCTGCAACGGCGGTACGCAGTCCGGCATGGGTATGCAGCAGGCTGTGAACATCTTCAACAGTGTCTCAGCAAGCGATTCCAACTATGACAACACGCGTGTAACGGTGCTGTTCACGGATGGTAAGCCCGGCAATAACTATTGGTCAGGTGAAGATGAAGGTTATGATGTTGCGCAGCAGTCGGTGCACTGGTCTGTGATCCTCAAGCACGCGAAGGGCAGTACGGTCAACATGCAATCTAGTGTTAAAACGCAGAACTTCTTTGGCGAGACATTTGGCCCGTTGTTTAGCACAAAATATGGCGTTTCCAACTATGGAGACTTCCAGAAGGGCAGCGCCGGTCAAAATGACTGGAATTGGACGGGCTGCGGCTCTACGGTGTACAGCGTCGGATTGGGATTGAAGGCTTCGGATGGGAAGAATTCGGAAGGCTGTAAGATCAACGAGTATATGTACCGCGTCTCCAGCCATCGCCCGGATGGATCGCATGTGGATAACAACCGTGTCAACGAATGGGAGCAGGGATCGGATTCTTGGACCGGGCTGTACACGGATGCCAGAACCCGCAACCATGAAAACGGCTATTACCTGACAACGGATAATGCAGCCGAACTTCAAAGGATCTTTACACAGATTGCGCAGCAGACCGGCGAGGCTGTCAGAGATGTCACCATCCGCGATGAGATCTCAGAGTCCTTTGTCCCCTGCGACGCAGCAGGAAACGCGTATAATGTTGGCGACACGATTACATCGGACGGCAAGACCGGGACGGTGCGGCAGGACGCCAACGGTAATTACTACATTGAGTGGACAAACGTCACGCTGACGCCGGAGCAGGTTGACAGCAACAAAGTGGTGACGAAACCGGCAGAAACCTTCCAGAGTACACTGTATGTCAAGCCGCGGGACGGCTTCCTCGGCGGCAACAATGTCCCGACGAACGGCAGTGAGTCCGGCGTCTATACAGCGGCTGGTGAAGCAGTAAAGAAGTTCCCGCAGCCGGAAGTGAACGTTCCGATTAAGATGGGCGCATTTGAGGCCCAGACACGCAACATCTACTATGGCAATGCAGCGCCGACGCTGCCGGAGCTGAGCACAGCAACGCCGCTGGAGGCTTGGCAGACGCGGTATGTCACGATTACTCGCACGAGCAATACTGATGTCAGCAATACAACTGACGGCGAGTACGCTGTGACGGTTACGGTCACCCCGGAAGCGGCAAAGGAGACTTCGGCAGGCGCTCCCGCCATTGCGCAGACTACGACGGTTAACTCTGTCGTCAATGTCTACAAGCCGGAGATCACATTCAACGACTCGCGCATCAATTACGGCGAAACTGCTGACTATAACAGCAACGGCGGCGCAGTCGTGTGGAAGCACGGTAACGATGTTGCCGTGGCTGCAAACATGACCGGCGAAGCGCCTGCGCTGACATATGCCTATGATCCGGCGGCGGCTGCGTTCACGAAGGACACCTACGTCAAGGTGACGGTCACCAGCGACAAGGATACTGCCACCACAAAAATTAGCGACGCTGTTACATTCGTGCATACAGCGGACACGGTCTTCCCGGGCTGCAGCTTCGACAGCACAAAGGGGCAGTTCATCGTGCACATCAATGTGTTCGACCTGACGATTGAGAAGAAGGCTGCGAATGGCTCAACGATCGACCCGAACCAGACGTTCGTGTTCAAAGTGAAGAACAACGACAACGGTAAAACGATGGAGATCGTGATCACCGGCGCGGGTCAGAAGACGGTCAAGAGCCTCCCGATGGGCAACTATACCATCACGGAGGACACTGCGTGGTCGTGGCAGTACACGCCGACCGAAGCGTCGCAGACCATTGTAGTGAACGAGACTTCGAAAACGGTGACCTTTGAAAACGCGAAGAATTCGAACAACTGGCTCACTAGCTTTGCCGAAGTGATCAACAAGTGGATCAATGGACAAATCCAGCAAACCGAGATCAAAAACTGAACAGGAGGGATGACATATGAAACGTATCTTTAACGGTTCAGGCGGGAGAAAGACCGCGCTCATCCTCTCCCTGTGCCTGATCTTCGCACTGGCCGTCGGCACGACGTTCGCCCTGCTCAAGGCGAGCACCGCCCCCGTGGAGAACACCTTCACGGCGGCCAAGTCCGGAACGGACATCGTCGAGGAATTGGATGGAAACCAGAAAAAGAGCATCATCGTCCAAAACACCGGAACGGCCGTGTCCTATGTCCGCGTCAAGCTGGTCATGAACTGGGTGGATGAGAGCGGCAATGTCTCCGCCACGCCGGTGAACATCACGGTCGACTACGACAACACCAAGTGGTTCGAGCAGGACGGCATCTACTACTATAAGATGCCGGTCGCGGCGAACGGCGAAACGACCAACCTGCTGAAAACGCCCATCACGCAGGACGCTGCACCCGAGGGTTATCACCTCGAGGTGACGGTGCTGGCCGAGAGCATTCAGGCCGCGCCGAGCGCGGCTGTGCAGCAGAGCTGGGGCGTGGGCGTTGACAGCAACGGCTATCTGACGCAGCCGACCACGACACCATAAGGAGGGCAGCGGTATGAAACACAAAAAGTTTACCATGATCGTCGCCCTCGTGCTGGTGGTCGCGCTGGCCGCGGGGCTGGGCATCTGGGCGACGGGCGAGGAAAAGCTCCCCACCGTCACCTACTATGGCGGCAACGACGGCAACAACGCGCGCTTCGCCTTTACCAACACCGGCAAGGGCTCGGCGACGGACCTGTTTGCCAATTTCTCCAACTGCATGCCCGGCGACAGCCTCACGCAGACCATCTGCGTCAAGGCCGACAGCGCCAACGGTGTGCAGGGCGCGAAGGTCTACCTCCGCGCCGAGATCGACGGCGACGCCTCCGCCAAGGAGGGCACCGCCATCAAGTACGACGATGTGCTCAGCCACATCCACATGACCGTGTCGCAGGACGGCAAGGTGCTCGCGACCAACAAGAACGCGAGCCTCTTCGACCAGCTCGACGCGGCCGACGGACTCAAGAGCGACGTCCTCGTTGCCGAGGTCTTCCCGAAGGCAGACCCGGTCAAGCTGGACGTGACCGTTGAGATCGACCCCGCGATGGGCAACGCCTTCCAGGAAGCGGCCGCGCACATCAAGTTCGTCTTCTCCGCAGAGGACAACGAGCTGCCGCCTCCGCCGCTGGAGCGCGATAACCACGACTCGTACATCGCCGGTTATCCGGACGGTACGGTCGCACCGGGCAGACCGATCACGCGCGCCGAGGTCGCCGCGATCTTCTACCGCATCCTGAGAGATGACGGCCGTGAGGAGATCTGGACCACCAAGTGCTCGTACTCGGATGTCCCGGCCCAGAGCTGGTACACCAGTCAGGTCGCCACGCTCACCAACGGCGGTATCCTCGCCGGCTACAAGGACGGCACATTCCGCCCGCAGCAGTACATCACCCGCGCAGAGTTCGCGACGATCGCGGCGCTGTTCTTCCATGCGCCGGAGGTCGAGGACGATGCCTTCACCGATATCTCCGACAGCTGGGCGCGCGACTACATCAACCGCGCGGCGAAGCTCGGTCTGGTCAGCGGCTATGAGGACGGCACGTTCCGCCCGCAGAACCAGATCACCCGTGCCGAGGTCATGGAGATCATCAACAACGTCCTCTTCCGTACCCCGGATAAGGATCATCTGCTGCCGGACATGATCGTCTGGCCGGACAACAGCAACAAGACAGCGTGGTACTACGCAGCCGTGCAGGAGGCCACCAACGGCCACGAGTACGAGCGCGTGGACAACACCTCGCCCGAGACGTGGACGGAGCTCAGACCGCCGCGCGACTGGGATGCGCTGGAGGCAGAGCTGTCGCAGAAGTATCCCGACCGGTAAGCGCGCTGCGCTGACGGTTGGAAAAACACCATAGCGGACACCCCCTGTGCTGCGGCACAGGGGGTGTTTTGTGCCGGCAAAAATATTGCCCTTTTGACATGAGGGCGGCCGGCTGCGCGCAATATTTGCGTGCGGAGGTAGAATTGTTCACAATTTCTGCGGTATAACTTGCATGCACAAAAAGAGCATTATCAGAATTTGCCGCGTTTCGCCTTGCGGCAGCGCAAAAGCTGCAGAGCAGAAGGCGAATGAGGTTTTTTGGCGGCAGAGGCAGTACAGAAGGAGCAACCATGTTAAAGCTGGGGAAAAAATCTTCGGTCGACCTGCTTTCCGGCGACGAAGGATGGGTGATTTTCAAGTTTTCCGTACCGATCATTCTCTCGTATTTGCTGCAGCAGATCTATACGATCAGCGATGCTGCGATCTGCGGGCAGACGCTCGGCGTCGATGACATTGCGGGCGTGAACGATGT
>ERZ836939.2701-NODE-2701-length-16629-cov-4.257934_pt1 | contig 16629 bp, 15 predicted proteins | sample MGYA00519912_ERZ836939 | MGnify/ENA primary metagenome ERZ836939 (study PRJEB31850, sample SAMEA3708810) | human gut metagenome | biome: human gut; feature: human-associated habitat; material: faeces | place: China | collected 2014 ... | reverse complement strand
CTGGACGCTGGTCCAGGCTCTTTTTTGTACAGAAAACTGCTCCGCAGGCACAGGGCCTGCGGAGCAGAATTTTAATAGGAATAGAAGCCTGTCTTTTCCATTAGGCCGCGGCGGCCGCGATCAGGGACTCGAAGAAGTTCAGGCAGATATCCACGTCGCACAGGGCGGCCTCGGGATTGTTGTCGTAGATGGCCAGCTTGCAGTCATTCTCGGGATGGAACTGCACGCCCAGGCAGAAGGTGTTGTTCTGATTCTCCACGCCCTCAATGATGGTCACGCCATTGTCCACGGTCTGAGCCACCACGGTCAGGTCGGTGCCCTCCACGCTGCGGACGGCCTGATGATGCCAGGAGGAGACGTTAGCCAGCGTGCTGGAGCCCACGATGCTGTACAGCAGGGAATCGGTACCGATGAGCTCCACATCATGGCGGGCATAGTCCCGGTTCTCAGCGTCGGCGGGCATCCGGTGCAGGTCGTTGTACTCCGCGCCCTGTTCAGCGTAATAGTCGGGGATCTCCTGGATGAAATCGGCGCCGGAGACGATACTCATCATCTGCATGCCGCGGCAGGCGGCGAAGGTGGGCACGTCGTTGTCGATGCAGTAGGCCATCAGAGTGTAGTCGGAGATGTCGCGGGTGGCGTTGATCTCCTCACCGCCGTTGGCCTCCTCCTGGGGAACCTTGAACAGGGAGGGGCTGATGTCCTCGCCGCCGGTGAAGAACACGCCGTCGATGCCGGCCATCACGTCGGCCACGTTGGTGGTGGCGTAGTTGCGGGCCTTGATCTGGTCGGCGTACTGCTGGATCAGGTTGCCGGTATCCTCCAGATAGCCGGTGCGGATCATGCCGTCCTCATTGTAGCCCACGGCGGTGCTGGTGACCTTCTCCAGCTCCACGGGGTTGCCGCCGGCGGCCGCGATGACGGCCTTGAAGCCGGCGTAGTCCTGGTCGTTGGCCTTCCAGGTGATGCCGATGTAGGGCTTGCCCACCAGGTCGGAGCCGTTGGTCAGCATGGCCTGGAACTGACCCTCGGTTACTGCTGCGTCGGCACTGTAAGTAATTCCATCCGTCAGTCCGACCCGCGCCGCGGTAGTGCTGTAATCAGCGGGCCAGGAGGTGAGCATTTCCTCAGGGACGCCGGCATACTGCATGATGGCGGCGGCAGCCTCCACCTGAGTGGTCTGGGCGTCCGGGCTGAAGGTGTCTGCGCCGGTGCCGCTGATCAGGCCCTGGGCGTAGGCCAGGTTGATGTAGCCCTTGTACTCGCTGTCCTCCGCTACGTCGGAGAACACGCTGGCCTGGCTCTGATACTGGGCGACCTGGTCGGTCAGACCGGCTCCCTCCACCAGAAGCTTGGCCATCTCGCCGCGGGTCAGGGTGTCGCCCTCAGCGGCGCCGGCGGTGACGGCCATCGCCAGGGTGAGACCAGAGGCGATGGTCAGGGACAGGGCTCTGCGGAATGTCTTTTTCATAAGCTGGACCTCCTTCAATTTCTCCCAGCCGGGCAGAGAGGAAGGGGATGCCACGGAGAGAATTCCTGTCTGTCGCGGCTAGTCAAAATGACACATCATTTGTAAAATCCAATGGGCCATTTTGATTAAATTTAGTATAGCGCAGGCATAAATTTTCTGTCAAGTGGGAAAAGCCTTTTTGAAGAAAAGTTTTCTGTATCAGGGAAAAGTTGCGTTTTACTCTTAAAACAGACTGAAAAGACAAGAAAACTGCAAAAAAATGGCTAGATTTGCTTCTGTACTGCCGGAGCGGATCAGGAGAGCAGAGCCCGCTCCCGGTCCGGATGCTCCCCGGACCAGGCTGTCTGAGGCATGGTGGCGATCCAGGACATCTCCTCCTGGGACAGGGAGAACCGGAACAGGTCCAGGTTTTCCCGCATCCGCTTTGGGCTGGAGGACTTTGGGAGAGGGAGCACACCGTTTTGCAGGGCGAAGCGCAGGCAGACCTGGGGCACGGTGACCTGGTGGGCGGCGGCGATCTCGCTGAGCAGGGGGTCGTCCATCAGCCTCCGCCGACCCAGGGGAGACCAGGCGGACACCTGGATGTGGTTCTCCCGGCAGTACTGAACCGCGGCGCTCTGAAGATACCCCGGGTGGTACTCCAGCTGGTTGACCATGGGAAGAAGTCCGCCGCGGGCGGCGAGATTCATCAGGTGGTGAGGCAGGAAGTTACTGGTGCCGATGGCACACACCTTCCCCTGCTGGTACAGCTCCTGCAGGCAGTCCCAGACCCGGGCGTCCAGCTCCTTCCAATCGGCCCGCTCCAGGTCGGGGCGGGGCCAGTGGATCAGGTAGAGATCCAGGTAGTCGGTCCCCAGAGCCCGGAGGGAGGCCTCAAAGGCCGCCCGTGGGTCGTCCATCTGGGTGCGCCAGAGTTTTGTGGTGAGGAAAAACGCCTCCCGGGGAAGCCCGCTCTCCCGGACAGCCTGGCCCAGCGCCTCCTCCGTCTGGTAGAAAGAGGCGGTGTCAAAGTGGCGGTAGCCCGCCTCGATTGCGTCCAGAAGAATCCGCTTCTGCTCCGTGGGATTCAGGGCGTAGCACCCGAAGCCGATGGCGGGGATATTCATGCCGTTAGATAGAACAAAAGATTCCATTTCAAAGACCTCCTTGTCGTGGAAAATACCTTACCATTTTATCGCGGCGGGCACAGAGGCGCAAGAAAGAATTTTGTGAAATTTACACGATAAAACGGGAACTATTATTTACTGAAATACTATATGAGGTATAGTTAAAATATTATAAATACAAAATGGCGCGTTGCTGGGAGTGCTTTTTTGTGCTAAAATAGCATCTGGCCGGGGCAGAACCGGTAAAACAAGGACTGTGTGTCGGGAGCGGCGGAAGGGCCGCATCCCGGAGCAGGGACTTGGAATCGGTTCGGCCGCCGCCCTGCCGGTGGAGAAAAAACGTTTCAGTGTGTGGAAAAATCAGCCGCCTGTACCGTCCTTGAGGAGATCCTGGAGACTGAGGAAAAGTTTGGAGAGGATCATGTTGGCGAAGAAAGTTTCATTTGGCTTAGGAGCGCTCCTGATGCTGGGGATGCTCCTGATGGGAATTTGGAATCGGGCCTCCCTGTCCGGAGCGGGGGGAGAGGTCCCGCTTTGGCTGAGCATCCCCTTTGCGGGGCTGCTGCTGTGCATCGCCCTGTGTCCGCTGCTGTGCTCCTCGTGGTGGGAGAGCCATCAGCCCTTGGCGGTGGCGTTCTGGTCGCTGGCCTTTCTCATCCCCTATGCTCTGATGGGGGGACTGGGTACGGCGGTGGAGACGGCGCTGGAGTGCCTGATCGGCGACTACCTCACCTTTATTGTGCTGCTGTTCGGCCTGTTCTGCGTGGCCGGCAACATCTCTCTGGAGGGGGACCTGGCCGGTTCTCCCCGGATCAATGTGTTTCTCCTGCTTCTGGGCACGGTGCTGTCCAGCTGGATCGGCACCACCGGTGCCAGCATGCTCATGGTCCGTCCGGTGATCAAAATGAACGCCTGGCGGCGGCACCGCAGCCACATCATGGTGTTTTTCATCTTCCTGATCTCCAACATGGGCGGCTGTCTGACCCCCATCGGGGACCCGCCTCTGCTCATGGGCTTCTCCCGGGGCGTGCCCTTCTTCTGGAGCCTTCAGCTGGCCCCGGTGCTGCTGTTCAACGCGGTGATCCTGCTGGCGGTCTTTTACTGGATCGACATGCGGGCCTACCGCAAGGACATCGCCGCCGGCAACATGCCCGACATCCGGAAGCCGGGCACGGAGATCCACATCCGGGGCCTCCACAATCTGATTTTCCTGGTGATGATCGTGGCCGCCGTGGTCATCAGCGGGGTGCTCCCCACCCTCCCCATGTTCCAGAATGAGGCGGGCGAGGTGATCGGCATCCCCATCTTCGGCGAGGTCACCCTCACCATCCCCGCGCTGCTGGAGATCATTATTATCCTTCTGGCGGCTTTCCTCTCCTTCAAGACCACCGACGTGTCGGTGCGTAAATCCAACCACTTCACCTGGGGGGCCATCCAGGAGGTGGCGGTGCTCTTTGTGGGCATCTTCATCACCATGCAGCCCGCCCTGATGCTCCTCACCGCCAAGGGCGGCGAGCTGGGGCTCACCCACCCGGCGGAGATGTTCTGGGCCACCGGCGCCCTGTCCAGCTTCCTGGACAACACCCCCACCTACCTGGTCTTCCTGACGGCGGCCTGTGCCCAGGGGGCCCAGACCGGGCTGGCTACTACCCTGGGGGTCGTGCCCACCAAGATGCTGGCGGCCATCTCCTGCGGCGCGGTATTCATGGGGGCCAACACCTATATCGGCAACGCGCCCAACTTTATGGTCAAGTCCATCTCGGATGAAAATGGTATCCGCATGCCGTCCTTCTTCGGGTATATGTTCTGGTCGGTGCGCTTCCTGATCCCCGTCTTTATCCTGGATACGCTGATCTTTTTCTTGTGAGGAGGGCTGAGTTGTCATGGAAGAGACGAGAAATTTAGTGCTTGAGATTGCAAACCGCCTGTATGATCTGGACGCTGAGGTCTACCGGGTGCTGGGGTCTGGCCTGGGCCGGGTGTTTAACGCCAGCCGGGAGGAGTCCATCCGGGAGCTGACCCGGATCATGAAGGAGCACCGCACCAGCCACTACCTGCGCAGCTCCCTGGCCCTGATCGGCAACATGGCCCGCACCATTCCCGAGCGGCAGGAGCGCTCCCGGGTGATGACCGAGTACAACGAGATCTGGAAGCTGATCCAGAAGCTGCCCGACCGCTTCGGCGCGGTAGATATTTTGGACGAAACCCTGGCTGGGCTCAACCAGTCCTTCTCCCAGAACAGCTGGAAGGGCCGGTTCAGCGCGGGAAACCACCTGGTGATCTGCATCGGCCGCACCTATGGCAGCGCCGGGACCGACGTGGGCTTCAATCTGGCGGACACCCTGAAGATCAACTACTATGACACGGAGATCTTTGCCGAGGTTCTGAAGCGGCTGGAGGCCCAGCAGGACCACATCCGTGACCGGGCCAGCTTCACTAATCCCCAGGATCTGAATCAAGACCCCATGGCGGTGGAGAGACCCAAGGGGCTCAAGGCCCGGATTCGGGAGTTTAGCCGCTACCACGGCCTGCCCAAGGCGGAGGCGGTCTTTTTCAACCAGAGCGAATTGATCTGCGACATGGCCCGGCGGGAGGACTTTGTCATCATGGGCCGCTGTGCCGACGTGATCCTCACCAACCACCAGATCCCCCATGTGAGCATTTTTGTCAACGCCCCCTTTGAGGTGCGGGTGCGCCGGGTGATGAAGCAGGACAACCTGGACTATAAGAGCGCCCGGAAGTTTCTCAAGAAGGTGGACCACCGCCACCGCGCCTACTATGAGTTTTTTACCAGCCGGAAGTGGGGAGATGTGGTCAACTATGACCTGTGCATCAACTCGGCCAGCTACGGCATCGAAGGGTCCGTGCAGCTGATCGAGCGGCTGCTTCTGCAAAAATAATGGACGCCCGCCCTCCGCAGGGCAGGGGGAGCAAAAGACCGCCGTACGTTTCGTACGGCGGTCTTTTGCTGTCTTTTCCGGGCGTCTGTCACCAAAAGAGGCCCCTCCTCATAGCTTGAAGCAGAACGTGACGGGAGGATGGGTTATGAGACAGGAATTGAATTTCTGGGTTCTGGGGGGCGACATGCGCCAGGGAAAGCTGGCCCAGCTGCTCTCCGAGGACGGCCACCGGGTCCACGCCTACGCTCTGGAGGAGGGGGTGGTCCCGGCCGGGGGACTGACAGTGGAGGGCACGCTGCAGGGGGCGGGGGAGGCGGACTGTGTCGTCCTGCCCCTGCCGGTGTCCCAGGGGGAGGGGAAGCTGAACTGTCCCCTGTCCCGGCTGGAGCCCACGCTGGCCCAGGTGATGGACGCCCTCCGCCCGGGGCAGATGGTGTGCGGAGGCCGGGTGGACCCGGTGACGGCGGCCCTGGCCGGACAGCGGGGGATCACGGTGCTGGATTACTTCGCCCGGGAGGAACTGGCGGTGGCCAACGCGGTGCCCACCGCCGAGGGGGCGGTGCAGATCGCCCTGGAGCAGATGCCCATTACCCTCCACGGCTCCCGGGTGCTGGTGATCGGCTTCGGCCGGGTGGGCCGGGCGGTGGCCCAGCGGATGGCCGCCCTGGGGGCCAGAGTCACCGTGGCCGCCCGCCGGTACGAGTCCCTGGCCTGGGCTCAGGCCATCGGCTATGGGGCGGAAAAGACCGGGCAGCTGGCGGGCTGGCTGTGCGGGTACGACCTGGTGGTGAACACGGTCCCAGCCCTGGTGCTGGGGGAGGCGGAGCTGGCCGACCTGAAGCCCGACTGCCTGGTGTTGGATCTGGCCAGCAAGCCTGGGGGCGTGGACCTGGAGGCCGCCGCCCGCCTGGGGCGAAACGTGATCTGGGCCCTTTCTTTGCCGGGAAAGGTGGCCCCGGTCACCGCCGGCGCGGCCATCAAAAATACGATCTATAACATGCTCCACGAGCTTGGCGCATAGGAATAGGAAAGGAAGCGGATAAAATGTTGGAAGAGAAAACCGTAGGATTTGCCATGTGCGGCTCCTTCTGCACCCACAGCCGGGCCATGGAGGCCCTGGAACAGGTGAAGGCCCGGTTTGCCCATGTGATCCCCATTGTGTCTGAGTATACGGCGGCGGCGGACACCCGGTTTGGGGATGCCCACGACCTGATGCGGGAGATGATGCGCATCTGCGACCACCGGGTCATCTCCACCATCAAGGAGGCGGAGCCCATCGGCCCCCAGAAGCTGCTGGACCTGCTGATCATCGCCCCCTGTACGGGAAACACTCTGGGGAAGCTGGCCAACGGGATCACCGACACCAGCGTCACCATGGCGGCCAAGGCCCACCTGCGCAACGGGCGGCCGGTGCTCATCGCCCCCTCCACCAACGACGGGCTCTCCGCCTCCGCCGCCAATTTGGGGAGCCTGCTGGGCCGCAAATACATCTACTTCGTCCCCTTCGGCCAGGACGACCCTGTGCATAAGCCCACCTCTCTGGTGGCTGATTTCTCCCTGGTGGCCGACGCGGCCCTGGCCGCCTTGGAGGGGCAGCAGCTCCAGCCCATGCTGGTCACTCCGTGAGCTTTTCTCCCGTCCGGTCGATTTCCTCCCGGCCGGATCAAGCAATGGCCCGGAGGCGGTTTTCTTCCGCCTCCGGGCCTGCTTGTTTGGTTCTTGCTATACGTAGCCGTACATGCCCCGCACGGACACCTCTCCGGCGGACAGGGCGGCCCGGCGGCCGTCTGGGTACTCCACCACCAGACGGAAGTCGTCGTCGATGGCCACGGCGAAGGCCTCCTCCCGGGCGGCGGGGGTGATGAGCTGGACCTGGTTGCCCACAGTCAGGCAGTCGGCGCGGTAGCGATCCAGATAGGCCTGCTTGCCCTGGGGGAACTGGGCGTACATCCGGTCCAGGGCCCGAATGATCTCCACCGCCAGCTGGGCCCGGCGGACGGGATGGCCCAGCTCCTGGGCCAGGGAGGTGGCGATGGGCCGCACCTCGCTGTCAAAGTCCTCGGGGGTGTGGTTCACATTGATCCCGATGCCGGTGATTAAGTAGTCCAGGTCGTTGCTCTCGCTCTCCAGGCCCAACTCGGTGAGGATGCCGCACAGTTTTTTGCCGTTCAGCACCAGGTCGTTGGTCCACTTGATCTGGGGGCGGACGCCGCAGGCGGCCTCAATGCCGTCGCACACCGCCACCGCCACCCAGGCGGTGATGTCGGCCACCTGGCTGGGGTCCAGCCTGGGGCGGAGCAAGGCGGTGAGGTAGAGCCCCTTCCCCTTGGGGGACTGGAAGGAGCGGCCCCGGCGGCCCCGGCCTCCGGTCTGCTCCTCACTGACGATGACCAGACCGTCGGGGGCCCCGGCCATGGCCTGGCGCTTGGCCTCGGTGTTGGTGGAGTCGATGGTCTCCAGGCACATCAGGCTCCCACCCACCCGGCAGCCGGAGAGGGGGCCGGAGAGCTCCCCTTCCCGCACCCGGTCCGGGGCGTTCTCCAGGCGGTAGCCCCGGTTGGGGGCGGATTGGATCACATAGCCCTCCTGGCGCAGGGCCTCAATGGCCTTCCACACGGCGGCCCGGCTGATCCCCAGGGCGCGGCTCATGGCCTCCCCCGACACATAGCGGTCCCCCTGCTCCAGCAGCAGGGACAGTACCTTCTCCCGGCTCATGGTGTTGTCCTCCTGGTTTGGTAAGTCTCTTTTGGATATTATAAAAGAAAAAGGGGAACCCCGTCAACCGGAGGAGGGCTGGGAACTTTCGGTTGCAATCCGCCGGAGGGGTACGGTATAATAAAAGCGGCCCGGATTTCGGGCCCGGGGGGCGGAAAATACGCCTCCACCCCATCAAAAGGAGAACCGAACCATGATTCAATTCAACCATTTTAATTTTAATGTCCTGGACCTGGACAAGAGCCTGGCCTTCTACAAGGAGGCCCTGGGCCTGGAGCCGGTGCGGGTGAAGGACGCCGCCGACGGCTCTTTCCAGCTGGTCTACCTGGGGGACGGCCGTACCGACTTCCAGCTGGAGCTCACCTGGCTGCGGGACCGCACCGAGCCCTATAACCTGGGGGAGTGCGAGTTCCATCTGGCCTTCGTGACGGATCAGTACCAGGAATTCTATGAGAAGCACAAGGCCATGGGCTGCATCTGCTTCGAGAATCCGGCCATGGGCATCTACTTCATCAGCGACCCCGACGGCTACTGGATCGAGATCGTCCCGGAGAAGGACTGATGGCGGGGGAACGAAACAGCGGCTGGCCCGGATTTTTCCGGGTCTTTGCCGTATTTGCGGCCCTGATGCTCCTGCTGGCCCAGAGCGGCCAGGAGCTGGTGCCCATTGCCGGCGGAGACTGGCAGGTGCTGTCCATCTATGAGGGGCTCACCCGCTGGTCGGTCCCCGCCCTGTTCATGGTGTGGGGGATGTACGCCCTGGAGGGGGGGAATAAATCCGCCCTGGGCGGAACTCTGCTGACCCTGGCCCTCCCCGCCTTCTGCATGCTGGTGTTCTGGGGGGCTCTGTACGCCGTGGTGTCCCACCTGCTGGGGGGCGGGGCCCTCACCTTGGGGGGCGTCTGGTCTGCCCTGGTGTCGGCGGCCCAGGGAAACACCTATTTCCACCTGTGGATTCTATATCCCCTCATCGGCCTGTACCTGGTCCACCCCCTGCTCCAGCGGTTCGCCTCGTCGGCCAGCCGGGGGGAGATTTTATACATCCTGGGCCTGGCCCTCCTCTTTGCCGGTGTGCTGCCCATGTGGGCCGCCTTCCACCCCAACCGGGTGCTCACTGTCCTGCTGGAGCGGTTCCAGGTCCACATGGTGCTGGGCTATATGGGCTACTACCTGGCTGGGTGGTATTTGAGGCACTTCACCATCGGCCGCATTCCGGAGTTTCTCATCTACATTCTGGGCATCCTGGGGATGGTCCTCACCCTGGCGGGGCCCAGCCTCATCGGCGGAGGCCGGGAGCTGTGGTACAGCTACACCGCCCCGGGGGTGGCCCTGACGGCGGCTGCCCTGTGCACCCTGTTCCGCTATGTGCTGGGGGTGAGCGAGGAGCGCTCCCGGCGAAGCGCGGTATACGCCCTGGGGGAGTGCGTCTTTGAGGTGTACCTGTTCCACCAGATCTGGGTCCTGGTGTTCCGGTGGCTCGGGGTGTCTCCCTTGGTCCTGGGGGCGGTGGCCTCAGGGCCGGTGTTCGCCCTGGTCTACTTCCTGCTCTCCCTCCCCTTCGCCTGGCTGTTCTCCCATATTCCGGGGGTTGGACGCTGGCTGGCGGATTAAAAATGCTGGAATGGGGCCGCCGCAATCTGTAATTGCGGGATTTCCGCCTCAAGTTGCTGGCAGAAAATATTCCCGCCGGTTACAATGGCGTCAGAGAGGGAGGTGGAGTCCATGACATTGGGAGAAAAGCTCCAGCGTCTGCGAAAGGCCCGGGGCATGTCCCAGGAGGAACTGGCCGCCCAGATGGGGGTCTCCCGGCAGGCGGTCTCCCGCTGGGAGCTGAACATCGCCCTGCCGGATACGGAAAATGTGGTGCGGCTGAGCGAACTGTTTGGGGTGACCACAGATTACCTGCTGAAACAGCAGGAGGCGGGAGAAAAATCGTCCCCGGAACCGGGAGCACCCGGGTCCAAAGGCAGATACTCCGCCCAGCAGCGGGGCGGCGGCATGTTGATGGCCCTCTCTCTGCTTGGCCTGCTGGTTATGGGGATTTTAAGCTCCATCCAGCCCACCGTCAGTTATTACCCCGACGGGAGCGTGGCCGCGGACGGCCTGATCGCCTGGGTGCGCGCCCACGATTTGATGTGGCTGTTTGGCCTGTGCCTCCTGGGGGCGCTTGTGAGCGTGTACCTGCTTGTGAAACCCAGGCGTAAATCGTAGATTTGTGAGCGGCGAAGAAGCAAACCCGGCGCTATGGATCATTCCACAGCGCCGGGCTTTTCTTTCCGTCAGGTCTCCGCCTCCCGCAGGCGCTCCACGATGGTGTGCCGGGCCACCGACCGGTACACCCCCAGGGGGACCAGAATGCCCAGAAGGGCAAATATTGGGATCACCACCAGGAAGGGGACCAGGGTCAGGCGGTAGGTGAAGAACCAGAACAGGTTCCCCACCGCTGTGAAGGCCGCCGGGCCCAGCGCCAGGGTCAGCGCCAGAGAGATGGCCGCCGCCCCCAGGGCGTAGAACAGCCCCTCATACACCAGCATGGTCTTCAGCTGTTTTCCCGTCATGCCGATGGACTGGAGGACGGCCAGCTCCCGCTTCCGGGCCAGAATGCCGGTGAGGATGGCATTGAAGAAGTTCAGTACCCCCACCAGCCCCACAATGAAGCTCAGGGCCCCGCCCAGCAGCAGGAACATGGAGCGCATGCTCTCAAACTCCCCGGCGTAGAGGGCCTTACTCTCGTAGTCCAGCTCCGGATTTACGTTCTCCGTGTAGTTCTGCAAAAATTCCTCCATGGGGTCATTGGCCTCGTCGGTGGTGTCAAAGGCGTAGTACATCACCGAACTGGTCCCGGTGTCCTCCACGAAGGTCTGGGCATTCAGAATGAACTCGTCGCTGCCGTAGTACCGGTAGCTGAGGGCGGAGGGTACCGTCACCAGGGCGGCCACCTGATACGCCGCGTCCCGGTACTTGACCGGCTGCGCCACCCAGTTGGCCCCGGCGGGTACATCCTCCACATCGGAGTAGGCGATACCGGTGTCCGGGTCCACATATTCCCACTCCTCCACGTACCGGATGGTGACCGTATCCCCCAAGCGGGCCCAGTGGGAGTCCATGTCCGCTCTGCCGTAGTCGTCCTCGGCGTACACGGCGGCCACATACTTTCCACCGTCCTCATAGAGCTTGGACAGGTCCCCCTCCAGCACCGTCAGGTGGTCCAGGGCAAAGGGGCTCATGCCGGAGAGCTGGACGTTTGCGGCCAGGTCGCCCGCCTCGTTCCGGCCGGTCAGGCGGATCGCGTTGTCCAGCTGTTCCGGGGTGTAGAAGCGCTGGTTCATCTGCCGGAAGTAGTCCTCAGTGATGTACTCCAGGGCGGAGGAGGTCTGCCCGTACACCACGCCGCCGTCTGTAATGCCCTCCTGGGCGCCGATATCGTCCATGGCGGACTGGGGCACGGCCATATCGGGGGTGAAATCCAGGACACTGTTTTGGAACTTCCCGGCGTTGGCCACGATGAAGTCGCTGGCGGTGAAGTTGGACACATACTTGTCCATGTCAAAGCCATTGGTAAAGTTCACCGTCACCGTCAGCAGCACCACCGCCAGGGACAGGGAGGTAATTGTGACGGCGGTCTTGCCCCGGCTGCGGCCCAGGTTGGCCCAGGCCATAGAGAACAGGGAGGCCCCTCCCGTCCCCCTGCGGGCAAGGCGCTTCCCGGAGGGGCGGCGGGATTTTCTTCCGGCCCCCTCAGTGTACCGCACCGCCTCGATGGGTGAGACCTTGGCCGCCATCCGGCCGGGCCGGTGGCAGGACAGGAGCACCGTGAACAGGGCGAACAGGGCGGAGCCCAAAAAGAGCGCGGGACTCACCGACACCACGTCGGACACCCCGTCCAGCCGGGCGATGATCACCGGGGTGAGCTGCCCGCCGATGAGCCAGCCGGTCAGGAGCCCCAGGGGGATGCCCAGGGCGGAGAGGGCCAGGGCCTGGTACCGGATGATCCGCTTCAGCTGCCGCCCCGTGGTGCCGATGGTCTTCAGCAGGCCGTAAAACCGGATATCCCCGGCCACCGAGATCTGGAACACATTATAAATGATCAAATAGCCGGTGAGGAGGATGAGCAGGAGCATCCCCGCGATGACCGCCGCCGTGGCCGGGTCCATGCTGTCGGACAGCTGGGCCCCGGTGTAGCCCCAGTTGATTCCGGTGTCAATGTAGTTCTCTCCCGGCGTCTCGCTCTGATAGCCGTGGTCGGCCAGAATCTGATCCAGGTCCTGCTGGATGTGCCGGGAGCCGCTTTTCAGCATCACGTCCAGGTTCCAGGCACCCGTCATGCCGTCGGTGGGGTTGTTGGGGTCCACCCCCACCTCGTCCAGGATGGCGTCCACCCGGCTCTCCGGAATGAGCATGTGGCTGGCCTGGACGGCCCCGTCCCGCTCCCACCAGCCGCACAGGGTAAAGGTCTGGGTGGTCTCATGGCCGTCCACGTCAAAGGTGAGGGTGAATTGGGCCCCCAGCTCCGGCTCAATGCCCATCAGCGCCAGCACCTGGGTGTCGGTGGCCGCCTGGTCGGTGCCCTCCTGGGGCAGGGAACCCTCCACCGGATCGCAGAAGGACCAGTGGGCGTAGTTTGCGTCGGACCAGCCCACCTCCACATGGGACTTATTGAAGGGCACATCCGTGGGGATGCCCAGGAAGCGCCGCACCCCCCACTGGTCGATGAGGGGATCATCCTTCAATTCGCTGCACTGCTCCTCCGTCAGGTACTTGAACCCGCCGTGGGAGAAGCCCCCCACCTGGCGGAAGTTGGACTGCTGGATGCCCTCGTTGATGGACAGGGCGATGGTAAAGAGGGAGGTGAACAGCACCGCCGTCAGGGCGATGGCCAGCACTGCAATGAGGTTTCGGGTCCGGTTGGCTTTTAGGCTCTTCCAGGCCAGGCGTCGGATGCACTTGCCGTTGGATACCTTCATGGCGCGCACCCCCTCACCGCGTGACGATCCTGCCGTCCTCAATGCGGACGATGCGGTCGGCGAGCTGGGCGATCTCCTCGTTGTGGGTGATCATCACCATGGTCTGGGCAAATTTCTGTCCGGTGGTCTTCATCAGGGAGAGCACGTCCTGACTGGTCCGGGAGTCCAGGTTGCCTGTGGGCTCATCGGCCAGGAGGATGGCGGGCTTAGTGGCCAGGGCCCGGGCGATGGCCACCCGCTGCTGCTGCCCGCCGGAGAGCTGGTTGGGCAGGCGGTCCAGCTTCTGCTCCAGACCCAGGGCCTCGATCACCTGGCTCACATAGTCCTCGTCCACCCGGCCCCCGTCCAGCTGAATGGGCAGGACGATGTTGTCATAGACGGAGAGCACCGGCACCAGGTTGTAGGACTGGAACACAAAGCCGATCTTCCGCCGGCGGAAGATGGTCAGCTCCTCGTCCTTCAGGGCGAAGATGTCCCGGCCCTCCACCAGGACAGAGCCGCCGGTGGGCCGGTCCAGGCCCCCCAGCATGTGGAGCAGGGTGGACTTGCCCGAGCCCGAGGTGCCCACGATGGCCACGAACTCCCCGTTTTCCACCGTCAGATCGACTCCGTCCAGGGCCTTCACCTGGGTGTCGCCGGAGCCGTAGTATTTTTTCAGATCCTTGGTTTCCAAAACCGTCATGGGGATGCACTCCTTTCTGATGTCTCCATTGTACCTGAACAATCTTTCCAGAGTCTTTCCAAAATCGAACAGAGTGGTAAGAATTCCGCAACCGCCCGTTGCTTGTACATCCGGAGGCGGTCTGCTATACTGGGCAAAAAGGAGGCGATTGGATGGAGACAAGGGATGCGCTGTTGGAGCTGCGCCGGGACCTGGGGCTGTCCCAGGAGGAGTTTGCCCAAAAGCTCTGTGTCACCCGGCAGGCGGTCTCCCGCTGGGAGACCGGCGAGACCGTCCCCAGCACCGACACCCTGAAGGAGATCGCAAAGGTATTCCAGGTGTCGGTGGACCGGCTGCTGGGGTACCCCGCCGGATATTGTCAAAGCTGCGGCATGGCTCTGACCCGGGACGAGGAGCGGGGGACTGAGGCGGACGGCAGCCGGTCGGAGACGTACTGCGTATACTGCTATCAGCAGGGGCAGTTTCTTCAGGACGTGACCATGGAGGAGATGGCGGAGCACAATCTGCAGTTTTTAGCGGAGTGGAACCGGGCCAACGGACTGGACCTGGATGAGGCGGAGGCCCGGGCGGGACTGCTGGCCTTTCTCCCCACCCTGAAGCGCTGGCGCAGGGGAGAGACAGAGCGGGCGTCAGAGCCGTAATGTCTCACAGAGCAAAAAAACGGGGCGGCCGGTTGGCCGCCCCGCGGTTTTTGGAACAATCAGGTCGCATCCTCAATGATGCCGTAGTCCCCGTCATTGCGGCGGTAGACCACCGCGAAGGCCCCGCCGGCGTCCTCGTTCTTGAAGGCGAAGAAGCTGTGGCCCAGCAGATTCATCTGCAGAATGGCCTCGTCCTGGGTCATGGGCTTGATGGGGAAGGTCTTGGTCCGGACCACGTGGTACTCCCCCTCCTCCGGCTCATCGGGGACAAAGGAGGAGATCTCCGTGGAGGCGTCTACCGAGCGCTCAAAGGCGCCGGTGCGCAGCCGCTTCTCCAGACGGGTCTTGTTCTTGCGGATCTGCCGCTCCAGGGAAGCCACGGCGGCGTCGATGGAGGCGTGCATATCAGAGGTGCTCTCCGACACACGGAAGATGGTGCCGCTGGACCGGATGGTGACCTCCACCCGGTTGCGGTCCTTCTCCACACTGAAGGTCAGTGAGGCGGTGGCATCCTCCTTAAAGAAACGGTCTAACTTGCCCACTTTCTTTTCCGCGTAGTTGTGGATGTAGTTGGGCACGTTCACCTTTTTGTCTGTAAACACAAACTTCATACTTGTCCGCTCCTTTCGCCCCCGAGGGGGCTTGAGTGGGAGGGAAACTCCTCCGGTGAAGGAGGGTTCTCCCCTCCGATGGTTTTATTATACCACAGGAGCGAAAAATTTCCACTGTTTTTTGTGAAAGTTTTATGAAGGGGCAAAACGGCAGGCTTGGAAGCTGCTTACAGCCGCCCGTGGACCACCTTTCCGTCCATCACCACCAGCCGCATCCGGCTGAGCCAGTTGAGGGGATGGGCGCTGGTGACGGTCACATCCGCGTCCTTTCCCGGGGCCAGGGAGCCCACCCGGTCGGCCACCCCCGCCAGCTCGGCGGCCCGGATGGTGACGCAGGCCAGGGCGCTCTCCGGGTCCATGCCCCCCCGGATGGCCATGGCGGCGCACAGGGGCAGATATTGGATGGGGGTCTCCGGGTGGTCGGTGCAGATGGCCACCTTTACCCCGAAGCGCTGGAGGATGGCGGGGGTCTCCAGGGACTGGTGCATCAGCTCCGGCTTGGAGCGGTCGGTGAGGCAGGGTCCGGTGATGACCCCCGCCCCCTCCTGGGCCAGCAGGTCGGGAATCAGGTGGCCTTCGGTGCCGTGGACCAGCACGTACTTCAGGCCGAACTCCTTGCAGATGCGGATGCCGGTGGCCATGTCGTCGGCACGGTGGGCGTGGATGTGGACCGGCAGCTCCCCCCGGATCACCGGCAGGAGGGCCTCCAGCTTGGCGTCGTAGTCGGGCTTGTCCTCCTCCTCGTCCTGTGCCGCCCGCTCCAGCTTCTCCCGGTACTCCACCGCCTTGGCCAGGTTCTCCCGGATGATGGCGGCGGTGGCCATGCGGGTGGTGGGGGTCTCATGCCGCTCGTGATAGGTGAGCTTGGGGTTCTCCCCCAGGGCCAGCTTCATGGCCGCCGGGGCCTTGAGCACCATGGCGTCCACCCAGCGGCCGTTGGTTTTCAGGGCGGCGAACTGGCCGCTGATGGGGTTGGCGCTCCCCGGGCCGGTGAGGACGGTGGTCACCCCCGCCTCCCGGGCCTCCTGAAAGCCCCGGTCCATGGGGTTGACGGCATCCACCGCCCGCAGGTGGGGGGTGCAGGGGTCGGTGGCCTCGTTGCCGTCGTCCCCCTCGATGCCGGTGGAGTCCCCGAACATCCCCAGGTGGCAGTGGGCATCCACAAAGCCGGGCTGGATATGCCCGCCCTGAGCGTCAAAGACCTCCCCCTCCCAGCTCTTGGGACACTCCTCCATGGGGCCGGTCCCGGCGATCTTGTTTCCCCGGATATCCACATAGCCCCCGGGGATGGTGAGGCCCTCCATGGTGTGGACGGTGCCGTTGATAATCAGCATAGCGTGTTCCTTTCCCGGAAGGCGGCGGACATTCGACAGGCCTCCCGTTGACGAGTTTGGAATTTTATGGTATTCTTTCTGGGCAGCTCAACCAATACGCATGGGGGACGTCCTTGGGGCGTCCCTTTTCCTATGGGGAGGGACGCCCCGGCAGGCTGAAACCATCCGTATACCCATCAGTATTGACCGCATTGCCCCTACCTTG
>ERZ836939.2689-NODE-2689-length-16702-cov-5.485433_pt1 | contig 16702 bp, 9 predicted proteins | sample MGYA00519912_ERZ836939 | MGnify/ENA primary metagenome ERZ836939 (study PRJEB31850, sample SAMEA3708810) | human gut metagenome | biome: human gut; feature: human-associated habitat; material: faeces | place: China | collected 2014 ... | reverse complement strand
TGTCGTCAATGGTTAACTATACAGATCGTGCTACATGCCCTATCTTTGGTGACGGTGCTGCTGCCTTTATGGTGGAACCGACTACGGAAGATTACGGAATCATGGATTCGATACTGAGAACTGATGGCAAAGGATTGCCTTTCCTCCACATGAAAGCTGGTGGTTCGGTTTGTCCTCCGTCTTATTTCACAGTAGACAATAAAATGCACTATTTGCACCAGGAAGGAAGAACAGTGTTTAAATATGCTGTATCTAACATGTCGGATGTATCTGCTGCTATTGCAGAAAAGAATGGTCTGACGAAAGATAATATCAACTGGATTGTTCCGCATCAGGCGAATGTCCGCATTATCGAAGCCGTGGCTCACCGTATGGAGGTGCCAATGGATAAAGTGTTGGTAAATATTGAGCATTACGGTAACACCAGTGCTGCTACTCTTCCTTTGTGTATCTGGGATTATGAAGATAAACTCAAGAAAGGTGATAATATCATTTTCACTGCATTCGGTGCCGGATTTACATGGGGCGCAGTTTACGTGAAATGGGGTTATGACGGAAAAAAGGAATCGTAACGTAAGTTACTGAACTATAACACTCAAAAACGCATCCTATTTCGATTCGATGCGTTTTTTTGTCTCAACCAATAAAATGAAGAGAAATGCATAAAGCAGGTTTTGTAAACATTGTAGGAAATCCGAATGTCGGAAAATCGACATTGATGAATGTCTTGGTGGGCGAACGTATTTCGATCGCTACTTTCAAGGCGCAGACAACTCGTCACCGGATTATGGGAATCTATAATACGGATGAAATGCAGATTGTTTTTTCTGATACTCCGGGAGTATTGAAGCCCAATTATAAACTACAGGAGTCGATGCTGAATTTTTCTACTTCGGCATTGACGGATGCGGATATCTTGCTTTATGTGACTGACGTGGTGGAGACGCCGGATAAGAATAATGAGTTTATGGAGAAGGTACGCCAGATGACGGTGCCTGTGCTCTTGCTCATCAATAAGATAGATCTTACAGATCAGGAAAAACTGGTAAAGCTGGTGGAAGATTGGAAAGAACTGCTTCCCCAAGCCGAAATTATTCCGATTTCTGCTACATCGAAGTTCAATGTGGACTATGTGATGAAGCGAATCAAAGAACTGTTGCCCGATTCTCCTCCTTATTTTGGAAAGGATCAGTGGACGGACAAGCCTGCCCGTTTCTTCGTGAATGAGATTATCCGGGAAAAGATTCTGCTCTACTACGACAAGGAGATTCCTTATTCGGTGGAAGTGGTCGTAGAGGAGTTTAAGGAAGAGCCGAAGAAGATTCATATTCGTGCGGTGATTAACGTGGAACGTGATTCGCAGAAAGGAATTATTATCGGTAAACAGGGCAAGGCGTTGAAGAAGGTAGCTACCGAGGCTCGCCGCGAACTGGAACGTTTCTTTGGAAAGACTATTTTCCTCGAAACGTATGTGAAAGTGGATAAGGATTGGCGTAGTTCGGATAAGGAGCTGCGTAATTTTGGTTATCAGTTAGATTAAGAGTATTCATGCGACTGTGATAGTCGTGAAAAAACAAGGTATTGAACTATGGGTAATTTAGTTGCAATTGTAGGACGCCCGAATGTGGGCAAGTCTACCTTATTTAACCGTCTGACGAAGACTCGTCAGGCTATTGTGAATGAAGAAGCGGGTACAACCCGCGACAGACAATATGGCAAGTCTGAGTGGCTGGGCCGTGAATTCTCTGTGGTTGACACCGGTGGATGGGTGGTCAACTCGGATGATGTCTTTGAAGAGGAAATCCGTAAGCAGGTATTATTGGCTGTGGAAGAAGCGGATGTCATTCTGTTTGTAGTGGATGTGATGAATGGAGTGACTGACTTGGATATGCAGGTAGCTGCTATTCTGCGTCGTGCTAATAGTCCGGTGATTATGGTTGCCAATAAAACGGATAACCACGATTTACAATATAATGCTCCCGAATTCTATAAACTGGGATTGGGCGATCCGTATTGCGTTTCTGCCATGACAGGAAGTGGTACGGGTGATTTGATGGACTTGATTGTCAGCAATTTCAAGAAAGAGTCGTCAGAAATCCTGGATGATGATATTCCCCGTTTTGCTGTGGTAGGACGTCCGAACGCCGGAAAGTCTTCCATTGTAAATGCATTTATTGGGGAAGAACGTAATATCGTAACAGAGATTGCCGGAACTACCCGCGACTCTATCTATACTCGTTACAATAAATTCGGATTTGATTTTTACCTGGTGGATACAGCGGGTATCCGTAAGAAAAACAAGGTAAATGAAGACTTGGAATATTATTCAGTCGTTCGTTCGATTCGTTCTATCGAAGGTTCGGATGTTTGTATTCTGATGTTGGATGCTACAAGAGGTGTTGAGGGGCAGGACTTGAATATCTTCTCTCTGATTCAGAAGAATCAGAAAGGTCTGGTAGTTGTTATAAATAAGTGGGATTTGGTGGAAGATAAATCTGTGAAAGTACAGAAAGCGTTTGAAAACTTATCAAAAGACAAGACCGTCATCATGATCGCCCACCGATTATCAACCGTTACAAATGCAGATCGTATCTATGTTTTGAAAGACGGAGCGATCGCAGAAGAAGGAAGCCACGGCGAATTATTAAAGAGTCACGGCATTTACGCCCATATGTGGGAAGAATATAACAAATCAGTGAACTGGAAAGTAGGGGGTGTATTATAATTATGAGAGAAAGATTAAAACATAAATATGCCCTTTCTGAACAGGGTGTCAATGATATGATTAAAGCGGTCATCATCGTAACAATTGCAAACTTAGCATTTATGGTTCCAGTCGGACTTCTATATCTGCTAGCATCTGATATTTTAAATGGTGGAATTCCAAGTTCAAAATTGCCAATGTATATCGGAGGAATGGTTATTTCAATATTGTTGATTATTATTACAACATACTTCCAGTACAACGCAACATTCCTCGCAACTTATGTGGAAAGTGGAGTCAGAAGACGTACACTGGCAGAGAAATTAAGAAAGATTCCATTATCATTTTTCGGTAAAAAGGACCTTGCAGACCTTACAAGTACGATCATGGGAGACTGTGCATGGCTGGAAACAGCAAGTTCTCACTTTTTCCCACAGTTATTCGGTTCCATGTGTTCCACAACGATCGTAACGATCTGTTTATTCTTTTTCAATGTAAAAATGACATTGGCAGCTGTATGGGTATTACCAGTTGCATTTTTTGTTGTATTCGGTGCAAGACCAATTTCACACCGATTAAATGAAAATGCAATGAAATACAAACTGGAATGCCAGGATGGAATTCAGGAAGGGCTGGAAACCGTTAGAGATTTAAAATCATACAACGCAACAAATACCTATATGGAAGGCTTAAACAAAAAGATTCAGGCTGTTGAAAAACACGCCGTAGTATCCGAAGCGATCAACGCAATGTTCGTATGCCTGTCACAGCTGATCTTAAAAGTAGGAATCGGAACGACAACCTTAGTCGGAGGAATCTTATTTGCAAAAGGAGAAATCGATGCATTAACATTCTTCATGTATCTGCTGGTCGTATCAAGAATGTACGATCCATTCCAGGTAGCATTAGAGAATTTATCCGCGATCATCTCCACAGACACACAGTGCAAACGAATGGATGAAATCTTAAGCCACGAAGAACAGGATGGAAATAAAACACTAAGCAATCAGGGATATGACATCAACTTTGATCACGTAGGATTTTCTTACGATGGAAATGAACAGATCTTAAAAGACGTAAGCTTCACCGCAAAACAAGGCGAAGTAACCGCACTGATCGGACCATCCGGAAGTGGAAAAACAACCGTATCAAGATTAGCTGCAAGATTCTGGGATATCAACAAAGGAACGATCACGGTCGGAGGCATGGATATCTCTAAGATCGATCCAGAAACATTATTATCACTATATTCCATTGTATTTCAGGATGTAACACTATTTAACAACACGATTATGGAAAACATCCGAATCGGAAGAAAAGATGCAACAGACGAAGAAGTTATGGCAGCAGCAAAATTAGCAAACTGTGAAGACTTTATCGAGAAAATGCCACAGAAATGGGATACCATGATCGGAGAAAACGGCTCAGAACTATCCGGCGGAGAACGCCAGAGAATCTCGATAGCACGAGCATTCTTAAAAGATGCACCAATCATCCTGATGGACGAAGCGACGGCATCTTTGGATGTAGATAATGAATCATTGATACAGGAAGCATTATCAAAATTAATCAAGGATAAGACTGTATTAATTATTGCACATCGAATGAGAACTGTGGATGGCGCTGATAAGATTGTTGTGTTGAAAGACGGGGTTGTTGCTGAAAACGGAACGCCGGATGAATTGAAAGCTTGTGATGGGATTTATCGACATATGGTGGAATTGCAGGTGGAGGCGGCTAATTGGAAGATGTAAATTGTAATTGTAGTTTGAAATGGTAGTCGTGGGGAGTGTATATGAGAAAAACAAAATAATAAAGGATCCAGACCAGGAAATTTATGCACGTCATTTTGACAGGTCGCTTATCCGCAAGCTTTCCTTGTCTCGCTTCGCTCAGGCAGCACACCCAAGCTTGCTGCGAACCTGTCAAAATAACGGCAAAATTTCAATGGTTATGGATCCTTTATATTATTATTTTGTTTTTCTCATATATACGGACGGCTATTCAAACCACCACGGTGTGTATGTTATACGTTATTGGCTATTAATTTTAGTATTTCTCCCTCTTTTTTTCCTTCCTTACGTCCAATCCTTTTTGCACTTTGTATCTGACTGACTCTATCGCTTTCTGCCATTTCTGCTCGTAGATATAGGTATCTTTCCATTTCATCCTGACTGATTTTTATCATCTCTTCCAGCGCCCTTTCCATGTATTTATTACCTTTTGATCCCTGCTCTAGTTCTTCCCATGTTTGTGCAGCTATCAGTTTTGCCCATTGATATAATGGCTTTCTTTGTTGTTTCTCTTTTGCATACTTTAATTTCTTTAATTCTAACATATGAAATTGAAATTTTCTACTATATATCTCCTTCGTTTTCTCATCCATGAGACAGAATTTATGGTAATAATTTGGGCTTATCATCTGGTTGAAATTTAAGATACCTACATGGATACAAGGTGGGAGTTCTCTGTAGGGATGACCTTTTTGAAAACCATCGGTAACTTTATTCTTTAGCTTTTCTGCCATAGGTTATCCTTCTGTGTGCATAAATTCTTCAATTCTGAACTGAAATTCTTAATTGTAGAACTGCAATATTATACATGACTGTAGTTACAGTGTTTGAATTTTAAGAATTGCTTGTTTGATTTGTTTTTTTGTTGAAATGTACTATGTTTTTATAAATCGACTTATGTTTCTTATATTACCAGAAAAACCATATATTTACAATAACTATTTTTTACATTTTATTCCATATAAAATATTGCAAACCAATATCGTAAGTATATAACCTGCCAAAATCCCACATACTATCCAAAAAAGAAAAGAGGAAAAAACCCATGGACCACTTCCACACAAGAACCCATAAACTAAAAGGAAACATCTCCCCAGATATCCAAGAAAACATAAAATACACAACCCAAATCATGCAGGATTGCAACGATCTGGTACAAAAACAATTCAAAATCGGAATCGACCACGAAATCAGCATATATATTGTATACATGGACGGCTTAGTAAATACAGAAATGCTCCAGGAATCTGTCATCAGACCGTTGCTTCAGGATTCTTTTCCGCAGGAAAGAACAGCAATCAGCCAATATGTGATCGAATCCGCAGACTGGAAATGGATTGATACAATGGAAGACGCTATGACAGCGGTTTTATCTGGGAATACGATTTTATTTCTAGGTGGAGAAGCAAGGGCTATCTTAATTTCCAGTAAATCATTTCCGACAAGAGGGGTACAGAATGCGGATCAGGAAGTGGCAATCGTTGGTCCAAAGGATAGTTTTACGGAGAGTCTGAGGACGAATACGGCATTGATCCGTAGAAGGATACGAGATACGAGGTTAAAAGTGATCCAGAAGCAGATCGGAACGAGAAGTAAAACGGATTATGCATTGATGTATATTGAGGATCTGGTACAGAAGGACATTTTAAATAAAATCCAGAAACAGATGGATAAGATCTGTGTCGATGGAATTTTCGATAGTGGAATGTTACAGCAATATTTAGAAAAAGATAGTAAAACACCGTTTCCGTTATATCAGCTGACGCAGCGGCCAGATAAGGTTGCGAGTAGTATCATGGAGGGCCGGATTGCAGTTGTTCTTGATAATTCGCCAATGGTTTTATTGCTGCCCGTAACATTCAATGTGTTCTTTCAGGCAAGTGATGATTATTATAATCGTTGGGAAATTACGACATTCGTAAGAATCTTAAGGTATGTGGCAGCAATCATTTCCATAGGGCTTCCTGGATTTTATGTGGCAATTGCGGGATTTCATCCGGAGGTGTTGCCAACGCCTTTTTTGCTGGCGTTGATCTCGGCGAGAGAAGGAGTTCCATTTCCGGTGATCGTGGAGGTACTGCTGATGGAATTATCGTTTGAGTTATTAAGAGAAGCAGGAATCAGACTTCCGGGACAGCTCGGAGGAACGATGGGTGTTGTTGGCGGTCTGATCGTTGGACAGGCAGCAGTTGATGCACATCTTGTTAGTACGATCGTAGTGATCGTGGTGGCATTGACTGCGATTGCTACATTTTCGATTCCGAATGAGTTATTCACCAGTGCGTTTCGTCTGATGAAGTTTTTTCTGATCATTCTGTGTGCCTTTTGGGGATTGTATGGATTCTTTTTAGGATTTCTGGCAATATTTATTCATTTATTCTATCTGGAGAATTATGGAATTCCATATGCACATCCAATGGTTGAAGAAAGAGGAAGATTATCCACAGCATTTCAGGATTTTATGGTTCGTTATCCACTAAAGCGGATGAAATACCGTCCAGAATTCACAAAAGAAGGGGCGAGGGTAAGGCAGAAGGAGGACGAGGATGAAAAATAATTCGCAGATGATCACGGCAAGACAGGGGAATCGGATCATGATCCTTGAAATATTTTCGGCAGCTGCAATGTTTCTTCCACAAATCGCACTACAAAAATCATATCATTTAGGAATTGTTGTGGTGGTCATGGCAAGTGTGATGGCAGGAATTTATTTGTGGATCGTAGATCATGCAGCAAGAGGGGTTTCTATTGAAAATGTACTAAAAAGATATCGTTTTGCAGCCATCATTTATTATGTAAGATTTCTGCTGAATGGAGCTTTTTTTTATTTATGTATTTTGTCTCTTACAAAAAAATATCTTCTTCCAGACAAATCAACATTTTTTATTGGATTTCCATTGCTTCTTCTGGCTTATCTGATGAATCAGGGAGGTTTAACAAAAAGAGGCAGAGTAATGGAAGGAATTTTTTGGTTTGTATTGCTACCGCTGATCTTCGTACTGATCTTGAGTATGGCAAATCTTTCATGGGATGAGTTAGCAGTCAGGAATTGGCGTGGCAGAGAGATGCTCAATGGAAGTATTCTTGTATTTGCGCTGATGCATCCGATCGAGTTCGTGTGGTTTTACCGTGGAGATATGAAAGATGGACCGATCAGGATGCGGTCATTTGCAGGATTGATGATCCTTTTTCTTGGGGTGTTTGCAAGTACTGTAGGTGCACTTGGAAAGAAGCTTACGATGGTCGATCCAGAACCTGTGATGTCTATGGCACAGGGAGTGGCAATGCCAGGAGGGATCATGGCAAGACTGGATCTTTTTTTGATCGCATTTTGGATCGTAGGTGTCTTTTGCGTATTCAGCGGTTACTTATTTTATGGAAATGAAAGTATCAAACATGCATTTTCAAAAGGAAGGATCGTGGGATTGAGTTTGTCATATGGTGGAATTTACGTCATAAGTCCATGGATCATGACAACATTTGCAACATGGATCAGACGGTATTTTTTTGTTTTTATCTATGGGAATCTGGTGATCGGATTGTTTTTTCCACTTATTTTATTTCTGATGTGGAGAAAGGAACAGAAAGATGAAGAAATATAGATGGTATCTTTTGGTGCTTCTGATTGCATTTTGCATGCAAGGATGCAGCAAACAACAAGATGTGGAAGATCATAGTTTTGTGTTGGCGATGGGATTTGAACGGCTCAACGAAAAGAAAGTATTGGTTCGTTATTCGTATGCGGATTTCGACAAGGCACAGAGTGATTCTGGGACAAAAATACCATCAAGGTCGGCGACATTTTTGGCAACGTCCTTAAAAGATGCAAATAAGAAATGGAAACAATATAAAAGTCAGCAGCTAAATTTTGGACATCTAAAAGTCGTGCTTTTTGCAAATGGAAAAAAAGATGAAAAGATCATCAAAGAATTAGTAAATGAACCTCAGATCGCGAAGTCTGTTTATGTATTAAAAACAGATCGCAATCTTTCTGATATTTTTAAAAAAGAAGACAAATTGTCGATCTCATTCGGAGAATATCTGTCAAAAAAACTGGAAATAAAGGATAGTAAGAATCTTACTCTTGGAAGGATTTACAGATAAAGGGAAAGAGATAAAAAGTTAACATTGACTTTACCAGATAGCGGTGTTAAACTTGAAAAGCTACACTATCTAGTGTGTAAAAGAAAAATAAAATACTACATCTAGTATACAATATAATGAGTGAAAGATAAGAGAATCTGATAGAGAAGGGAGAATTATGATCAAGGTAATTAAAAAAGACGGAACAAAAGAAGAATTTAATGTACAAAAAGTCGTAGTGGCAGTGAATAAATCAGCATATCGTGCACTGGTAACATTTACAGAGGAAGAACTTGATTTTATCTGCAACTTTGTCACGGAAAAAGTGGAGCAGATGCGCAAGAAGGAAGTTACGATCTCAGATATGCATAATGTGGTTGAAGGTGCATTAGAACAGACCAATCCACTGGTAGCAAAGAGCTACAGAGATTACCGTAACTATAAGCAGGATTTTGTACAGATGTTAGACGAAGTTTACAAGAAGAGCCAGTCTATCATGTATATTGGTGATAAGGAAAACAGTAATACAGACAGTGCACTGGTTTCTACCAAACGAAGCCTGATCTTTAATGAATTAAATAAAGAACTCTATCAGAAATTTTTCATGACAACGGAAGAAATACAGGCATGCCGTGACGGATATATTTATATTCACGATATGTCTGCCCGCCGTGATACGATGAACTGCTGTCTGTTTAATGTACAGGAAGTGTTAAAAGGCGGATTTGAGATGGGAAATCTCTGGTACAACGAACCAAAGACATTAGATGTTGCTTTTGACGTGATCGGAGATATCGTATTAAGCGCTGCAAGCCAGCAGTATGGTGGATTTACGGTACCGAATATCGAACTGATCTTAGAACCATATGCCGAGAAATCCTATGAAGCAGGAATCGAACGATACGAAGGACTTGGATTATCCAGAGAACGCGCAGAAGAAGAAGCGATGAAAGATGTCAAACGTGAATTTGAACAAGGATTCCAGGGATTAGAGTACAAATTTAACAGTGTATCATCAAGCCGCGGAGATTATCCATTTATCACAATGACAGCAGGAACAGGAACTGGAAGATTTGCCAAGATGGCAACGATCTCCATGTTAGACGTTAGAAGAAGAGGACAGGGAAAAGAAGGACACAAGAAGCCTGTGTTATTCCCAAAACTTGTATTCTTATATGACAAGAATCTTCATGGACCGGGATGCGAGCTGGAAGATGTATTTGAAGCAGGAATCCGCTGTTCCAGACAGACCATGTATCCAGACTGGTTATCTTTAACAGGAGAGGGATATATCGCAAGCATGTACAAGAAATACGGAAAGATCATCAGTCCGATGGGATGCCGTGCTTTCTTATCTCCATGGTATAAAGAAGGCGGTATGAAGCCGGCAGATGAAAAAGATGAGCCGATTTTTGTCGGAAGATTTAACATCGGCGCAGTCAGCCTTCATTTGCCAATGATCTATGCAAAATCAAAACAGGAAGGTAAAGATTTCCATGAAGTATTAGATTATTATTTGAACCTGATCCGTGAATTACATATCAGGACTTATGAATATTTAGGAGAAATGAAAGCCTCTACGAATCCGTTGGCATATTGTGAAGGGGGATTCTTAGGTGGACATTTAGGGATTCATGATAAGATCAAACCAATCTTAAAGAGTGCAACAGCTTCCTTTGGGATCACAGCGTTGAATGAATTACAGCAGTTATACAACCATAAGTCTTTAGCAGAAGATGGTGAGTTTGCATTAGAAACATTGCGCTATATTAATGAACAAGTAGAAGAATTTAAGAAGGAAGACGGAAATCTATATGCGATCTATGGAACACCGGCAGAGAACTTATGTGGACTTCAGGTAAAACAGTTCCGTAAGAAATACGGTGTTATTGAAAATGTATCTGACAGAGAATACGTGAGCAATTCCTTCCACTGCCATGTCACAGAAGACATCACACCGATCGAGAAACAAGATCTTGAAGGACGTTTCTGGGAATTATGCAATGGTGGAAAAATCCAGTATGTAAAATATCCGATCAACTATAACAAAGAAGCAGTGAAGACATTAGTAAGAAGAGCGATGGATAAAGGATTCTATGAAGGAGTCAACCTGTCTTTAGCATACTGTGACGACTGTGGACACGAAGAATTAGAGATGGATGTGTGTCCGGTATGTGGAAGTAAAAATCTCACAAAGATCGACCGTATGAACGGATATCTCTCTTATTCCAGAGTTAAAGGAGATACAAGACTTAACGATGCCAAAATGGCAGAAATTGCGGAAAGGAAATCCATGTAAAATGCGTTACCATAATATTACGAAAGATGATATGCTAAATGGGGACGGTCTGCGAGCCGTCCTATGGGTTGCAGGATGCACCCACAAATGCAAAGGCTGCCACAATCCAGTCACATGGGATATCGAAGGGGGAATTCCATTTGATGATGCAGCAAAAGAAGAATTATTTGAAGCGATCAAACCAGACTATATCTCAGGTGTCACATTCAGCGGAGGAGATCCACTTCACCCTGCAAATCATGTAGAAGTTGCAGTTCTGGCAAAAGAGATCAAAGAAACATTTCCAAATAAGACAATCTGGCTGTATACAGGATTCTGCTGGGATGAGATCAAGACACTGGATGTTGTGAAATATTGCGATGTGATCGTAGATGGACCTTTTGTACAGGAAGAATTTGATGGAAAACTTCATTGGAAGGGGAGTCGGAATCAGAGAGTTATTGATGTGCAGGAGACGTTGAGAAGAAATGAAATTCATCTGTCATACAACTTATAAAATAAATACATAAAGCAAATTGGAAAGGTGTAGTCAGATCAGGAAGGATCAAAAATGTAAAGAAGCATTGGAACAGATTAAGACAATGTAATATGACAAACATATAGAAATGCAAGGATATCGGCAAGTAATGCAGTATGGTATTTGTTTTTATAAGAAGGAATGCAAGATTCTAAAAGATTAATAAAAGGGATTAAGGGACTGTCATAAAAACATTGTGCTTATATCCCCAAAAAGTTATAATGAAATCAGGAAACAAAAACAGGAAATATAAATAAAACAGGAGTAAAAAATATGGGGAAAAAATTAAAAATTGTGTTGTCGGCACTGGCACTATGTTTGCTGTTCACACATAAGATCTACGCTTCGGAAAGTCAGTCGGCAAGCAAGAACTACACCTATCTATCAGACATTTCATACGACAAAGACAAATCATTTGCGGCAAGTGGTCACAGTATTCATCTTGACGAGAATGATTCCAATCAAATGATTACATTGAAAGTGAATGAAAAAAGTCAACCCTATATCAAAGGACTTTGTGCATGGGCAACTTCAGAGATTGTTTATGATCTCAAAGATTATGATTATGACTATTTTACAGCGGATCTTGGAGTTGATATCAGCGAGCAGAGTACATATTTTAATACCGGAGTAAGATTTTATATTTATACATCCGATGATGGGGAAGAATGGACGGAAAAATATAATTCTAGTACGTTTTATGGGTGGAGTGAAGCAAAATCTGTAAAAGTAGATATTAAAAATGCAAAATATTTAAAATTAACAGCGGATGATAACAGTGACAACTGGTGGTCTGCCTGGTACGATGAAGCGGTCTACGCTAACGCAAAACTAATCAAAGAAGATTATAAAGAAGACACTTCCGATATCGCAGAGATCAAAACAGTTGACACTTATGATCAGCAATTAAAACAAAATGATCTTCAGGAAATCACAGGAGACTATGAATTAACACTTTTACAGAGACAGTTTGTAAAAAGTGTCGGATACGAAATTTTACAGGCACTTGCAAAATACAGTGATGAGTACAAAGATACCATTTCATGGCTGATGAATGACAAAGAAACACTGCGTCTTTATTTAGCAGGTGGAAAACCTGAGGGAAGTTATTTAAATTCCGTCAAGGTGTTATCAAGATTGTATACAACTTATAAAACAGATTTAGCAAATGACAATATAACAAGTCACGGAACAAAATACAGTGATCTTTACCGCAAAATGATATTATCTCTTTCACTAACAGCATCAGGAAAAAATTATTTCTTCTTTGATGGGACACAGGTTTCAGATCCTGTGACAAGATATCAGATTTATAAGGATCTTCATTTACATAAAGGGCAAGATCAGGAACTGATTGAGAACGAGATTTTTGAGTCACTTACCGTGGAAGAGATGCGTTTTGTTATGAATACGATCATTGATGATGAAGAAATCGTATGGCTCAATCATTATGTAAGAAATGACAAAAATGGTGCAACAAGTCCATATAGTTATATCAAATATACATCTGGATATGAATATACAAAAGATCAATATTACAGCGAAGAAAATTACGACAAATGGGATGAAAAATATCATTTATCAAAATACAATATACCATACAAGAAAGGCAATCCAAAGCTTTGGATCATGTTTGAGGAAGGAGCAGTTTGTGGTGGACTTTCCAAGACAGGAAGTTGTATCTGGGGTACATATAAAGGACTTCCAAATACATGTATCAGCCAGCCGGCTCATTGTGCATTTATTTATTACACACAGGATTCCAACGGAAATGGTATCTGGAATCTTGGAAATAATGTATCTGGCTGGGGTAAATCCGGCAAAACAGAGCATTTAAACACAAGAACGATGAACGATTGGGGAAGTGGAAGTTACACAAGCGGATGGAACGCAAACTATATTCTTCTTGCGCAGGCGGCACAAAATGAATACGATTCCTACGAAAAAGCAGAAGAAATTCTGATGCTTGCAGACATTTACAAGGACGATGATGAAAAGTTAGAATCCATTTACCGAAAAGCATTGAAAACCGAAAAACTGAATTTTGATGCATGGCTTGGATTAGTAAATCTCTATGAGAAGGACGATCAGAAAACAGAAGAAGAATACTATGCACTGGCAAAAGAAATCGCAGAAACATATACATACTATCCACATCCGATGTATGATCTTCTGAATCTGATCAAGTCGCATCTTACTTCAACAACTTACAGCACAAGCTTTACTTTGCTTCAGACAAACACATTAAAGACAGCAGCAAAGGCAACAGACAAAGAATCTATTCAGGCAAGTGCAGTCCGTGAAGTGGCAAACCAGCTTCTTGGAAATGTTGATGTAGAAATTGCAAGCTTTTCATTTGATGGAGATCACGCAGGAGAAATCATTTTATCCAGCCGATATGACGATACAGACGTTGTATGGGATTACAGCTTAGATGGTGGAAAAACATGGACACAGACAGAGAAACACAGTGTAAAATTAACCGAAAAAGAAATTGCATCCATCACATCAGAGAAGGAAATTAAAGCTCATATTATCGGTGCAGACTACTCAGATGATAATGTATTTACGATTGACATCCAAGAATCCAAAGGACTTCCAACAGGTCTTTATGTCAATGACCTGGAAAATCAGTTAATTGGAAATACGGCAGGTTTAGAATGGAAATACAAGGAAGAAGATCAATGGACTTCTTACAAAGAAGAACAGCCAGACTTAAGCGGAGACAAGACATTGATTGTAAGAACAGCAGCAACAGGAGTCTATCTGGCAGGTACAACAAATACATATCAGTTTACAAAAGATAACACAGATGATGCTCAAAAATATATTTCCATCAAACATTTATCGATTGAAAAAGTATCTTCCGAACAAAGCGATAAAGGAGATTACGCCAAAAATGCAATCGATGGCAATATCAACACTTTATGGCATACAGTTTATGATGGTTCTGACAAAGAAAAATCAATTACAATAAAATTAGATGAACCCGTATATCTGTCAGTTCTTGAATATGTGCCAAGACAGGTTGGAACAAATGGAAGAATCAAAGATGCAATTTTATATGTAAGTGATGATGGAGAAGAATGGACAGAAGCAGCCAGCATCAGCGGATGGCTGAACAATGCCCAATCGAAAAAGATCATATTACAAGATTCTGTAAAAACACAGTACATAAAATTTGTAACAACAAGCAACTGGGGAGACGGAAGAAGTTTTGCATCCGCAGCGATGATTAATCTGTACGAAGACACAACAAAAAAAGAACCAGAAAAACCAGCAACCACAGAGGCAACAGGAGTTACAACGACAGAAGTTACAACAGCCACAGAAGTAACTACAACTGAAAAAACAACAGCCAAAAAAGAAACAACATCATCAACAGAGAAAACAACAGAACAAAAAACACAGACATCAACAAACAAACCAACACAAACAACAACAAAAGCACCCGGAAGAGCAACAATCAAAACCATAAAGAAAGGTAAAAGAAAAGCCCAGCTGAAATGGAAAAAAGTCAGCAAAGCAAAAGGGTATATGATCCAGTATTCTACATCAAAGAAATTTAAACGTAGTCAGACAAAGACAAAATATGCAACGAAAATGAATTTGATGGTGAAGAAACTGAAATCTAAGAAGGCTTATTATTTTAGGATGAAGGCTTATACGAAAGGCGCTGGAAATAAGAAGGTTTATTCTAAGAACTGGAGTAAGGTTAAGAAGTGTAAAATTTGATGGTGGTACCTTCTTTCTGTCCCATCCACAACAACCAACATCACCCAGCGATATGCCACTTTTTTTACATCCCAATTTATGCTGTGATAAATCTTAAGTGTATTTTGCAACCCCAAAAGATACAAAATAAAGATGGAGGGAAGTTCATGTTTGATATTCAGGAAGAACTTAAGAAACTCCCAGCGAAACCAGGAGTTTATTTGATGCATAATAGCAAAGATGAGATCATTTACGTTGGAAAAGCGATCAAGTTATGTAATCGTGTGCGTCAGTATTTTCAAGACAGCCGGAATCTGTCTGTGAAGATTCAGCATATGGTAAAGAATGTTGCTTATTTTGAATATATCATCACGGATTCAGAACTGGAAGCTTTAGTGCTTGAGAACAATCTGATCAAAGAGCATCATCCAAAATATAATACAAAACTGAAAGATGACAAAGGCTATCCTTACATTAAAGTAACGGTCAATGAAGAATTTCCAAGGATCATGCTGGCAAGGAAGATGAAAGCAGATGGAGGAAAGTATTTCGGACCTTATACGAGTGCAGGAGCAGTAAATGATACGATTGAGCTGCTTCGCAAGATCTTTAAAATCCGCACTTGTAACCGAAGACTTCCAAAAGATACAGGGAAGGACAGGCCTTGCCTGTACTATCAGATCAAGCAGTGTGATGCACCATGCCAAGGATATATATCCAAGGAAGAATATGCAAAACAGATCGAAGAAACAATCAAGTTTCTAAATGGAAATTATAAACAGGTTGCAAAAATGCTTCAGGGGAAAATGCAAAAAGCATCGGATGAACTGGAATTTGAACAGGCGATGGAATACAGGGATCTGCTGAAGAGTATTGAGCGGATCATGGACCGTCAGAAAATCAATACGTATGCGTTTGAGGACCGTGACATTATTGCAATGGCACAGGATGACAAGGATGTTGTTGTATCTATTTTCTTTATCCGCCAAGGAAAGCTTCTTGGAAGAGAACATTTTCATATGGAAGCAGACGAGGAAAGTTCAAAGGAAGAAGTTTTAGGAGCTTTTGTTAAACAGTTTTATGCGGGGACACCTTATCTTCCAGGGGAAATCTTTCTGGAACATGATATTTCAGAAAAGGAGATCATTGAAGAATGGTTGTCGAAGAAACGAGGAGCAAAAGTACATTTTAAGATACCAGTGCGTGGGCAAAAACACAAGATGGTAGAGATGGCAAAGGAAAATGCCCAGAATGTATTAAGAATGGATCGTGAAAAGATCAAACGGGAAGAAAGAAGGACGATCGGGGCAGTTCATGAGATTGAAGAATTGCTCGGGATGGAAGGCTTGAATCGAATGGAGGCATTTGATATTTCTAATATCAGTGGATTTCAGACCGTAGCATCCATGGTCGTATTTGAAAGAGGAAAAGCAAGAAGAAGAGATTATCGTAAGTTTCGTTTAAGAACCATTGAAGGTCCGGATGACTATGCCAGTATGGAAGAAGTTTTGACCAGAAGATTTCTTCATGGAAAGAAAGAGCTAGAAGAACTGAAAGAACAAGGAAAAGACACTACACTTGGCAGTTTTACA
>ERZ836939.2688-NODE-2688-length-16713-cov-3.016809_pt1 | contig 16713 bp, 12 predicted proteins | sample MGYA00519912_ERZ836939 | MGnify/ENA primary metagenome ERZ836939 (study PRJEB31850, sample SAMEA3708810) | human gut metagenome | biome: human gut; feature: human-associated habitat; material: faeces | place: China | collected 2014 ... | reverse complement strand
TTTTACCTTCAAGAACTGAGTTGCCAGGAAGGTCGAAGTTTTCAATCTGTACAGAGATTTCAGAACCCTTGCTGTCTGCAAAGAATGAACTATCAGAAAGGAAAGCAAATCCGTTAGCACTGATGTTGTCAAGCTTTCCGGAGTAAGTCTTACCAGTCTTTTTAACTGTAATAGTACATCTGTTAGATATATCAAGACGAGGATATTTACGTCTGTTTACAATACTAGGACGAGTAGTTATTATTATTGTTAATATATTAGTTGAATTGCTGCCGGCAGTTAATCCTGATGTAGGATTAATTGCAGCTTTATCCCAGCAGTAAAGAACATTACCAACAGTTACCTGTATTTTACAAGGTGTATTTTTTGCTATATTAATTGAATTATCAAGGCGTACTTTTATGCTGTTACTGTTTTGTTCAAGAAGTTCGCCGTGATATTCATTGATGTTACCATTTTCGGAATCAATAAATAGGCTCAGTTTCATGCCGGGCTTGATATCGTCAATTCCCATGAATCCGCCAATGCCAAGTTCGCACATAAGTCCCTGGATTATTTCTTCGATGTTATCGATATTTGAAGCACTTTCTTCGTATTTACTTACCATTCGCTTGCTTGTTTCATCAGATTCATTGATGAAGCCTGTCATTGTATCGACAATGTTATATACTTTTTCTATGTTATCGACAAGCTGATGATTTGAAGATTCAACTTCTTTCATAGCTGTATTGATTACAGAGATATGTTCACCAAGTTTGCCTGAATCTTCGTTGATTTTATTAACATTCTGACCGGTAAGAGTAACTTTTTCAAGAGTAACCTGTATAAGTTTGATTGTCTGTTCTATTGAAGTCATCATCTTGTCAGATATTTCTGAGAGACGTGTAAGTGCGTCCTGTATCTGCCCTGAAGATGACTTGGTTTCTGTACTGAGAGTACGAATCTGTTCAGCGACGACGGCAAATCCTTTGCCGGCTTCACCTGCTCTTGCGGCTTCTATTGAAGCGTTGAGAGCAAGAAGGTTGGTCTGGCTTGAAATATTATCAATAGTGCTTGTTTCTTCTTTAACTGTCTCAAATTCATTCTTAAATTCAGTGAGAATATTTTCAACATCGTTTGATAATTCTGACATTGTTTTTGATGTCTTTACGAGACTTTCAAGGTCGGTTGAACTTGTCTGGGCATGTGAACCCGATTCAGCTGTAAGAGATACCATCTCATTGATGAGTCCTGCAACATTTTCAACCTGGGAATTAATGTCAGTAGTCATATCAAGTGAAGACGAGGCGTGGTTCTGGAGCTGTTTGTTGTTGTCGGTAAGTTCGTTGAGACCATCAAGTACGAGATCTGAACCATGTTTATTTTCTGAAGCAAGTTCGCGTACAACAGTGATGCCGTCCATGATAGTGTTACTTGCTGTTTTTACTTTTTCTACAGTTGTTACAACCCGCTGTAAATCAGCTTTAATGCTGTCTGTCAATGCACCATCCGATTCGTTGAGATGTTTGATTGACATTACATAACATATATAACACAAAACAATACATGATACTTGAAGCTGGTAGTTTTTTATGTCTGAAGCACTTGTGCATCCAAGTAACATGGCTCTGTAGACTGCACTGAATATTATGCTGGCTGTATTGGCTATTCCACAGTAAACCATGAATTTACGCTGCTTGTATAAAACAAGAAGGCTTGTAACAGGAAGTATGTAAGTAAAAGCGATTGGTGATTCAGTAGTACATAATAAAAATGTATAAAAAATGCCATATCCGATTACCAAATTATACTTATATGCATCTGTATCTTTACCTTTTATGCGAAGAAGAATTTCGCCAATAAAGAAAGGTATCCAGCACAAAATAACAAAAATAATATAATTATTTACCGGATAAAGACCGGAAGATACATCGGAACCATAGTTCGCAGTGAGAAGAAGGGCGAATACAAGCCATATTCTCTGGGCTTTTATATTGGCCTTCGCTTTAAATAATTTTTCATCATAATCCATATAAAATACTCCTATTAGATAAAATAAATTCATAAATCATATGCACTATAATTATAAGGGTTCTAACTAATATTTTCAACAAATTTGTATAAAATGTTGAAAAATGTCGAACTATATGTTGCAAATAAATTGTTTACATTAAAATATACATATGATATAATACTTATAGAATTGGATTACAAGTTTAACTTACAAGATGACAGGGTGAAGTTTAATGAAATTACTATCAGAAGCGTTTGATACAGTAAAACGCGTATATGCCTATGAGAAGTCCGTAAAGGCTGATACGGCAACACTTCAGAAGATTATGGCAGTATTTGCAATTGTCATGATTCTTATTGATGTCGAGAATATAAGACTCGGCAAGTATATTATAGGTGCAGCTACATTTTTTGCGGCAGCTGTGTCGCTGGTGGCAGTATGGGCATTAGATTATTTTAAGAATGTATACAGAGTATGCAGGATTGCGGCAGTTATTCTGCTGGTTCTTGCTGTGCCAATTATATTCATGGGAGCCAATGATGGATTTTCTTTATTATGGTATCTTTTGCTTCCTGTTATTACACTTATTTTACTGGGAATGAAGTTTGGTGTTCCTGTGTGTGTTATATATGGACTATATATTACAATTTCGTTCTGGACGCCGCTTGGCAATATATTTAATTATGATTATGGCAGGGATTACCGTTTTTTCTATCCTGTTTTTTACTGGGGATTCTGTCTGGTTGTAATTACCGTGGATATATTCTACAAGAATTATCAGATGAGACAGGCTGATGACGAGCATGAGCTTGAAAAAGAAGTTCAGTCAGCTGTAGCGGGAACGAAAGTCCTGATAATTAATTCTGTTACGGCAATCAGCCGTATGCTTGATGAAAAGGATGGGTATACACAGCAGCATTCAAAGAGGGTGGCACAGTATTCGGAACTTATTGCACAAAATATGAAGAGCAGGACTTATACAAAAGAAGAGATTGATATTATATACAGGAGTGCTCTTCTTCATGATATAGGAAAGATAGCGGTTCCTGATGCAGTGCTTAACAAGCCTTCAAGGTTGACAGATGGAGAGTACGAGCTTATGAAGAAGCATACGATATGGGGTAAAGAGATTTTGGCAGGACTTGAATTTCTTCCACAGGCTGATATGGGAGCAGCTTATCATCATGAGAGATTTGATGGAAAAGGATATCCGTATGGAATTAAAGGTGATAAGATTCCGGATATTGTAAGGATAATCAGTGCTGCGGATTCATTAGATGCTATGAGTTCCAACAGATGTTACAGAAGACATTGCGATAAAGATTATATAATCAGTGAGTTTGAAAAAGGGGCAGGTACACAGTTTGATGCAGATGTTGCACAGGTTGTTGTCGGATTGATAAAGGAAGGCAGGATAATATTGTAATATATGGGAGATACCAAAGCAAAATTTACAGACACACGTACAGGTTTTATTGATATATTAATGTGCCGGTATGAGGATGAACATCTTGCATTATGGATGAAGATAGTATTCTGTTTTATATGGATTATAAGTATTCCTAATGGGCTGATATATGGAGTGGACACGGATTATATTATGGCATTATTTTCTATTATTTTAATGCTTTTATTAAATATTGCAGTCTCACGTAAGAATTACCGGACATGGGTTGATGTTGCTGCTTTTATTATAATTGCCATTCCGGTATTCTTTGTATATTACCATGCGTGTATCGGATATTTCAGCGTATTTTTTCCACTGTTTTTTTCATCGGTGGCGGTATTTATACTTGGAATACGTAATAGTTTTTTTATCAATATAATATGTTCGGTAATCATTCTTATATGTTCAAGGACATATGGGAAGATGTCAATAAGACATATATATGGTGATAATGTTACATTGAGGTTTCCATATATTTATGTGTGTATTATATTGATTTCATATTGTCTTATGTATGCTATTCAGAAGTACTGGGTTGATAAAAGAAGAAGAAAGCAGATTCTGCAAATCCGTATAGAAGAAGAAAATAAACATCTTCATGCAATGTCTATGAGAATTATGGATACTATGACTAATGCTCTTGATGCAAAGATTTCGGGAGAAAAGGAACATTGTGTGAGGGTTGCCGGGTATTGCAGGCAGATTGCACAGATGAAGAAGCTTGATGAAAAGATGTGCGAATATGCATATAGTGCAGGCTTGCTGCATGAGATAGGCATGGTGGGAATACCGGACAGACTGATACGTAAAGACAGCCTTACGGATGATGAATATACAGTATATCAGACATATGTTACAAAAGGATATGAGATTTTAAGTACGCTTCAGGTTGAAGATACAATTAATGTTGCACAGGCGGTAAAGTATCACCGTGAATGTTTTGATGGAACCGGCTTTGTGGAAGGACTTAAAGGTAATGAAATACCGGTGCTTGCAAGAATCCTGTCGGCGGCAGATTATGCAGACAGGCATGTTATGAGGGGTGAAACACCGGAAAAGATTATTAGTGATATAAAGTACATGGAGGGAACAAGATTTGAGCCTGGTATATCATTATATATTAGTAAAGTGTTAATGGAATAGATGCTATTCATGAAGCGGCGATTTTATTGAAAATTGATTTTTCTTAAATGAAATCAGACCATCGTCACGCATTTTACTAAGTTCTTTGGAGAGTGCAGTGCGGTCAACATTAAGATAATCGGCGAGCTGTTGGCGGTCATAATGTATTGTAAAATCAGATCTGCCGGCTCTTCTTGATTCATTTGATAAAAAAATGAGCAGGCGGCTTCTGACTGTTTTGGGAGATGTACAAAAAATGCGGTTTGATAAAATAAGGTTTTTGTGCATGGAAATGGTGAGCATATTACCTGTGATTTTTTGTGAGAGTGTTTTTGCAATGTTGTTGTTATCTGATTGTGTAAACAGTCTGCTGATATTAAGGAAAAGAATCTCGGTATTGCTGGCAGAGATAACTTCGACCTGAAGTGGTTCACGACAGAAGCAGTAAGTTTCTGCAAAAACGTGACCACAAGCAATATTGCTGAGAATGGATTTATTTCCCCACAGGTCAATACTCTCAATTGTTACAATTCCTGAGATAACTATTCCTATTTCATCTATAAGTTCATCCATATGAAAAATTATGTTATTTTTTGCATATGATGATAATTTTAACATATTATGTTCTCTAAGATAATTCCATTCGTTTTCATTGATATTTGCAAACAGAGGCAATGATGGTATTTGCATAAAAACTCCTTTTATTTTTCAAATGTGGTTATAACAACGTAATTATTATAGCCATTATAGTATGCTTAATTCACAAAAACAAGAAAGAAGGAAATATATCATGATTAGAAAAATTATTCATATTGATGAAGATAAATGTAACGGATGTGGTGCATGTGTCAATGCATGTCATGAAGGTGCGATAGGTCTTGTCGATGGCAAGGCAAAACTTTTACGGGATGATTACTGTGACGGACTAGGAGATTGTCTGCCTGAATGTCCGACAGGAGCTATAACATTTGTGCAAAGAGAAGCGGCTGCATATGATGAGCAGGCAGTTATTGCCAATAAAGCACAAAAAGAAAAAGAGCAGAAAGAAGTATCTGATAACTGTGAAAATGCATGTTGTAGTTCAGGCATATCACAGTCGCAGCTTGGACAGTGGCCTTGTCAGATAAAGCTCGTTCCTGTTCGTGCACCATATTTTAATAATACAAATCTTCTGATTGCAGCTGATTGCACGGCTTATGCTTATGCTAATATGCACAGCGATTTTATGAGTGGAAGGATTACTCTTATAGGCTGTCCTAAGCTTGATGCAGTTGATTATAGTGAAAAACTGACAGAGATTATTGCAAATAACAATATTGCAAGTGTGACAGTTGTGAGAATGGAAGTTCCATGCTGTGGCGGACTTGAATATGCAGCAAAAATGGCTTTAAAAAACAGTGGAAAATTTATTCCATGGCAGGTTGTGACTATTTCAACAGATGGAAAAATTCTTGAATGATTTATGAATTCAAAAATGACTTTTGAAAAACATCTTGCAAAAAGAGTGCTTTTGTTTTACATAATCCAATATATGTGTTAATATAATGAGTATATTTGTGTGAGAGAATATTGGAGATTTTTAATTTTATTGTACATGGAAATTAAATAAACGGGGTATTTTACCGGAGAAACAGGAGGATAAGGTATGCAGGAGTACGACGAGTCCTTTTTCAGGGCTAAAGCAAACAAGAGAGCCAGATTGACATGGCTTATTTTATTAGTGATTATAACAGTTTATTATGGTGTGAAGATTCCGTCAGGTGATGTGGAACTTAGCAGGTTTCTTGCATTTACAATAACAGGATGGCTGCTTTATATAAGCGGTGCGGTATATCTGATTATAAGAGGTAATGACAGCAATAAGTATAAGTGGTTCCTGGGAGTAGGATATCTGTTGTTTTATGCCGTTATAACATGGACTTCTCTTAGTCAGATAACATTTGTGTTCGTAATGCCTTTGATTTCAATGATGATTCTTTACAAAGATCCGAAGTATATAAAGTCTATGATGTGGATGACTTTGTTTGTTCTTATATCTAGCAATATGTATAACGGTTTTGCAAAAGGCATGATGGATTTTGTGTCAAGTGCGGAGTGTGCATTGCAGTTTGCAATGATTCTGTGCTGCTTTTTCTGTACTGACAGTTCTATTAAGCATCTTATTGAATCGGATGGTGCACTTACGGCTTCGATTAAGGCAAATCTTGCAAGAGTTGTAAAGACGGTTGAACAGGTTAAGGATGCAAGCAATTCCATAGTTGACGGTGTTACTGTCGTAAGAGAACTTGCGGATGAGAATAAAGAAGGTGCGGATAATGTTGTAAAAGACATGAAGACACTTGCCTCAAATAATGAAATTCTTAATGATAAGACAATTTCATCAGTGGAGATGACTAAGGTTATTGACACACAGGTTAAGGATGTTGCTGACCTTATGAATGAAGTTGTCACACTTATCGGGGCTTCTGTTGAGCATGCTAATACAAGTGAGAATGAATTAAAAGAAGTTGTTGAAGTAACCAATAAAATGGCAGTTCTCTCAAAAGATGTTGAAAAAATACTTAAAGATTTCAAGGCGGATTTCAACAGTGTAAAAGAAGAGACAGGTACTATTGAAAGCATTTCAAGCCAGACAAACCTTCTTGCACTCAATGCCTCAATTGAGGCAGCAAGAGCAGGTGAAGCCGGAAAGGGTTTTGCTGTTGTAGCTGATGAGATAAGAAATCTGAGCAGTGGAACAAAAGAGTCATCTAACAGTATTATGGAAGCACTTTCGCATCTTGAAGAAACATCAGAGAAGATGATGGAGTCAATAACAGAAACTGTAAAGTTAATACAGCTTAATATTGATAAGATGGCATATGTAAATAAGAGTGTGACAGATATTACCAACGACGCATCTACGCTTGGTGAAAATATTAAGATTGTTGACAGTGCTGTCAAAGAAGTAGAATCCTCTAATAAAACGCTTACTGAAAATATGAATCATGTTGGCGAAGTTATGCATATTATGACACAGAGTATTAATGAGGCTGAACAGACAACAAAAACAATGCTCAGCAAATATGAATTAAGTGCTAAAAGTGCATTGGATATTGAAAGTGTTGTCGGCGAACTTATGGAGGAACTTGGTGTCGGCGGATTTATGGGTGTTCAGGATGTAAAGAGCGGCATGAAGATTTCGCTTGTTTTGAATACAGACATAAGCGGAGGAAAAGAATATACCGGTGAAGTTGTTGAATGTAAGAACAATGATATATTTGTAACGCTTGATAAAGATGTCCGGATAGTTCAGGACGACGTTGGAAAGCCTCAGCTTTGCAGACTCCAGATTGTTGTTGAAAATGTATTATACTGTTGGAAAGACATTGCACTACGCAATTCAAAGCCGGCAGAAAAGGGTCAGTACAGGCTTAATATCCAGACAAATCCTGAGGTATATAACAGAAGAAAATATCCAAGAATGCCATTTGATAACAAATGTGTTATAAGAATTGACGGAAGAGCAGACTCATACAATGGACATATGGTTAATATAAGTGCAAATGGATTTGCATTTGTAGTTAATGATAATATATTTGAGAGCATGAAAAATAAAAACATCACAGCAGAAGTTGAAGATTTTGCAGTTATAGGTGATAAGCCGCTTGAAGGCTGTGTAATCAGATGTTCAAACAATGATGGTGAGTATATTGTCGGATGCCGTATGCCTGAGGACAGCGAGGCAATTAAGGAATATGTAAGTAAAAATTATAGCGTATAAAGGCAGCTATAGAGGTTTGAAAGTGAAGATTAAATCTGTGGCACTTCTTGGTGCATGATCTGGATGCAAAACGCTATTCAAAATAATGTATTAACTGAAATTGAATAATTTTTCGGTTTTTTCCACATACTAACTCCAGAACTAATATATAGCAAAAAAAGAGTGATTATACATTCTTGTTTAAATATTGGATTGGAGGATTATATGAAAGCAACAGGAATTGTTCGCCGTATAGATGAGCTTGGAAGAATTGTCATACCGAAAGAGATAAGAAGGACATTGAGAATCAGGGAAACAGATCCTATGGAGATATTTACGGATAAAGAGGGCGAGATTGTTCTCAAAAAATATTCTCCGCTCGGTGAACTTGCGGAATGTGCAAAGGAATATTCGGAGTCGCTGGCAAGAACGACCGGCAACGTTGTGTGTATATCTGACAGAGAGCAGATAATAGCGATGTCCGGTACAGTAAAAAAAGAACTTGTAGAAAAACCGGTAAGTGACAAGCTTGAGCAGATAATGCATGACAGGGAAAATTTCATGTCTGACGACAATAAAAGAAATCATATCAATATTTCAGATGAAATTGAAAATGAATATAATTCGCAGATTATAAGTCCGATAATCTGTCATGGAGATGTTCTCGGTGCAGTTATTATGCTTTCAAAAGATGGAAAAAAGCAATTTGGTGAGCAGGAAAAACAGATGGTAATGGTAGCATCAGATTTTCTTGGACATCATATGGAATCATAGATTTCCGGAAATTTAAGATAAAAAATGAAGAAGCTGTGTAGTATGTCGGTTGTGGAATACACGACGTACCGCATGGCTTTTTTTGACCAATGTCTTGCGGCACAAATTTTTGTGATGTATAATTTGAAACATATTAAGATTATTAAGAAAGAATAGAATATTTGAAATGGAGAATGTATGAAAAGAGTATTGAAAATATTTGTGCATGATTTAGTTGGCTTATCCAGGAATATATTTGCACTTATTATAGCGGTTGGTTTGTGCATAATTCCATCACTTTATGCATGGTTTAATATATATTCAAACTGGGACCCGTATGCCAATACGTCGTCAATTAAAGTAGCAGTTGTATCGCAGGACGCAGGATATAAAAATTCTGACGGAAAAAATGTAAATATGGGCGAAGAGGTTCTTGATACATTAAGAAAGAATAAAGGTCTTGGCTGGCAGATACTTGGCACATATGATGAGGCAATTGATGGAGTTAAGAGTGGTAAATATTATGCAGCTATTGTTCTTGGTGAAGATTTCAGCAAGAATATGTTTGATTTTATTGATAATGGGCTTGTCCATCCGTCAGTTACATATTATGAAAATGAAAAGAAAAATGCAGTTGCGAGCAAGATTACGCAGTCCGGAAAATCAACACTTCAGGAAAATATTAACACACAGTTTGTTGATACTGTAGTCCAGACAGCAATGGGTAGCACAGATGGGATTTTATCTGAGGATAAAGACATATTATCAGGTGTGACGGAAAGCCTCAAAAAGTTAAATTCCAATCTTTCGGGTTACAATACAACAATAACAGCATTTGTAAATAGTAATAATGCACTTCAGGGTACGCTTAATCAGGTTAAAAATGAGATACCGCAGGTACAGCAGGCACTTCTTGATGGTTCGGATACAACACAGAAAATACATGAGCAGACATCTGCTGCGGCTGATGAGTATATACAGAAGATTGATGAGTTGTCATCGCTTATAAGACAGACTTCAAAGGAGCTGTCAGAGCAGATACATAAACTGATTGATTCGGTACAGAATAATGCAGGTACCGATGAGATTATAGCAGGAATTAACAGTGCACAAAATCTGCTTGATGCACTTATGGCACAAAATGACACGCTTGCAGAACAGCTTAAGGAGATTTCACAGCAGCTTGGAGGTGTTGTGGATGATGAAGTTATCAATGCAGCAGTAGCCTCAATAACACAGCTTGAAAATGTCACAAAAGCACTTCTTGAACAGGCAAAAGTTCTTGTTTCCAATTCGGCAGAAATGACAAATGCAAAATTGGAACTTTTAAAGATAATTCTTGGACAGTGTGAGACAAAGATTGATGAACTTGATAAATTATATCAGGATTCACTCCGGAAGAGTGTTGATTCGCTGCGTGCGGTTATAGGTACAACAATAAGTTCAATAGGAACATCACTCACGGAAATGTCGCAGCAGATGAGCGGCTTATCTGCAATGATGGGAAGCCTTATGACAACTGTTGACGGAATGAACATAGGGCTTGACCAGACAGGAATAATCATAAAAGGGATGACAGAAAAAATAACAACCCTTACGCAGAAGCTTGACAGCCTTAATGGTGATGAAAAATTTGAAATGCTTGCAAAGGCATTGTCACAGGACCCTGTTACATATGGAGAATTCTTATCTTCACCTGTTAAAGTATCAACACATCAGGTTTATGAAACAGCCAATTATGGTTCAGCTGTTGCACCATTTTATACAACACTTGCATTGTGGGTTGGAGGACTTCTTCTCACAGCACTTATCAAAGTCCACCCTGATAAAGATGAACTGACAAACGGGGCTAAAAGCCATGAGCTGTTCTTTGGAAGATATCTGTTATTCTTCGTGCTTGGTCAGGTGCAGGCAGTAATAACGGTTTTGGGAGATTTGTATCTTTTGAAAATACAGTGTCTGCATAAAGGATTGTTTATGATGGCAGCATGCTTCGTAAGTTTTGTATTTACACTTCTTATATATACACTTACAGTGTCATTTGGTGATATAGGAAAAGCACTTGCGGTAGTAATGGTAGTAATACAGATAGCCGGTTCAAGCGGAACATATCCGATAGAACTTCTTCCTGTATTTTTCCAGAAAGTATATATTTACTTCCCGTTCCCATATGCGATTAATGCTATGAGAGAGACAATAAGCGGCATGTATTCGGCAGATTATGCGATATACATAGGAGAACTTCTTATATTTGTCGCCGGTTCACTTGCACTTGGATTATTTATAAGAAAACCGTTTATGAGGCTTAATCATTATATGCATGAACGTATGCATGATACAGATATGATGTAAGGATGTATACATAATTTATATAGCAAACACAGACGTTAATATGGAGGCATACTTTGAGTAAAGACATTAAAGACGAAGAATTGTACAGTCAGCTTTATAATATTATACAGAGTGCGGTACGAAATGAAGTCGAACGTGCCATGCAGGAAAAAGATGATAAAGCACAACATGATATAAAACAGGATAATAAAATAACAAAAGCGTCAGAAAAACAAGTGGATTCATATATAATAGGCGGTGAAACTGAAGAAGATGCAGTAACAAATGATTTTTATATAGATGAATATGAGGAAGCGGTTGAGGAAGAACAGCTTATATTTAATAAAATGCTGGAATATTATACGGAATCACACAGGAAGAATAAAAAAAGAATCAGGGTCGGCATGATATGTATGATTGTGATTCCTCTGATATTCCTTATGCTTATGTTTACAATGAACAGTTCAAAGATTGTATATCTGGTATTCTGGATAATTTCACTTTTTGCACTTTGTACATATCTTATTGCAGTAGAGTATATGGATTATAATCTGCAGGAGCGTATGAAAGAACTTGGTGTGACATCACACAAAAAGAAAGAGGCAATTATCGGACCGAAAGTAATAGGACAGGATATTGAAAATCTCAAAGAAAGGATTGGACTATGAAAAATATATACAAAGTTTTTATTTCAGACTGGAAAAGAATAAGTAAAAACGTAGTTGCGGTTGTAGTTGTGATGGGACTTATAATACTGCCGTCATTGTATGCATGGTTTAATATTCTTTCAAACTGGGACCCATATGGAGAAGAGTCAACTTCAAGGATAAAAGTAGCGGTTGCATCTGATGATAAGGGAATTGTTATGGATAGTCTGCAATTTAATATGGGTGATACTATTATTGAGGCACTTGAATCTAATACTACAATTGGCTGGGTATTTACAGACAGCACAAAGGATGCTATAGACGGTGTTTACGCTGGCGATTATTATGCGGCACTTGTAATGCCGGAAGATTTTTCAAAGAAAATGGTAAGTTTTCTTACAGACAGTGTTACGCACCCTGAGATAGATTATTATACAAACCAGAAAAAGAATGCGATTGCACCAAAGATTACAGATAAGGCAAAGACGGCAGTTCAGCAGCAGGTCAACTCAACATTTATAAGTACAATTGCACAGACATTTGTAAAGGCGGCAGATGGAGTTGATACATCGGCAAATCAGGAAAATATGACATCAGGCCAGACAGTTCTTGACATCCTTTTGTCAAAAATGCAGCAGCTTAATACACAGCTTGATTCATATGATACGATACTTACGGCATTGATAAGTGTCACAGATTCGGCATCGTCTGCTATGAATGCAGCGGGACAGATTTCACCTGATATGTCAAAAAAAATCATCGCAGAGCAGCAGAAAGTAGATTCTCTTATGAAGATAGCATCAAAGGGAAATATACTTGATTCAGGTGTATCCAATCAGCTTGCGGCCGGTCTTGGACAGATTTCACAGATAATGGATAGTGTTATTAATATATATTCAAAAGCGGATGGCAATATAGACAGCTTTGCATCATCTATTTCGACGGCAGGTGTGAATCTTAAAGATACGAAAGAGCTGCTTGGCAGTCTCAAAACAGATTTAAGTTCAACAATAGAAAAGCTTAATAATATAAAGGATAGCGGAAGCTATGATATGCTTTTGAAAGTGTTGGGACTTGATGCGGACAGTTTCGGTTCATTTGTTGCATCACCTGTCGAGATTGAGACAGAGGCAATATATCCTATAGCGACATATGGTTCTGCGATGGCTCCGTTTTACACAGTTCTTGCAATATGGGTAGGCGGACTTATTCTTGTTGCAATTATACATGTGGGAGTAAAACCACAGAAAGAGCATCCAGATGTTAAACCATATCAGGCTTATTTCGGAAGATATATAACATTTTTCCTTATAGGGCAGGCACAGGCACTTCTTGTTACGCTTGGCGATTTGTATTATATAGGAATCCAGTGCGTAAGCCCGTTTAAATTCTGGTTTGCTGCATCGGTTACAAGCTTTGTATTTACAATATTTATGTATTCACTCACAGTTGCAATGGGCAATGTCGGTGAGGCACTGGCTGTAGTTATAATGGTTATTCAGGTAGCAGGAGCCGGTGGTACATTCCCGATAGAGGTGCTTCCAAAGGTTTACCAGAAAATATACGAATTCCTTCCATTTACTCACGCGATGAATGCAATGAGAGAATGTGTAGGTGGTTCATACCAGCTTAATTACTGGAAATATCTTGGATATCTTTGTGTTTATGTGATAATATCGCTTCTGATTGGGCTTTTATTTGCTATACCATGCAGAAAACTGAATGAAAAGATTGAGAAGAGCAAACATAGGTCTGGAGTAATGATATAAATAAAGATTGGCATTTTTAACAAGAATTGGTGGCTAAAAAGCCTCAAAACCGCTTGAAAACTGTGAAAATGACTAAAATAAATGGCTTATATTGACAAATGGATTAAAAGAGTTTATAAATGATTTTATTGGGTAGACCAATAAAATATACCTGTTGAGGAGAGATTTACAATGAATAAAACAGAGTTAGTAGCAGCAATTTCAGAAAAGACAGAATTAACAAAGAAGGACAGCGAGAAGGCTTTAAAGGCTCTTATCGATGTTGTTGCAGAAGAATTAAAGAAGGGTGAAAAAGTTCAGTTAGTTGGTTTTGGTACATTTGAAGTAGTTGAAAGAGCTGCCAGAGAAGGTAGAAACCCACTTACAGGTGAGTCACTCCATATAGAAGCTTCAAAGGCTCCTAAGTTTAAGCCAGGCAAGGCATTAAAGGATGCCGTAAAGAACGCTTAATTTGAAAGGTTGTGATTATTATAAAAACATTACATTTTGAAAACTATGAAGATTTTGCTTGTGCTGTTTCAGATACATACGACAGAATAAAATCTGATGACAAATACAACTCAATAGACGTTGTTGCTAAATATGAAGATGTAAAAGAGATTATTCGTGAACTCGTTGGAATCGGATATGGTATTGCATTTATTGATAAGTTTGGTAATCCTGAATGGGATGGTTATGACGACTCTTTCGTTATCAGCTTATTAGATGACGATATTTGGTGTGAACCTGTTAAGAGAGATGATAAGTACATCTTTGTTGAAGCTGATGTTGTATATATTTTTGACGATTGCAATTCTAAGATTATTCCAAAGATTGAAGCTGATGAAGTTTATGAAGTGGAAATTGGCAATAAATATAATGATTGCGATTGCGATGGTGATTGTGAGGACTGTAATTGTCCTAATGAAACTTATTTACATACTTCCGAAGATGAAGATGTAAATACTCACGGATTTACTGCCAGTAGATCAGATGGTGACTCTTATGTGAGTTATTCTTATTATTCTAGTGATGAATTGAGTCATGAAGATATTCAGAAGATGTTAAAGGCTTTTGGATTTTAGATTATTTGGAGTGTGTAGTGTATACTGCACACTCTTTTTGTATGGGTAGGTATGCAAATGGCTGAAGCAAGCGGTCTGTAAAACCGTGACCTACATGGTAAACATTGTGTGTTCAAATCACACCCTGCCCACTAATAAAATAATTAACTAAAAAAGGAGGCTGAAATATTGTCAAAAGAGAAAATAACAAGGGTGAAATATTTCACTCCTGATAAAGAGAAATTTATTTATGAAGAGAACTGGAAGAAATATGAAAAATATTTACAGTCTAATATCATCAAAAATCGAGATGTAAAAGATACAACATACAAGAGATATAGAGGATTGTTCCGACATTTTCTCATGTGGTTAGGAGAAAATTATGGTGAATTAGATTTATATTCTGATGAATTTATGGAAAATGCAGTTGATATTATGGAAGCATATATGCTTTTCTGTCAGGAAACATTGATGAATCATAAGAAGATAATCAATATGAAGATTTCTGCCGTAAGTTCATTCTATATTTGGTCTATGAAGCGTGGATTTGTTAAATATCATCCTTTTGATGGTAAACTTGACAGAATGAAGAAAGCTAACGAGGAACAGATTCTTAATCATTATTTCTTAAATGATGAACAGATTGCAGCTATTAGAGCAGATTTGTATAGGACAGAGAATAATAAATGGACAATACAAGATCAGTTATTATTTGAAATCGCACTCTTCTCCGCTAATAGAATTGGTGCATTAGAGAAACTTACTGTATCCTCTCTTGACTTAGATAATATGGTATTTGAGTCAATACGTGAGAAGGAAGGATATCGTGTGGAAGTTTCGTTTGACAGTACATGTAAGGATATGCTTGAAACATGGTTAGCCATGAGAACAAATGATTATGATCATCTTGAATGCGATGCTCTATTTATTCATAAATATAAGGACAAATGGATTCCTTGGACACAAGGCATGATTCATGACCGAATGAGAAAAATTGGTAAAGTTATTGGCTTGGAGGACTTTCATTGTCATTGCATGAGGAAGACAGCGATCAATAAAATATATGAAGATACTGGTGATTTAAATCTTGCCTCACAATGGGCGAACCACAAATCAACTTCAGTAACTTCACAGAGCTATGTACGCCCTGCTTCTAAGGCTGATTTAAGGGAAAAATTAAAAATTCTAAAGTTTAAGCAACAAGAATTACAGAAAGAAGCTGAAAAAGAAGGTATTTAAGCAATCCCAATGAAGCCTTCGTCTAACATCAACAATTAAATCTCAACAAGAAAGCATGGTAACGTGATATTTGAGCCAAGAAGTGACAACAATGTAGAGAATAAATAAAATATAACAAGCTGCACACATCCAAAAGAAGTGAGGGTGATCTGTCAATCCGTTGATAGATTTTTGCAAGTGGCTGTCACTGACCGATATGTGACATAAATATAAAGGTCGGTTTGCGAAATTATTGACCTTTGGAATGGTCTAAAACTTCCCACTGCTACTGCTTATTGGCGGTGTTATGGAGAGGTCTTGCCTTAGTAGACGATTAACATATTTTGGCATTTACTATTCATATAGCATTGTAAGTCCTAAAACGGTCAATATCAACCATAGAAGTGATCGTGCTTCTCTGCGTTAATGAGAACCATTAAATTCAAGTTTGTACTACAGTGTCTTTCGAGCTTGTGGTCTAAATATTAAAAACCAATGTCTATTAGGCTTTTATATGAAATGAAATTATCGCTAGTTTCTTTTCTGAATTTTTGAGATAGACAATAGCGAATGACTACTGGGCGGTCTGACATCTGGAAAGACAGATAAATATGGAGTGTCACTATATAAGCGCAATATATTTTGGGT
>ERZ836939.2673-NODE-2673-length-16801-cov-4.266511_pt1 | contig 16801 bp, 17 predicted proteins | sample MGYA00519912_ERZ836939 | MGnify/ENA primary metagenome ERZ836939 (study PRJEB31850, sample SAMEA3708810) | human gut metagenome | biome: human gut; feature: human-associated habitat; material: faeces | place: China | collected 2014 ... | reverse complement strand
TCTTGGTAAATCTATGGAAAAAAGTTAGAAATGTGGAAAACTTGATAAAAGAAAACCCGGACTTCTGTCCGGGACTTTGTCTACAGTCTGAAAGAAGTTCCCACGGGAACTTCTTTTATCGTTTTAAAACTTCTTTTTTTATATATGAAAAGGTTGCGTTCTCACCCTTTTCAGCCAGCATATATAACAGGGTCTCCAACAGTGCCTTGGAATCTTTATGTAAAATCGTATATGGAAGCCCTCTCTGATAATACGCAAGTGGCTGACCGTCATCATACATCTCCTTCATATAGATCTTGGACGCTGCAATTCGATCAATAAACATCTCAACCACATACTTTTTTGGCATGCACATCCCAATCAGTCCTTTTTGTTCGCCCAGTCCATAGTCAATCCAATACTCATAGTGATGCTTATTGCGCCCCTTATGATGAAGCCATGCAGACGAATAGCCAAGCTTTTCACGCTCGGCGTTGTTCGGACTTCTCGTCCCTTGATAGTACTTTGCCCCCACACGAAATTCTGTCCATCCATATTTCGACAAATCATGCATCAATCCCTGTCTGTACAACCCTACTCGGAAGCATCCTTTCATAACAAGAATTTTATGATGTGTAATTGTACAAAAATGCTGCCACGCTTTCATTCGCTTCTCCTTTTACCTAACTCAAAATCATTTTTATTAAAAACAAGGCAAGCAGATGCACCGGATAAAATCCGTAAAAAAGCCACTTCATCTTCTTTCCCTGTGTGCCATTGTAAAGATAGATCGGAATCAATGCCAGTACCCCAAACACTTGAACTCCGCCCATCAAGGCAATATTAACAAATAAGACACTGATCGTTTTCCAGAGCATATCATCCCAAAACAGATAAAAACATAATATCATCAGAACTCCTACTCCACCATAATCTGTTCTCAGTAAATCTGCAATTAAAAACGATACCAAAGATACGGTCACCATCTCAAATTTTCCTGATGATTTCATCAAAAAATACATCATTACAAGACCGATAAACAACGTAAAAAATATATTCTGGTGTCTGAATTCCAAAATCTTTCCACTGGCAGTAAGGTCGAATGGAATCTCTGATACTAATGCTAAAATACCAATCCGGCACATATATTTTTTGATATCATGTGTGTAGAAGAAACCTTCCACCAATGTATATGCAAAAATTGGAAACGCCAGTCGTCCAATCACACGAAATAAAATCTGCTCAGGAAACAAAACTGCTCCAATATGATCTGCCAGCATCGACAGCATCGCTATCATCTTTAGTGTAAAAGAATCTATCTTTATCTTTTCTGCTATTCTTTCCATCTTCTACCTTCCTAAAAACATTATGATCGTTCTCTCATTGACAACAGTCTCTTTCTGATTTTCCACAAGCATTTCTTCTTTCAACTCTTCTTCCGTCGAAAAAACGCGATACCATCTCTTTCCTTTCGAAAGTGCAGGAAGTGCAAATTTATGCTCTGTCCAATGCATATTATATGCAATAAAGCAGTCACCTTCACTCTCGCCTTCCCCGTGATAATATACACCAAGCTGTCTGCTCGCCACATTTTGCGGGATCTGCCATGCACTCTCTCCGTGATAGGAGACATCCGGTACCCCACAGCTCATCTCATCTCTTCCAAGCAAAGGCTTTTCGGAGTGCAAAATAGGCAGACGCTTACGCAGCGCGATCAGATTCCTCACATAATCAAATAATTCTTTTTCTTTTTCAAGTTGCTTCCAGTTCAGCCATGCTGTCTCATTATCCTGACAATACACATTATTATTTCCCTTTTGAGAATTTGCGAACTCATCTCCTGCCAGCAGGCATGGTGTCCCCTGCGCCATCAGCAACAGAAAGAATGCGTTCCTCATCTGTTTCTTCCGAAGTTCCAAAACAGCTTTTCTGCGAGTCGCTCCTTCTGCACCACAGTTCCAGCTGTAATTGTAATCCGGACCGTCCTGATTATTTTCGCCGTTTGCCTCATTATGTTTTCCATCATATGACACGAGATCTGCCAGAGTGAATCCATTATGGCTCGTAATATAATTACAGCTTCTTTGTTCCTTTGACTGCTGTTTCAGCCACCACATCACTCCTGGTACCATCCCTTCGTCTCCTTTCAGGAAACGTCTCATCGTAATCTGAAAATCTTCTTTGTTTTGCAAGATTTTTGTTCGCTTTAAAAGTGGATCTGCCAAAATTGCTTCCATTGGAGCAAGCACCGGATTTAAAATAAATCCGTCAATATGATATTCCAGCACATAATAACGGAGGCACTCCTCCATCATCTGCGGCATAATGTGTTCCGAAAATGGAAGATTTAAAACCACTTCTATCCCCGCACGATGGCATGCCTTCACCATATCTTTAAGTTCTTTCCCCGTATTTTCTTGAGATGCATAAAGTCTTTTTGGTGCAAAGCAATAGGCATCTCCATATCCCCAGTAATTCGTATATTTTTTATTATCCAAAAAGTCATATACCGGCATACACTGGATCTGATTCACACCCAATTCTTTGAGATACGGAATCTTTTCCATCACACCCGCAAATGTTCCTCTTTTTTTTACTTTCGAACTGCTGTGTTTTGTAAATCCTCGAACATGGAGACTGTAGGCAATCACCTCATGATAGGGAATCTCAAGCGGTGTATCTTCTTCCCAATCATATGCTTCCATGGAAATTCTTCCTCGTTCGCTGCCATCTGCTTGTAATACCAGTTCTTTCACATAAGGGTCTGTCACAACCTTACCTTCTATTTCATAGTTATACTCACAATTCTCAATCGTGCTTTTTTGTAATGCAAGAAATCGAACTTCTCCCACCGCGTCTTTCTCTAAAAACTCGATTCTTTGGCAAGGCAGCTTAGCCCCCTTCTCATATATCAACAAAAAACAGCGTTTTCCTTGCTCTACAGCTACAGAAAAATTCACATACCCATTATTTTCTGTCACTCCAAGCGGCAATGGATGCCCCTTTTTTTCTCTCATGCCTTCAATCTCCTAATCTTCTCTTTTCCTACTGCCAGCCATCTACACCATACATCTCGAGATTATCTTTATTGATCAAAAATGTCTCTTCATATGTAATTCTTGCATATTTCTCTTTGTTCAGAACACTTAACGCCACTTTTGCAGACTCTTTTCCAATCTCAATCGGAGACTGTCCTCCGGTTGCCGCTATGAGAGAGTTCTCCTTTTCCAACTCTTTTTTAATCTCCGGTGAACCATCCACGCCATAGATATAGACGTTCTGTAATTGAGCCGCATTCGCTGCGACAAGTGCGCCAAGCGCTGTCGGATCGTTGCCGCACATAATTGCTGACACATCCGGATGCTCCTTCAAAAGTGTCTCAGCCGCACTCAGCGCCGTATTTAAATCTCCTTTTGTATCACTTCGTCCGACAACCTCAAATCCTTTATCCGCAATTGCCTCCTCAAATCCCGTAATGCGCTCATTGATAGAATTCATTGTTGGACACTCCAATATCAATACTTTTCCGCCTTCCGGAAGTTTTTCAACAAGGTCTTTTCCGCATAAATATCCTGCATTCTTATTATCAGATCCAATATATGCATCCACATAGTCAAATTCTTTTACCTGTGTATCCACATTGATAATCTTCACATCTGCCTCTTTCAATTCTTCCAATGCAGGTGTGATTGCCTCCCAGTCAACCGGTGTCAGAAAAATTGCATCGATTCCCTGATCGATCATATCTTCAATCTGCTCAACCTGTACATCCGGATCCTGCTTTGGATCTTCTGTAATCAATGTATGTCCATCCTTTTCAAGCGTCTCACGAATTGACGACTCAAGCGTAATAAAATATGGATTCTCCATCGTAATTCCGCTGAATCCAAATGTATATTTTTCCTGCTCTTCTTCGTCCGTTTCCTCTTTCACCTGTGGATTATCCTCCGGTGTCCCTACATTTTTTTTACATGCCGATATGCCAAATACACAGACCAGCAGCAACGCTGTTAATGCTAATACTCTTTTTTTCTTCATCTGCTTCCTCCATAATCTGTTTTCTTATGAATTCCATCCCTTTATTTTAGCCCTTTTTCTAATAATGTCAATAGTTTTCCCTCTTGCAATTCTTGCCACAGTCTGATAGAGTTAGTATATCAATAAAAAAGGAGATAAAAACTATGAGTGAACATAATCATGATTGTGGCTGCGGACATGACGACTGTAACTGCGGCGAAGAAAACCTTACTGTAACATTGACACTTGATAACGACGAGGTACTGGAATGTGCAGTTCTCACAATTTTCTCAGCTGGTGACAGACAGTATATCGCATTGCTTCCATTAGAGGATGCAGAAGACACAGAGGAAGGTGACGTATTCATCTACCGTTTTGAAGAAGATGAAAACGGCGAACCAACTTTAGACAACATCGAAGATGACGATGAGTACGAGTTGGCTGCCGATGCTTTCGACGAATGGCTGGACGAACAAGACTTTGAAGAATTAGAATACTAATCTAACAGACCTTAAATTGGCAGTGACGTAATGTTGCTGCCTGTTTTTTATTACATAGGAAATTGAATGACCTTACCCTCTTGTCAACAGCTCCCCCACAAACCGGGATTGTGCCATCGACTTCCCATTACGTTCTTTTGTATAAGAGATAATCAATTTCTTTCGTGCTCTCGTCATAGCCACATAGAACATCCTGCGCTCTTCTTCCACTTCTTCTTTTGTCTCCGCCTTTTTATATGGGGTAATCGTCTCATTCGCCCCGATAATAAATACCAGATCAAACTCCAATCCTTTCGATCCATGCATTGTCATAAACGTGATTGCCTCCGGATCTGTCTCTTTTTGCTGCGACTGTCTCTTTAATTCCTCTGAATATTCTTCAATATGTGTAAACCACTCTTCAATCGTACGAAAGGCTTTTGCCCGCTCTTCAATCTCTCTCAGTACTTCTTTTAAATCTTCCATGTTGATTTTTCGAAATGCCGCATATTCTTTTAAAAATTCATCGTATCCGATATGTTTTCGAATATACTGGATTGCCCCGTACGGCGCCATATTTTTTAATATTCTAAAATCCACCTCAAGCTGATCGATCCGGTCGAGCATCCAGTCTTTGTCACAATAGAATTTTCGCAAACTCTCAAATGAAATCGTGGTTCCTTCCACACTGTCTCGCCCGATATAGCGGTTCGGACGATTCATAATCGCCAAAAATGATTTTCGCGAACGGTCTCCTAACGCCATCTTCAAATACGTAGTCAAATCCTGTGCAATAAAATGTTCATACAGATTCGGCATGCGTTCTTTCATCCGAAACGGCATGTTGTATTCCATAAATGTCTCCGCCAATGCACGTGCCTCCACATTTGTGCGAAACAGAACCGCAATCTCCGAAGACGGGATACCTCTTTTTTTCGCCTCCTGAATCTGACTGACCACATACTTGCTTTCTTCAATCGGATGTCTGACCTCCTGAATGTGGACGGTCTCTCCCTGCTCGTTCGTTGTGATAATCTGCTTTGGATAACGGTTTACATTGTGCCGGATCACCCGTGCCGCCCCATTTACAATCGCTTTTGTAGAGCGATAATTCACATCCAGCAAAATCTCCTTTGTATCAGGGTAATCTTTCTTAAACCCAAGCATGATATCCGGTCTTGCGCCGCGGAATCGATAAATTGACTGATCATCATCTCCAACAATGAATAAGTTGTTTTCCGGCGCCGCCAGCATTCGAATCACATCATACTGTACCTGATTGATGTCTTGAAACTCATCAATTAAAATATACCGGAATTTTCTCTGCCACATGCTCAAAATATCCGGTCTCTTTTTGAACAATTCATAGACAAGCACAAGCATATCATCAAAATCGATTTTCTTTAACCGCTTCCGTTCTTTCTCATACTGCTCGAAAATTTCCCGAAAAACCTCTTCTGAACAGTTCAAAGACTCATATTCCGCCAATGGAATCTGATTATTTTTGATATTTCCAATCTCCCCTGCAATCCCTTGCAAAAAATCTTTCTCATCATCAATATCAATCTCCATTCTGCCAATGACCTGTTTTAACAGCTGGTATTTTTGTTCCTCGGAAAGAATATTTGACGCATTCATCCTATATGCCCATTTTAAAATACCATAATAAATACCATGAAACGTTCCAAATGTGACAGGACCTGCTTTCTGTCCGCACAAACGCACAAAACGCTCTTTCATCTCAATTGATGCCGCTTTTGTAAATGTAATCACAAGAATCTCTTCCGGACTCACGTGATGCTTTCCAATCAGATATTCAATTCGTTTCGTGATTGTGAGTGTTTTCCCGGAACCGGGACCTGCGAGAACCATACATGGACCATCCTTGTGGATGACTGCCTGAACTTGAGACGGATTCAAACTCATACGTTTTCTCCTTTCCAGATAAGTGAAGGACGGGCAGATTCCCGTCCCTCTCCCACTATTTACTTAACAATTCAATTCCCTTGCGAATACGTGCTAAAGACTCTTCTTTTCCCAAAATCTCCATAATCTCCGTTGCACCGCCAGGTGTATTCTGCTTTCCGGATACAGCTGTTCTCACCGGCCACATTGCGTAACCGTTCTTGCATCCTTTTTCTTCTACATAGCCTTTCAGCACAGCATACAGCGCATCATTGCTGTAATCTTCCTGCGCCTCAAAAAGAGGAAGAACCTCTTTTAACACCTCAAGAGAAGTCTCCTCATTCGTCTTCATCTTCTTGTGTGTATACATTGCAGTATCATACTCCGGAAGTTCTTCAAAGAAATCAATATGTTCTTTGATGTCTGGGAAAATCTCGATTCTTGTCTTCACAAGCGCTGCAATTTTTTTCAGGTCATAATCTTTTGTAATCACTTCTTTGATGTATGGCTTTGCCAATTCATAGAATTTTTCAAAGTCCATTGCTTTGAGATATTCGCCGTTCATCCATTTTAATTTTACTGTGTCAAACACTGCAGGCGACTTACTCATGTGATGATAATCAAATGCTTTCACCAATTCTTCCAAAGAGAAAATCTCTCTGTTATCTGTAGGACTCCATCCAAGTAATGCCACGTAATTCACAACTGCTTCTGTCAAAAATCCCTGTTCGATGAGATCCTCATAAGAAGAATGTCCGCATCGCTTGCTCAGTTTTTTGTGTGTCTCATCTGTGATCAACGGACAGTGTACATAAGTCGGCACTTCCCATCCGAACGCTTCATACAGACGATTGTACTTCGGCGCAGATGACAAATATTCATTACCGCGAACTACATGTGTGATTCCCTGTAAATGGTCATCGATTACATTGGCAAAATTATAGGTCGGATATCCATCTGATTTGATCAAAATCATGTCATCCAACTCCGCATTCGGAACTGTGATATCTCCGTAAATCTCATCGTGGAATGTCGTTGTACCTTCTGTCGGCATATTAATACGAATAACATATGGCTTTCCTGCCGCCAGATTTGCCTCAATCTCTTCCTTGCTCAGATGCAGACAGTGCTTGTCATATACTACGATCTCTGCTCCTCCCTCTGTCACTTCAGTTTTCAAAGATTCCAGTCTTTCTTTGTCACAGAAACAGTAATAAGCATCTCCCTGCTCGATCAGCTGTTTTGCATATTTCAGATACAATCCCATCTGTTGTCTTTCGCTTTGCACATATGGACCGACTCCGCCGTCTTTGTCAGGACCTTCATCGTGAATCAGTCCTGTCTTTTCCAAAGTGCGGTATATAATCTCAAGTGCACCCTCGACAAAACGTTCCTGATCTGTATCCTCGATACGAAGAAGAAAATCGCCGTCTTCATGTTTTGCGATCAAATATGCATATAACGCTGTACGCAGATTTCCGACGTGCATTCTTCCAGTTGGACTTGGTGCAAATCTTGTTCTTACTTTACTCATATTCTAACACTCCTATTCTCTTTTGCTTTCGCTAAATTTTATTATATAACAAGTTGCAGTGTATTTACAACTCTATTTTCTCTTATTCTTCCAGTAACTTACTTGAAACCATTGTTTTGGAATTGATACCACAAATACAATTCCAAGCACGATGGCAAACGCCATCTTCAATGACTCGATTCCTTTCTGAGATGCAAGCCTCAGACTGTCTGTAACAAAATAATACGCCGTATAATAGACACCGGCTCCCGGCACAAGCGGGAATATCCCGGATACTAAAAATACCGTGATCGGACATTTCTTCCACACAGCGAAAATCCGCGACAGCAGCACAACAACAATCGTGCCCGCAAAGCATGCCATCGGCGCAGACCCAAGCGGTGCGAGCGCACAGTAACAAAGCCACCCAGCCATACCGGTCAGTCCGCAGCAAAAATAAAACCGCTTATGTACGTTGAACAGAATGGAAAATGCGACCGTTCCCCAAAACGAACACAACATATTTGCAATCATAATGCCATACCTCCTAAAATACTATTATAGGCCGACAACACTGTTCCTACACCGATTGCAATATATACGAACACAAGCAGCGCATCGATCATTCTGACCGTTCCGGAAATAAAATCACTGTTGGCAATATCTCTAATCGCATTGGTAAACGCAACTCCGGGTACCAAAGGCAGAATCGAGCCAATGATCACCTTATCAAGACTCACCGCAAAAGGAAAATTAATATTCGAGGCAATCAGTGCCAGTATCGTAATAAATCCTCCGCCCACGATATTAATGATAATCTTTGACATCGTGTGTTTCTGTGCAAAAATCACCAGCACATACAAAAGCGTCCCTATGACAAATGCAATTAAGCTCTCCCATATATTCGCTTTCAGCAGATAGCAAAAAGAACCGCTTCCAAGCCCAGCCGCCAAAACGAGGTACAAGCTTTTTTTTGGAGGGAGTTTCTCAATCTCTTCCAGACGCCGGAAAGCTTCATCAATCCCAACTCTTCCCGCTGAGATCTCTCTCGACAAATCGTTGACTTCCGTGACAATCCCAAGGTGTATCCCTGCCATTGGCACATGCTTCACCTTGGCAAAGTTCTCTTTTCCTTTGCTGTATGCTGTCAAAAAAATTCCATTACTCAGTACAAAGGAATCCACTGCTTCCACACCAAATCTTTTGCAAATATGTTCTATTGTCTCTTCTACACGGAAAATCTCTGCTCCGTTTCTCAACAAAATACGCCCTGCTTCTAACGCAAGTTCCAATACTCTGTGCATCTCAGGATATTCTTCCTGATCTACCTGTGTTACTTCCACTTCAGACATCTTCTCTGCCTCCCCTTTGTATCGTAATGCTATGATACTATTCCCTCTGTCCACTTGTCAATCATACTACATAAAATTTGCAAATACCGATGCGCCGACCACCGTGATCAGACCTGCAACTGCAATAGAAAGACTGCTCATCGCTCCTTGTACTTCACCAAGCTCCAAAGCTTTTGTTGTTCCTATCGCATGCGCCGACGTACCAAGCGCCAAGCCTACTGCGACAGGTTCCTGTATCCGAAATATTTTACAAATCTGCTCTCCTATCACATTTCCAAGTACTCCGGTCACGATGATCACTGCTATGGTAATGGTTGTAAACCCTCCGAGTTCTTCCGAAACCCCAATTCCGATTGCTGTTGTGATTGATTTTGGGAGTAATGTAACATATTCCTTATGGCTGAGTCCAAACAGATATGCCATTCCAAATACACTTCCAAGACTTGAGAACACTCCTGCTACAATTCCTAATACCACTGCTGTCAGATTTTTTTTCAACAACTCAATCTGCTGATACAGCGGAATTGCAAGACAGACCGTTGCAGGTGTCAACAGATAACTCAGATACTTTGCTGTCTCATCATATACTTCATAATCTATTCCAAACACCTGTAATACAATAATAACAAAAATAATAGCAAGTAAAAGTGGATTTAAAAATCCCCACTTAAATTTTCTTTTTAAAAACAATCCAATTCCATACCCTATAATGCTGACTGTCACACCAAAATAAAGTGAATTATTTAATAACTCTTTCATCTTTCATTTCTCCTGTCTTTTGTTTTCGTCGAATCAATGTCTGTGTCACCTTTCCGGTACACACCATCACAATCACTGTCGACAGGCAGGTGATCACGACAACCGGAATCAAAATCTCTTTCAGATCCCCCCACACAACAATCAAACCAACCGCCGCCGGAATAAACATTGGCGGCATAATATCAATCAAAAAATCAGCGGCAATTTTCACCTGACTTAGTTTCACAACTTTTGTTCCAAGACAAATAAGCATCACTATAAGTCCATAGATACTTGCGGGAATCGGCAGTGGGAGCAGAGCATACAATAGTTCCCCCACAAAGGTAACCGCTAAAATCACACCAAACTGATACAACAATTTCATTTTTCTTTTCCTCCCGTTTTACGGCATAGAAAAGCGTGACTCAAAATCCGGTCACGCCTGTGTTACTATGCTGATTTCTCTTCTAATAATTTATCAATACTTACTAATTTTACACTGAGTACAAAAATATCTGCTGCAACTGCAAGTTCTTCCGGTGTCGGATACGATGGTGCAATACGGATGTTGCTGTCTTTTGGGTCTTTTCCATATGGGAATGTTGCCCCCGCTCCGGTCATTACAAGGCCTGCCTCTTTCGCTTTCGCCACGATTGCTTTCGCACAGCCCTCCATCGCATCAAACGAGATGAAATACCCACCTCTTGGGCGAATCCAGCTTCCGATTTCCAAACCACCCAATTCTTTTTCTAACACATTTAAAACTGTCTCAAATTTTGGTCTTAAAATATCTGCATGCTTCTTCATATGCTGAACCATTCCATGAATGTCTTTATAATAGCGAGCATGACGAAGCTGATTCAGTTTATCGTGTCCGATTGTCTGTATCTGCATCTGTTCTCTAATCGCAACCAGATTCTCTGTGGATGCCGCAATAGCTGCAACTCCGGAACCCGGAAAACTTACTTTTGAAGTAGAACAGAATTTGTATACCATATCCGGATTTCCCTCTTTTTTACACTCCATGAAAATCTCCACCAAGGAATCTTGCTTATCTTCATATAAATGGTGGATTCCATAAGCATTATCCCAATAAATACGGAAGTCTTCTGCAGCTGGCTTTAATCTTGCAAATCTTCTCACCGTCTCGTCAGAGTATGTAATCCCCTGCGGGTTGGAATATTTCGGTACACACCAGATTCCCTTCACTGCCGAATCTGTGTTTACCAGCTGTTCTACCATATCCATATCCGGTCCGTCATCGTGCATTGGGATATTGACCATCTCAATTCCGAAATGTTCTGTGATCGCAAAATGCCTGTCATATCCCGGTACCGGACATAAAAATTTTACCTTGTCAAGTTTGCACCAAGGAGTGCTGCCCATAACGCCATGTGTCATAGAACGTGCCACAGTATCGTACATAATATTCAGACTTGAATTACCAAAAATAACAATATTGTCAATCGGTACTTCCATCATATCTGCAAGAAGCTGTTTTGCTTCACGGATTCCATCAAGCACACCATAGTTTCTGCAATCCACACCTTCTTCGCATTTCAAATCAGAATCGCTTCTCAAAACATCCATCATACCCATCGCTAAATCAAGCTGCGCTGCGGATGGTTTCCCTCTGGACATATCTAATTTCAGTCCTTCTGATTTCACATCCTCAAAACGTGTCTCCAATTCATTTTTCATTTCTAATAATTCATCTCTACTTAAGTCTTTGTACGCCGTCATCTGCAAAACCTCCTGTTATTTTCATACTATCTGCTATTCTATACGATTTTTGATTTTTCTTCAATGCTTTCTTGCATTTTTTTGTGTTTTTCCTATTTTTTAGTAATTTTTAATTGTATTTATGAATTTCACTTTTTCTTTTCATTCATTTTTATACTATATTTCAAAGAATTTTGTTTCCATCCTTTCTGAAAAAGTCGAAATAACGTGTCCATAATAAAGATTGCAATCGCAATCACTCCTGCAAGTTCCAGCGTATTCGTCAGATAATAGCTGGACATTGCACGATCTCCCTGAATAATATAATATACAATGCGATACATGCCTGCTCCAGGCACCGTCGGAAGAATACCTGCAATCAAAAAAACCGTAACCGGTGCTTTAAAAATTCTTGCAAAGGTGTGGGAAATTAAGGTAATCGTCATCGCCGATATAAAGGTGGCAAGAACTGTATCCGCTCCCGCATGTTCGCTCAAAAGATACGCCAACCAGCCAACTGCACCTACGATTCCCGCACAGCCAAGATATTTTTTGGGTGTCTCCTGCAGAACTGCAAACGTAAAAATTGCAATAAATGCCCCTAATACTCGTACAATCATAAGAAACTCCTTCCCGCAACTGCTCGAAATAACGCCATACCGATTCCCACTCCAAGGGCTATCGATGCCGCTTTTAAAAATGCCTCCAAAACACGTGCCCCTCCTGAAAGATAATCCCCCTGCAAGGTATCACGGATCGCATTCGTAATCGCCACCCCCGGAACAAGTGGCATAATTGCACTGATGATTACAGTGTCCATGTTGATCTCTTTCATTCCATATGTTTTCATTGCAATTGCAAGTATCGCAATTCCCATCGAAGACAAAATATCGATGATAATCACATTCATCTTCACTTTCTCTCCAAGTGTGATGATCGCAGCCAAAAGAACGCCCACTACAGCAGTCGCCGCGACATCCAGAAAACTTCCGCCAAACATCATTGCAAATCCTGCTGCGACTCCTACCAGTGCGGCATTGCAAAGTGTCCGATTATACTGCATCCCGCCTATCTTTCTCAGAGCCTGGTAGGTCTCCTCCAATGTAAGTTCCCCGCCGCAATATCTTCGTGAGATATCATTGACCTGAATGACATGATTCAGATTAGTCGTTCTGTTATTGACCGCCTTTATAACTGTCATCGGCTGTTCCATATCCGGACTGTTAATCGTTGCCATGATTCCTGTCATCAGTGCCAATGCCTCAATCGACTCCGCCTTTGAGGTCTTCAAAATATGATACATCGTATCTTCCACCCGATAAGTCTCCGCACCGCTGCACAGCATAGTCTCTCCCGCCAGTACAGCCGTATCCAATAGTAATTTATGATTCATTTGATAACTTTCCTAAAAATTCCTTCATCCTCGTATTTTGCGAGCCAAACACCTCATCTGGTGTCCCTTGCTCCACAATATATCCATTATCCATAAAAATGATCTTGTCTGCAACATTTTTTGCAAAATTCATTTCATGAGTTACAATTACCATTGTCATATGTTCTGCCGCAAGGTTACGAATAACCTTTAAAATCTCTCCTGTCAGCTCCGGATCAAGCGCAGAAGTCGGTTCATCAAAAAACAGAATCTTTGGATTCATCGCCAACGCTCTCGCAATGGATACTCTCTGCTGCTGCCCACCGGATAACTGATATGGATAAGCGTCTCCTCGTCCTTCCAATCCCATCTTCAAAAGCAGTTCATTTGCCTTGACAAACACATCTTCTTTTTTTCTTTTCTGTACCTTAATCGGTGCATCTGTAATATTTTTCATCACCGAATAGTGCGGGAACAGATTAAAGTTTTGAAACACCAGCCCAAAATAATTTTTGATTTTTTTTAACTGATCGGCTTTTACATAGACTGATTTTCCATCATTTCCTATAGAAACTGCTTTTTCTCCCATATAACTCATCTCACCACAGTCCATCGTCTCAAGCATTGTCGCACACCGGAGAAGCGTGGATTTTCCCGAGCCGGAAGGTCCTATGATTGCGACGACTTCTCCTTTTTTTACTGTCAAGGAGATATCTTTTAACACTTCCAAATCTCCAAAGCTTTTTCTGATATGATTCATCTCCAATATATTCATCTGTTCTTCCCCCTAACGATAATAGTCCATCTTCTTTTCAATGCGCTCCATCACAAATGCCACGATAAAGTTAAACACATAGTAAAATACTGCCGCTATAATCAGCGGGGACACACTTGCCTGAGACGCCGAGATTGCCTTTGCCACCGTGAACATCTCCTGCACACTCAATACATAAGCAATGGATGTATCTTTCACTAACGTGATCACCTCATTCGTAATCGATGGCAAAATCCGTTTCATCACCTGTGGAAAAATAATTTTCACAAATGTCTGTACTTTTGTATATCCAAGAATCTCAGCCGCTTCATACTGTCCAATCGGCATAGATTCAATTCCGCCACGATAAATTTCCGCAAAATAAGCGGCATAATTTAACACAAATCCAAGGATTACTGCAGTGTTCATCCACTCTGGTGTCATCTGCATCTTCAGTACGTAATATCTTCCAAAATAAATAAACATCAGTTGTAAGATCAACGGTGTCCCTCTCATGATCGATATGTACACTTTCACAATCGTGCGAATCACCACGTTTTTTGACATTCGACCGAAAGACACAATAATTCCAAGTGGCAGAGAAAGAATCAGTGTGAATGCAAATATCCAAAACGACTTTATCATCCCCTGCGCCATCATGCTGAGCATCATCCCTATACTCATAATCTAAAACCTCTCTTTTCTCGTATTCTATCTGCGAAAGAAGAGGACCATCACATTTGACAGCCCTCTATCTTTTTTATCATTTTCCGATTGTTGTGATATCTTCCTGAAACCATTTTTCGGAAATTTTCTTCATTGTACCATCTTCTGCCATGTCTTCTAATGTCTTTTGTACTTTGTCTCGCAGTTCATCATTGCCCTTCAAAAATCCCACCGCATATTCCTCTGATGCCAATGCATCGTCCAAAAGTACAAAGTCTGCTTTTCTCTGTTCAATCTGATATTTTGCGACGACAACATCCATCGCAATCGCATCGACCGCCCCTGATTCCAAATCCATAAAAGCAGTGTTATAGTCTGAGACAATCTTCAATTCCTTAAAACTCTTCTGAAGCTTTTCCTGCTTTTCCAGTGCTTTTTGAGCTGAAGAATCTGTCTGTACATCGACAACCTTCCCCGTAAGATCCGCCTGTGTTTTGATTCCGGAATCTTTCCTTACAACAAATACCTGCTCATTATTGAGATACGGCTCACTCCATGTATACTTATCTTCACGTCCGGTCATCGTAAATCCATTCCAAATACAGTCAATTCCTCCTGAACTCAATTCCATATCTTTTGCATTTAATTCTTGAGTTTCACGTTGGTCTGGTCCATTAATAATATAATTTTTTAATCCCAAAGGATCCCAAGCATTAACCGGATTACCAGCACAATATCCATACCAATTATTACCATCTTTTATAGGGTCTTCTGTTATAAATGAACCTGTACTTGAGTCATAATATCTATTCCTGAGGTATACAAGTCCTGATTCCTTATCTGTATATTCCCCGCAATAGCCAAATGGAGCATCTCCTATACCAAAATCTTCTATTCTGTTTCCGTACGCATCATAAACACATGTTGAATAGCTACTTTTTGCATTTACAAGATTTCCATGTCCGTCATAGCTATATGAATTCTCGTTACTATCTGATAATATTTGACCATTTACACCTATTCTGTAGTTTATTTTCAGATTTAATTCACTATCAAGTTCAGATACAACTCTATCATTATCCCACAACTGATATGTTTTTGTGCCGTCTACATTTTTTGAAATTCTGTAGTGGTTCGCCATATACTCATAGGTTGCAGATTCCTCTTTTTTACCTCTATAAGTTTTTAGCTCATTAAGTCCATCATAGGTATATACTTCTTTTCCATAGTCATAATACTTATAAGCACTATCTGTTAAATTAAGTTTAAACTTAGTATTATCAACATTTTGCTTATATTTTATCCTGTTTAATCTGTTACCGTTTTTATCATAGCCACATGTTGTTATATTTTGCCACTTAGTACTTCCATTACTTACAATCCGGCTTTCCTTTGTCAAACGGTTATTTTTATCATAACTATATGTTGTTACATATGCTGGATTATCATCATCCCTATAGTCCTTTTTAGAAAGATTACCAAATTCATCATATGTATAATCCATTGTTGCATTATAATGATTTACATAATGAGCTATATTTCCTTCTGGATAATATGAATATCTATAGCTTGTTTTGACATTCTTGTTATTGGTGTTTGTTACTCCAGTAATAAGATTAGCTTTGTTATATTCATATTTTCTGGTCATATTGTTATCTTTTATTTCTGTAATATTGCTACATACACTTTATTAATTAATTCCTATTGCCATATTTACAATAAACACCACTACCTATATCCATTTTGAGTTCCCTTACCCTAGCCCCAAATCAAATATAGATAGTAATGTCTATTAAAAATTATTACAAAGCCCCCTTGCTCTATTCCTTACCTATTTTAATTGTAATATTTCAGAGATTGTATTTTTTAATATGTTTGTCTATCAAATCTCATGATGTAAACGATATTTCTTTAACACAATCATTTTCATCAATAGTAAAAATAACATAACTATACCCTAATATATACCCCAATTCATTTGGTTCTGTATCTAATAGTTTCATTTTATGTTTACCCCATTTTTCAACATCTGACTTTGGAGAACCTAATCCTAAATGTTTATATGTAAACTTATATTTGTCACTATCAACAACAACTACCATAATTCTAGGCTCTGCACCTTTTGCTATAGCTGCTTCTGACATAATGTAAAATCCATCATACCTATATATGTATATTGGACTTTTTTCTCCATCGTCCACATATGTGACATCTAACGCTTTACCCCACTTTTTCTCAACATTAGATATTTTCATATCTATAGGTATTTTTAATTTCATATAAAAAGGATTAGTATAGTGATAC
>ERZ836939.2668-NODE-2668-length-16823-cov-12.008290_pt1 | contig 16823 bp, 19 predicted proteins | sample MGYA00519912_ERZ836939 | MGnify/ENA primary metagenome ERZ836939 (study PRJEB31850, sample SAMEA3708810) | human gut metagenome | biome: human gut; feature: human-associated habitat; material: faeces | place: China | collected 2014 ... | reverse complement strand
CCTTTTCTCCCCCTTCTTTTCCGGCAAGACGGAAAAGAAGGGGCCGTCGGAGACAATCGGCAGTCGCAAATCTGCAAGAGTCAATCCCTCAGTCAGCTGCGCTGACAGCGGCTCCCTTTACACAAGGGAGCCTTGGCGTGTGCTCAGACGAAGACATACCGGATCAGCAGCATGTAGGTGATCGTGCCGGCGGCGATGGAGAGGATCATGTTGCGCTTCCAGAGGTGGAGGCCGGCGGTGATGAAGATGCCGATGAGCTCCGGCAGGCCGTAGCTGTAGCGGCGGAAGGAGACGAATCTCAGGCAGTAGACGACCAGCATCGAAAAGATGGCGCCGGGCAGAACTTTCCCGAGATACTGCACGAATGCCGGTGTCTTCCGGTGCTCATTGAAGATCAGAAACGGTACGAACCTTGTCAGCTGCGTGCCGAGCACGCACAGGGCGATGGTGATGATTTGCTGAGTAAGAGTCATTGCAGATACGCTCCATATTTGTCGGTGATCGGTTTTCTGAGGAAGGACAGGGCGGCGAGGATGCAGACCATGGTCGGAATGAGGAAGCTGTCCGCGCCGAAGAGCAGAAGACAGCCCACGGCCGCGGCAAAGCCGATCAACTCGCTGAAATGCCGCTGCTCCTTCATCCACTGCTCCATGAAAATGACGACGAACATGGCCGTCATGACGAAGTCGAGCCCCGTCGTGTCAAAGTGGATGAGACTGCCGAGCAGCCCGCCGATCGTCGCGCCGCTGACCCAGTAGAGCTGGTTGAGCAGCGTCACGAAGAAATAGAACCACCCGCGGTCAACGCCGTCGGGGATCTTTGCCGTGTAGTTGATGCTGAAGGTCTCGTCGCACATGGCGTAGATCAGATAATATTTTTTTTGCCCGAGATTTTTGTATTTTTCCAGCATGGAGATGCCGTAGAACAGATGCCGCGCCTGGATCATCAGCGTCATCAGAAACGTCTGCAGCGGCGCGTAGGGCGACAAAAGCATGCTGACTGCCACGAATTCCAGACTGCCGCCGTAGATCACGGCGCTCATGACCATCGGATAGACGAAGGAAAAGCCGGAAACGCTCATATTGATGCCGTAGGCCAGCGCCAGAAACCAGAACCCGGCGAAGCTCGGCACCGTATAGGGAAACGCCGCGCGCAGGGCGGCGAGCTTGCTGTTTTTCATGGATTTGTTTGGTTACTCCAGATCGTTGATTTTTTGCTGCAGGGCTTCATAGAACCGGCCGAGATGCACGCCGTCGACAAAGCGGTGGTTGACCTCGATGGAAAGGCCCAGCGTCTCGCGGCCGCCCTGCCGGACATATTTGCCCCAGGTGATGCGGGGGATGGCGTCGTCCTTGTCAAAATTCCGCTCATTCGTGCAGCAGGTAAGGTCGAACCACGGCAGGCAGGAGAGGTAGACGAGGTCATCGGTCTCCGAGGCGGACTCGAGAAACGCGGTCTGCCGCTCGCTTTTCTCCTTCGCCGCGCGGCAGAAGGCGGGAAGCGAAGGATTCCAGGGAACGGTGAGGATCCGGAACTGCTCGCTGCCCTTTTTCAGCTCCGTAAAGCTCGGCGTGCGCGCCGGGAGCAGATACACCTCGCCGCCGCGGAGGGTATAGCGCAGGTCTTCCGTCTCGTTGACGGCCTGCGTGACGAGCCAGACCATGGAATGATAAAATGACAACCCATTGGCTTTGGTATAGGCGTGCAGCGCCGTGACGTCCACGCGGAAGCAGACGCTGTAGAACGGCTGGTCGAGCGAGGAGAAAAAGGCAAAGCTCTCGCTTCTCGGCCACTGCGCCGGATCGATCTTCTGACAAGGAACGGACATAAACGCGCCTCCCGAGCGAATGATTTCCATCAATAGTCTATCAGATTTATAGGCAAAAGAAAAGCCCGAAACCGGCCGCTGGCATACGAAAAAAAAGCCGGATATGGCCGCCCGGACTGTGCTTTTTGAATAAGTTTGGCCTGTTTTCTTGCCGGGACGGGAAGACCGGCTGCATTGATAAACCGCAGGGGATACGATATAATTACACATACCCCTAATTGTATGGAGGCAGCGCAATGAAACAATGTATGGATGCGGAAAATCTGCATCGGCGGCTGAAGAAGATCATCGGGCAGGTGCAGGCCATCGACCGCATGGTCGACGAGGATATTCCCTGTGAGGACATTCTGGCGCAGATCAACGCTGCCAAATCCGCGCTGAACGGCTGCGGCAAGGTCGTGCTGGAGGGGCATATCCAGCACTGCGTCCAGGACGGGATCCAGCACGGCGACGCGGATAAGGCCATCGAGAGCTTCACCAAGGCGGTGGAGCGGTTTGCAAATATGCAGTGAATATACAGTTCCGAGCGGCCGGTCCGATGGACCGGCTGTTCTTTTTTCTGTCTTAACAACCAATACCCCCATAGGTATAATGGCCGCATACCCAGTACGGTATAGAAAAGCGGTCACGTATGTGGCGGTAGACGGCAGCTTTGCCGGTTTTCTCGCTCTGTCCGACACGCTGCGGCAGGAAAGCGCGGAGACCATCGCCGCCTTGTCCAATTTCGGTGTGCAGCCGGTCCTGCTGACCGGCGACCACGAAAACGCAGCCCGGACCATCGCCGGGAAGCTGCAGATCCGCGAGGTGCGGGCGAACTGCCTGCCGGAGGATAAGCTGAACGCCATCGGGGACTATCAGGCGAAGGGCATGCCGGTCTGCATGACCGGCGACGGCGTGAACGATGCCCCGGCACTCAAAAAAGCGGACGTTGGCATCGCCATGGGCGGCGTGGGCAGCGATATCGCCGTGGATGCCGCGGATATCGCGCTGGTGGACGATGAGGTGAAGGAGCTGCCGCATCTCGTGGCCCTCTCCAGGCGGATGATGACCACCATCAAGCTCAACTTGACCTTCTCCATGACGCTCAACTTCATCGCCATCGCGCTGGCCATCATCGGGACGCTGGATCCCGTCGTCGGCGGCGTGCTCGCGGCCGTATGCGCGGTGCTGCTGTTTGTCTGAAAAGTCCCGCAGAAACATCAAAGAACGCCCGGCATCCCGTCTTGGACGGAATGCCGGGCGTTTTCTGTAAGTCGGGTGCATCCGGATCTTGTTTTGATTCAACCCGGCAGCGGCTCCGGCCCCCGCGACAGCAGGGCGACCGTCTCCACATGCGCGCAGCGGGGGAAGAGGTCGAAGGCTTCGGCGGTCTGGAGGGTGTAGCCGGCGGCGGTGAGGAGCTTCAGGTCCCGGGCCAGCGTGGCCGGGTCGCAGGAGACGTAGACCACGCGCTGCGGCGCCATGGCAGAAATCGCCTCGATGACGTCGGCGCTGACGCCCTTGCGCGGCGGGTCGACGACGATGACGTCGGGCCGGGTGCGTCGGTCCGCCAGCATTTTCGCGGCCTGCCCGGCGTCCATGCAGAAAAATTCGGCGTTTTCCATGCCGTTCTGTGCGGCGTTGAATTTTGCATCCTCGATCGCCTGCGGGACGATCTCCACGCCGATGGCTTTTTTTGCATGCCGGGCCAGACAGAGCGTGATCGTGCCCGTGCCGCAGTACAGGTCGAGGACGGTCTCGTTCCCGGTCAGACCAGCCAGCTGCACGGCCTTTTCGTACAGCCGCTCCGCCTGCGCGTGGTTGACCTGATAAAACGCCGGGGCGGACAGGCGGAACTGCAGCCCGCAGAGCATATCGGTGATGGTCCCATCGCCATAAAGCGGATGGAATTCCGTGCCGAGGACGGTATTGCCCTTTTTGGTGTTGGGGGAAAAAACGATCGTCGTGATGCCGGGCTCGGCGGCAAGCAGGGCCGCGACGAGCTGCTTTTTCTTCGGCAGCTGCGCGCAGTTGGCGACGATGCAGACGAGGATCTGCCCGCTTTCCGCGCCGAAACGGATATAGATGTGGCGGATATAGCCGGTGTGCGTCTGCTCGTCATAGGCGCGGATGTGATACTGCTCCATCCAGGCGAGCACTGCGCCGCGGATCGCGTCCGCGCAGTCCGGCTGGATGCGGCAGTGCCGAACCGGGATGACCCGGTGCGTCTTGCCTGAGAAGAAGCCCGCGACGGGGCGGCCGTCCTGCTCCTGCACGGGGAACTGGACTTTGTTTCGATAGCCGTCCGTCTGCGCCGCGCCGGTGATGAGGAGCGCAGAAATCGTCTGCCCGCCGATGCGGGTCAGGCAGCTCTGGACGTGCGCCTGCTTGAGCGCAAGCTCCTGCTCGTAGTCCATATGCCGCAGGGCACAGCCGCCGCAGCGGGAAAAATACGGGCAATCCGGCTCCACGCGGTGCGCGGACGGAGTCAGAACGGAAAGAAGCTGGGCAAACACGGCCGAACGGCCGACGTGCGCAATGCGGACGCTGCAGCCTTCACCCGGCAGCGCGCCGGGGACAAAGACGACCTGCCCGTCCACCCGCGCGACGCCGGAGCCGTCGATGGTGGCAGTCTCAATGGATACCTGCAGCGGATCGCCGCGGTGTAACTCACTCATAGTCCATGGGAATGTTTCACGTGAAACATTCACTCCTCCTTCAAAAGCTCGCCGGTGGAAAGATCGATGGTATAGATGTGCGTGAACTGCTGGTCCGAGGTCTCCGTGGAATAGGAGACGGACAGCGTATAGTCGACGACCAGCGTCCCGTCCACTTCGCTGATGCTGTAGCCGCCGTTGACGTAGCCGATGGCCTGCTTTTCCTGCGCGGTGGGGTAGACGGTCTCCTGCGCGTAGGAGAGGACGGTCTGCGACAGCGTGTCAAAGACCGCGTTGGCCGCGGCGGAGGCCTCGTCCGTCTCCAGCGTCAGGTGCGGCAGCGTGTAGGTGCAGGTCACGATCTCTTCCAGATCGGTCTGGATGGTGTCCGGCTCGTCGAGCCAGGCGGCGTCCGACGGTGTGGCGCTCCCCTGCTGGTTGGGCGTGATGCGGATGGGCTCGGCGGGCTCCTGTGCGGGCGCTTCCGGCTGTGCGGCCGGTTCCTGCGTGACGGGCTGGGCCGGTTCCAGGGTCTGCTGCGGCGAGGACTGCCGGGTGCAGGCTGCGGCGGTAAAGAGCAAAAAAGCAGCCAGCGAGGCTGCGAGAAATTTTTTCATGGCATGTTCCTCCTATATGTGATTTTAATTTTATCACAGATCGGAACTTGTGTAAAGTCCGCAAAGCCGCTATACTGGTGCTGATACCATCTGTTTGGAGAGAATGTTATGCTGGATTATCGTCATTGCACCCTCTGTCCGCGCCGCTGCGGCGTTGACCGCACGGCGGGGCAGCTCGGCTTCTGCCGGATGCCGGATCAGATCCATGCCGCGCGCGCGGCCCTGCATTACTGGGAGGAGCCGGTCATCTCCGGCAGCTACGGCAGCGGAGCAGTCTTCTTCTCCGGGTGTACGCTGCGCTGCGCATTCTGCCAGAATGGGGTGATCTCACAGGAGAATTTCGGGAAGCCGCTCTCCCCTGCCGGGCTGCGCGCCGCGTTTGAGCGGCTGATCGACGAGGGCTGCCAGAATATCAACCTCGTCACGCCGACGCATTTCCTGCCCTCCATCCTCCCGGCCCTGACGCCGAAGCTACCCGTGCCGGTGGTCTATAACTGCGGCGGATATGAGTCGGTCGAGACGCTGCGGCAGCTCGAGGGGCTGGTCGATATCTACCTGCCGGACTTCAAATACAGCGATGACCGGCTGGCCGCGAAGCTCTCCGCCGCGCCGGACTATGCCGAGACGGCTGCCGCCGCCATCCGGGAGATGTACCGCCAGGTGGGCGCTGCGGTGATCGAAGACGAGCAGATGACGCGCGGCGTCATCATCCGCCATCTGGTCCTGCCCGGCTGCATTGATAACTCTCTCGGCGTGCTCGATTGGATCGCGGAGACGTTCCCGAAAAAGGACGTGCTCGTCAGCCTCATGAGCCAGTATGTGCCCATGGGGCGGGCGAAGACCATGCCGCCGCTGGACCGCCGCATCACGCAGGAGGAATACGACGCGGTCCTCTCCTATCTGTATCTGCTCGAGCTCGACAACGGCTACACACAGGATTTTTCCGCGGCGACGGCAGAGTATATCCCGGATTTTGACCTGGAGGGTTTGTAAAACAAACGTTTGCTTTTTGCGGCGGGATGTGTTATACTGGTCCCAGCAATGAAAAAGGGGCGTTCAGCATGGGTCGTACAAGCAACAAACGCGAGGAGATTCTGCGGTTTCTGACGCAGTTCGTCGCAGAAAACGGATATGCGCCGTCCGTGCGGGAGATCTGCGCGGCCGTCGGTCTGCAGTCTACGGCGACGGTCCATTATCATCTCGGCGCGCTGCGCGAGGCCGGGCTCATCGAGATGGACGATATGAAAAAGCGCGCCATTACCCTGCCGGACGCACACCGGGCCGACCGTATCCCGGTCGTCGGCGTCGTGACGGCCGGCGTGCCGATTTTGGCGGTCGAGAATATCGAGGGCTATATCCCGTGGGAGGGCGAGGCCGGATGCTTCGCGCTGCGCGTGCGCGGCGATTCGATGATCGGCGCGGGGATCCTTGACGGCGACAAGGTCGTCGTCCGCCCGCAGCAGACCGCGACCAACGGCGAGATCGTCGTCGCCCTGCTCGAGGATTCGGCCACGGTCAAGCGTTTTCAGAAGACCGGCAAACAGGTCTGGCTGCTGCCGGAGAATCCGGCGTATCAGCCGATCGACGGCAATGAGGCGCAGATTTTGGGCAAGGTCAAGGCCGTGATCCGGACGTATTGATATGATATGGAAAAGGAGCTGCCTCCGGCAGCCCCTTTTTTACCCCGCCGCAGCGGCCCCTTGGCTCCCCTGGAAGGGGAGCTGTCACCGAAGGTGACTGAGAGGTTGCCACAAATATGATACGACCTCTCCGTCACGGCTATCGCCGTGCCACCTCCCCTGGAAGGGGGAGGATTTGGACTTGCGCACTCCCATGGCTTCCCCTATGAGAGGAAGCTGTCAGCCGCAAGGCTGACGGATGAGGTGGACAGCGGCGCCCAGACACAAGTGCCGCCACCTCATCCGTCACGGCTCCGCCGTGCCGCCTTCTCCGCGTAGGGGAAGGCTTTTTGCGTGTGTCGGGTATGTTTCACGTGAAACATAAGAAAATATAAAATCGTGGGCGAATATTGCTTTTTTGAAAACGGGCCGGTATAATATAGGTTACAAAATTGTGCGCGAGGGAGTGTGAGGCGGCCTATGGGGCGGATCTTGGCGTTTGTGAACCAGAAGGGCGGCGTTGGAAAGACGACGTCGGCGGTCAATCTGGCGGCTGCGCTGCAGAAAGCGGGCAAAAAGGTCCTGCTCTGCGATTTTGACCCGCAGGCTAACGCGACCTCCGGTCTGGGCGTAGAAAAGAGCGCTGCGGCGCACTCTACCTACGAGCTCGTGATCGACGGCTTCCCGGCTGCGGACGCGGTCATCCATACGCCGTACTGCGACGTGCTGGCGTCGAATGTGGCGCTGTCCGGTGCGGGCGTGGAGCTCGTCGGGATGGACGCGCGGGAATACGCGCTCAAGCACGCGCTCGAGCCGCTGCGCGCGCAGTATGACTACATCTTTATCGACTGCCCGCCGTCATTGGAGCTGCTGACGCTGAACGCGCTGTGCGCGGCGGACCAGGTGCTGATCCCCGTGCAGTGCGAATATTACGCGCTCGAGGGCCTTTCGGACCTGATGGTGACGCTCCGCGCGGTCAAAAAGCGGCTGAACCCCACGATCTCGATCTTCGGGGTGCTGCTCACCATGTACGACGGCCGGACGAATTTCTCCGCCCAGGTCGCCGAAGAGGTGCGCCGCCACTTCCCCGGCAAGGTGTTCGCCGCGGCCATTCCGCGCAACGTCCGCTTGTCCGAGGCACCCAGCCACGGCATGCCCGTGTGCGCCTACGATAAGTTCAGCCGCGGCGCGGCGGCGTATGACGCCGTTGCGCAGGAGATCCTTGCAAAAGAGTCTGATTGAGAGGAGCTGCGACTATGGCAACGCAAAAAGGTCTCGGCAAGGGCCTTGGCGCCCTGTTCGGAGATATCAATGAGCAGACCGAAACGCCTGCGGAGGGCGCGGTCAGCCTGCCGCTGCAGAAGATCGAGCCCAATCCCCTGCAGCCCAGAAAAACCTTCGACCCGGACGAGCTCGCTTCGCTCGCCGAGTCAATCCGCATGCACGGCATCATCCAGCCGCTGACGGTCCGCAAGCTGCCGTCCGGCTTTTATCAGATCATCGCCGGCGAGCGCCGCTGGCGCGCGGCGCGGCTCGCGGGGCTTTCCGATGTGCCGGTCGTCATCATCGAGGCCGACGACAAGAAGGCGATGGAGCTCGCGCTCATCGAAAACCTGCAGCGCGCGGACCTCAACCCGATCGAAGAGGCGCTCGGCTATCAGGAGCTCATGGGCACCTATGAAATGACGCAGGAGCAGGCTGCGGCCCGCGTGGGCAAATCCCGCCCCGCGGTCGCAAACGCGCTGCGTTTGCTGAGCCTCAGCCCGGCCGTTCTGGAGCTGGTGAAGGACGGAGCGCTCTCCGCCGGTCACGCGCGGGCGCTGCTGCCGGTCAAGGACGAGGCGCAGCAGCTGTCTCTGGCGCAGAAGGTCATGGCCCTCGGCCTGTCCGTCCGGCAGACGGAGGCGCTTTGCAAAAAGCTCAGCAAGCAGGCCCAGCCTGCCAAACCCCAGCCGCCGCAGGTGGATTATCTGGCGGAATGTGAAAAGGAACTCACGGCCGGTCTCGGCCGCAAGGTCCGGATCGTCTCCGGCAAGCGCAAGGGCCGGATCGAACTGGAATACTACGGACAGGAGGATCTGCAGCAGCTCTATGACGCCCTGCAGACCATCCGCAAAAAGGAGCATCACTGATGGACGAAAACAAAAACCCGCAGACACAGCCGGAGGCCGCGCAGAATCCCGGCAAGCCGCTGAGCGAAAAGCGCAAGGCCGCGCTGCTGCGCTATATGACGATCCTGTTTTCCGCCGCCTTTGTGCTGGTGCTGATCTCGCTGATTTTGCAGATGCATTCCTCGGAGGCGAAGATCTCCGAGCTGAACGCCGCCAGCACCAGCGCGCTTTCCAACGCCGAGGCGCTGCAGACGGAAAACCGCAGCTTGCAGGACGAGAAGATCGCCCTGGAGCAGGAAAACAAGGAGCTGCAGGCGAAGCTCGACGAGCTGAATGAAAAGCTCGACGCCGCCTCGCAGGCCGAGGAGGACGCCACTGCCGCGGAGAACGAAATGATCAAGTCCCTGCGCACCGAGCTCGACCGGACAAAGGAAGCCTACGAAGCGCTTCTGGAGGCGAAGAGCTGCGACACGCGCGAGGGGAACGTTACCTTCTCCCGCGCCATGCAGACGCTCGAGCGGCTGAAGGATTATCTGGGGCCCACGGCGCTGGAGGAATACCAGACGCTGGGCGGAGAATGACAGGAGGAGAAGAAACCAATGATCGATATCAGATTTTTGCGGGAAAATCCGGATGCAGTCCGCGATAACATCCGGAAAAAGTTCCAGGATGAAAAGCTGCCGCTCGTCGACGAGGCCATCCGCCTCGACGCGGAGAAGCGCGCGGCCCAGCAGGAATGCGAGCAGCTGAAGGCCGCCCGCAATAAGCTCTCGAAGGCCAACGGGCCGCTCTACGGCCAGCTCAAAAAGGCGGACGAGGCACAGAAGGCCGAGCTCCAGAAGCAGATCGAGGAAAATAATGCCAAGGTCAAGGCCGACGACGACCGCCGCGCCGAGCTCGAAAAGAAGCAGGCCGAGGCCGAGGACAAGCTGCGCGAGATCATGTATGTGATCCCGAACATTATCGATCCCTCCGTCCCCATCGGCCCGGACGACAGCCATAACGTCGAGGTCCAGCGCTTCGGCGAGCCCGTCGTGCCCGATTTCGAGATCCCGCACCACGTCGATATCATGCAGTCCTTCGACGGCATCGACAAGGATTCCGCCGGCCGCGTCGCCGGTATGGGCTTTTATTATCTGCTGGGCGACATCGCCCGGCTGCACGAGGCCGTGCTGGCCTACGCGCGCGATTTCATGATCGATGAGAAGCACTTCACCTACGTCATCCCGCCGTTCATGATGCACGGGAGCGTGGTCAAGGGCGTCATGTCCTTCCCGGAGATGGAAGCCATGATGTACAAGATCGAAGGCGAGGACCTCTACCTCATCGGCACGAGCGAGCATACCATGATCGGCCGCTTCATCGACCAGATCATCCCCGAGGCAAAGCTCCCGCTGACGCTCACCTCCTACTCCCCCTGCTTCCGCAAGGAAGTCGGCAGCCACGGCCTCGAGGAGCGCGGCGTGTACCGCATCCATCAGTTTGAAAAGCAGGAAATGATCGTCGTCTGCCGTCCGGAGGAATCCATGGACTGGTACAACAAGCTCTGGAGCTACTCGGTCGAGCTGTTCCGCAATCTGGAGATCCCGGTCCGGCAACTCGAATGCTGCTCCGGCGATCTGGCCGACCTCAAGGTCAAATCCTGCGACATCGAGGCATGGAGCCCGCGGCAGAAGAAGTATTTCGAGGTCTGCTCCTGCTCGAACCTCGGCGATGCGCAGGCCCGCCGCCTGTCCATCCGCGTCAAGGGCGCCGATGGCAAGATGTATCTGGCCCACACGCTCAACAACACCTGCGTCGCGCCCCCGCGCATGCTCATCGCGTTCCTGGAAAACCACCTCCAGAAAGACGGCTCCGTCACCATCCCCAAATGCCTCCAGCCCTACATGGGCGGCAAGGAAGTGCTGATCCCGAAGCACTGATAAGCTCCGAACGATATGCGCCAAAAGCCTTCCCCTATGAGGGGAAGGTGGCACGGCGAAGCCGTGACGGATGAGGTGGAGGCACTTGCGTCTATGTGACACTGTCCACCTCATCAGTCGCCTTCGGCGACAGCTTCCCCTCATAGGGGAAGCCTTTGGACCGCCGCGGCGGAATCTTTTACACCTTTGCGTCGCGCGCGAGCAGGGCTGCGCCGACCATGCCGGCTTCGTTGCCGAGCACCGCCGGGACCAGCTTGCCGCGGGTCGCGTAGAAGCACTTTTCGCTGACCTTCTCCTGCAGCGGGTCAAACAGGAACGGGCCCGCCGCGCTCAGTCCGCCGCCGATGGCGAGGACCTCAGGGTCCAGAATGTTGTAGACCGACGCGCACGCGGAGCTCAGATGCTCGATATACGTGTCGAACACGGCCTTCGCCGCCGCGTCGCCCGCCTTTGCGCAGTCGGTGACGAGCTTCGGGGTGATCTTGCCGGGGTCGCCGCCGGTCTGCTCGGTCAGCATGCTCTCGGGGTGCGCCTGCATGGCGCGGCGGCCATCTCTTGTGAGGGCGGAGGCAGCGCAGTAGGCCTCCATGCAGCCGAGATTGCCGCAGGTGCACGGCTCGCCGCCGTCGACCAGATACGCATGCCCCAGCTCCACGCCGTGGTTCATGCCGCCGTTGAACATTTTGCCGTTCAGGATGATGCCGCCGCCAAGCCCCGTGCCGAGCGTCAGCAGCACGCCCGTCTTGCAGCCGACGAACGCGCCGGTATAGAGCTCGGCCAGCGCTGCGCCGTTGGCGTCGTTGGCGATATAGACGGGGATGCCGGGGAAGGCGTCCGACAGGATCTTGCGCAGGGGCACGTTGTGGAAGTTCAGGTTGTGCGCGTCGACGACCGTCTCGCCCGCCGCGTCGATGCTGCCGGGGACGACCGCGCCGAGCGATTCCACGTCCGAAAGCGCCGCGCCGCGCGCCTGCAGCATCGGGCCGACGGCTGCGCGGATCTGCGCCGCCATATCCTCCGCCGTCGTGTGGGGGAAGGGGATGGAGATCTCTGCGCAGAGCTCCAGCGCCTCGTTCAGCAGGCCGATCTTGACGTTGGTCCCGCCGATATCAATGCCGATCTGATACATGTGCGTCTCCTCTTTTCGTTGATTCTTCGTCTTCATCATGCAGCTTGAGCAGCTTCATGAAGTTCTCATACAGGATCTTCTGCCGGGAGCTCTCGTCCAGATCGAGGGCGAGAAAGCGCGCAAGCTCCTCCTTCGGGCTCCACATCGGGAAATCCGTGCCGAAGATCAGCCGGTCGGGGCCGATCTTGTCGATGAGGCGCAGGACGATGTCCCGGTCGGTCATGCCGAGCGTGGAGGACGTGTCGTACAGCACGCTTTCCGGCTGCGGATGGGCCAGCGACTGCGGCCAGATGTTCCAGCCGCCGAAATGCGCGGCCACGACCTGCAGATCCGGCACGCGCTGCAGCAGATTCGTCAGCCGCTCGGGCGAGGAGAAATCATACCGGTTGTCGCCCATGTGGAACAGCACCGGCAGCCCCCGCCTGGCGATGGCCTTGTAGGTGTCAATGGCGCTCTCGTCGTCGATGGCGAGCTTCTGGAAATCCGGGTGGATCTTGATGCCGCGCAGGCCGAGCTCCAGCATCCGGTCAAGCTCCTCCTCATAGCCGTCCATGCCCGGGTAGATCGTGCCGAAGGCAAGGTAGCCCGCGTGGCCGCGGACGGCCTCGGCCAGGAAGGTGTTGGCGTTGAAGACCTGCTTCGCGCTGGTCGCGGAGTTGGAGACGACGCAGCGGGTAACGCCTGCCAGCCGGTCCTCGGCCGTCAGGCAGTGCATGTTGGCCTCGCGCGCAATGCTGACGCCGTAGAAATCGCCGATGGAGTGCGACGCCTTCTCGGCCAGCTTGTCAGGGAAAATGTGTGCGTGGATATCTGCGATCTTCATGGAATGACCTCTGTCTATATAGCTTATGCAAAAAATCAGACAAAATAGAAATTGACGTCCCATGCCGGCAGCTGCCAGTGGTGGCGGAGGTACAGCTGATAGTCGCTGCGGATGGAAAACACGAGCTGCGGCAGGGCGAACAGATCCTCGCTGCGGTGATAGGCGGCGAGCAGCAGCTTCGGCCGGCAGCGCCGGATGGTCTCCGCCGCGCCGAGGATGGCCTCACGCTCGGCGCCCTCCACGTCGATATTGAAAAAGCTCGCGCTCTGCCCGCAGAGCAGCTGGTCCGCGCTGACGACCGGTGTCGGCACACCGCTGGCAGCTTTGCGCGAGCCGCGGCCGCCTCTGGCGGCAAGCTGCGCCATGCCGGGGGTCTGCCCGGCCAGTGCCTGCACGCACGTGCAGCTGCGGAGCCCTGCTGTGGAAGCTGTCAGCCGCCGGAAGGAATACGCGTCCGGCTCCACGGCCCAGATCGCCCGGTAGTCCGGGCACCAGCGCACAAATTCCTGCACGGTATCGCCCTTGTACGCGCCGAGATCGACGAGCGTCTCACCCGGCCCAAGGCGCAGGATCGAGGCATAGGCCTCGTCCGGATCCGTCTCGCAGCGGCGAAGATACGGGATCTGCCAGCTCCGCTTGTACGCGAGCAGATCTTCGAATACCCGGCGGGACTGCGCGTCCGCCAGACGCGAATGAACCGTTTCCAATTCGGCCCGGTGGGCCTCATAAAACGTCCGGTCAAAGGGGGTATTGCCCACCACGGGGAAATCCGGGGCCAGGAGCGTCTGCTCCTGCGCGATCTGGTCGATGCGCGCGAGAACGGTGGGCAGCCCCGTCCCGAACGCCAGCAGCACGAGCATCCGCCCGAACCGCCGCTTCGCCTCCGCATACCGCAGGACGGGAAAGCCGCGGAAGACCTGCCCGCGGACAAATTCGTCGCTGGCAAACACGCCCGCGGCCTGCAGCCCGTGCGCCGCGAGCGCGGCGAGGATCCGGTCGGCGCCGTCGCCCATGCCGTAGAGGACGATGGGCAGCTTTGCCTCTTTCAGCTCTTCCCAGTTCACGTCCGCATCTCCTTTGCTTCAAAGTTTATCACACTTTTTTTCTGCATACAAGTGGCAGAAAAGCCGGAATCCACAGGGGATCCCGGCAGAATTTTGTATTCTATCGCAGACTGCCTCTCAGAGACACCCTAGCCCGCGCGCCCGCGCAGGGCGAACGACACGGCAAAATAGGCCGCCAGATACAGCGCGATCGTTGCGCCCGCCGAGCAGCCGAGCACATACGCCGTCATCAGCCCGAGCAGACTGCACCCCAGCGCCGACAAAATGGAAAACAGATGATACTGCCGCAGATCCCGCGCCAGATTGCGCGAAGCCGCCGCGGGCAGCACGAGCAGGGAATTGATGACCATCAGTCCCACCCAGCTCATCGCCAGCGTCACGACGATGGCGATAGCGACGGTAAAGAGCGTCTCGTTGCGCTTCGTCGCAATGCCGCGGGAGGAGGCCAGCTGCGGATGCACCGCCGTGAGCACCAGCTGGTTCGACCCGAACACCCACAGCAGCACGACCGCCAGCAAAACCAGCGCCAGCAGCCCGATCTCCCCCGGCGTGACCGAGAGGATATCGCCGATCAGATAGCGGTTGAACTTTGTAAAGCTCCGGCCGCCGAGCGTGACGATAAAAATGCCGAGCGCGACCGCCGTGGAGGAGAACACGCCGATGATCGTGTCGGCCGACTGGCTCGTCCGGCTGCGCACGAAGGAAAACAGCAGCGCGAACAAAACCGACAGCCCCACCGCGAAATAGATCGGCTGCACCGCGCCGCACAGCGCGCCGATGGCGATGCCGGTAAAGCCGGAATGGCCCAGCGCGTCAGAGAAGAAGCTCATCCGCCCCGTCACGATCATGGTCGACAGCAGCCCGAACAGCGGGGCCATCAGCAGTACCGCCAGCAAAGCGTTTTTCATGAAATCCATCTCGAACATCGGCAGCCTGAGCGCGTTCAAGATCGCGTACCAGATGCTCATGCCTGTGCGCCTCCTCCCATGTGGAATGCCTTTGCGAATTCGTCGGACGAGAGCACGTCCAGCGGTGTCCCGCGCCGGAGGACCTTCCCCTGCAGCAGCACGACCTGGTCGCAGTACCGCTCGAGCATGGAAAAATCGTGCGTCGTCATGAGGATCGAAAGGTCAAATTTTTTCCGGATCTCGTCGAGCATGTCCATGAGCAGGCTCATGCCCTCCACGTCCACGCCCGAGAGCGGTTCGTCAAGGATCAGGATGTTCGGCATCGGCTCGAGCGCCAGCGCGAGCAGGACCCGCTGCAGCTCGCCGCCCGACAGCGCGCCGATGCGCTTGTCGATGAGCGCCTCGCCGTGGACATTCTCCAGACACGCGAGGACCTTTTCCCGCATGGCCTTCGTCGGCCGCAGGAAGGCGGGCCGGCGGAAAATGCAGCAGGTGAACAGATCCATCACGCTCACCGGGTCGCCGCGGTCAAAGGCCGGGCTCTGCGGCACGTAGCCGATGCGCAGCTTCGTCTGCTTGCCGGAGGCCTCATGGAAGGTGATCTTCCCCTCGTAGTCGCGCTGGCCGAGAATGGCGCGGATGAGCGTGGATTTGCCCGCGCCGTTCGGCCCGATCAGCGCGACCATCTGGCCGCAGTGCATGTGCAGGTTGATATCGTCGAGGATCGCCTCGCCGCCGATGCGGACGGACAGATGCTCGATCTTCAAACAGCAGGCGTGTTCGCAGTCGCCCGCGTGCGGATGCAGATGTGGGATCATGAAAGCGCCTCCCGGATCGTGTCGATGTTTTTGTAAATGGCGTCTGTGCAGCCCATCTCGCCCTCGCCCATGCCCATCGTGAGGGCATAGAGCGCCGCGCCTGTCTCGTTGGCGACGGTCTGCGCGGTCAGCGTCTCGCCGTTTTCCTCGCAGAAGACGGCGGGGATTTGCCGGTCCTCGACCAGATGGATGATGGTCTCGATCTCGCGGGCGGAGGGCTCGCTGCCTTCTTCAATTTCCATGGCCGCGGCGATCGTCAGGCCGAATGCGCGGGCGAAGTAGGAAAACCCGTCGTGGAAGGTCACAAGCTCCCGGCAGGAGAGCGCCCGCAGCGTCTCGTCGCCGTAGGCCTGGGCGGCCTGGTATTCTGCGGTGACAGACTGCAGGTTCTGCGTGATTTGCGCCTGCTTGTCCGGATAGACGGCGGAAAGACCGTCTGCGATATTCCGGCACATGCGGATGGCATTCGCGGGATCCAGCCAGATGTGCGGGTCGTCTCCGTCCTCGCCGGGAAGCGTCTCAACGCCGGTCGAGGCGGTAATGGTCTGCTTGGCGGTCTGCAGCGCGTCCTCCATAAAATCCTCCAGCCCGAGGCCGTTTAAAACGACGACGTCGGCCCGGCCGATTCTCTCCATCTGCGCGACGGTCAGCGTATAATCATGCAGGCAGGAGACGCTTTCCGTGATGACCCGGCCGCAGCTGAGGCCGGTCCCCTCCAGCAGCGCCCCGGTCATGGACCAGACCGGCCCGGTCGTGGCCAGCACGTCCCATCGCTCCGCCTCCCGCGCCGCGCAGCCGGAGAGCATCCCACAAACCATCAGCAGCGCCAGCACCCCAGCAAAAATTCGTTTTTTCATCATATATGATCTATGATCCCTTTCAGTTCTTTTGTTATTATTATACCGAAGTTGTCAAGCATGACCCCAAGGCTCCCAGCCCAGGGGAGCTGTCAGCGAAGCTGACTGAGAGGTTGTATCAAATTTGCGACTGCCCGATGTCTCCGATGGCCCCTTCTTTTCCGTCTTGCCGGAAAAGAAGGGGGAGAAAAGGGGCGCTTGGCTACGTTTGGTGCTTTCTGCGTCTGAGTTTAGGCAAGCCCCTAGTTTTTGGATGTCGTTCCACTCGGAAGTCACCTCACGGGCATCTTGGTACGCGCCGCCTGATACGGGGGCGTCAAGTTTGCAGCTAGTTGCCATAGAATATCTGCCATCAATAGAAGGTACGTTGGAAATCCAGATGGATGTTACCTTCTTGCGGGGCAGATTGTAGGGGCGGGGCTCTGCTCCGCCCGTTCTTCCGACGAAATCTGCAGCAGCGGGCGGAGCAGAGCCCCGCCCCTACAGGGTGC
>ERZ836939.2666-NODE-2666-length-16832-cov-2.812899_pt1 | contig 16832 bp, 13 predicted proteins | sample MGYA00519912_ERZ836939 | MGnify/ENA primary metagenome ERZ836939 (study PRJEB31850, sample SAMEA3708810) | human gut metagenome | biome: human gut; feature: human-associated habitat; material: faeces | place: China | collected 2014 ... | reverse complement strand
CCGCCATAACGTCCGTCATGATGAGCATGCGCGGCAGATGGAACGGCCCTTTGAATGTTGAGCCCTTGGTCGACGGCTCGGTGGGCCGCCCGTCGCGGCGAAGATAGCCGTACCACTCGCCGTACTCGCTGTCAGCGAAATGCGCTTTGCAGTAGTCGAGCGTGGTATAAAACCAGTCGAGATATTCTTCCTTGCCGGTATCCCTATAGAGCATGAGCGAGGATATGAGTATCTCATCGTGCGGCCACCAGAGCTTCATGTCGTGCTCGTACGCCTCGGGCGGCTTGCCGAGCGCATCAACAAAGTACAATAGTCCGCCGTATTCCTTATCCCACCCGGCAGTTATCGCCCAGCGGAAAATCTCCTCAGCTCTGGCGACAAGCTCTGCATTGCCGGTTCTGCGCGCATATTCGAGCAGGAACCACACGCCTTCTATATCGTGTCCGGGGTTAACAGTTCGCCCTTCAGTGTAATACAATCTCGCTGTGCCGTCAACCGCGACGTTCTCCAGCACGCATTTAAGCTCCGGATGGACGTGGTAGCGGAATATCTCGTCTACGCAGGCGGCGGCGCGTTCGGCGTAGAGCGCCGCATTTTCCGGATCGACGCGCTGCATCACGGCGGTGACGTTGAGGTATATCATCGGGATGCCGAAGGCGCGCCCCGTGCGCGTTGCGGGCTCGGTCTTCGGCCCGAGACCAGTCGGGTCAGGCATGCCGTGATTGAGATCCCAGTAGAGGTCATACGCGCGCCGAGCGCGCTCGAGATGCTCCCGCTCGTCGGTCACGCCGTAGTATTCCGCGTTTGCCATGGCGTAAAACGCCTCGGAAAAGCAGTACCGGCGCTGGCGGAGCGGCGCGCCCTCGGCGGTGACGGTGAAGTACATCCGGTTTCCGGCCGCGCGGTTTATGCAGTGCGCCTCCATAAAATCGAGACAGCTCTTCGATGCGCGCAGCCATTCCTCGCGCGTGCCGTATACATGGCAGAGATACGCGAAGATCCAGCCGCAGCGCCCCTGCATCCACACGCTTTTATCTGTGGAATATATTTCGCCCTTGCGATCGAGACAGGTGTATACGCCGCCGTTGACAGGGTCCATGCCGTTTTTGAGCCAGAAATCAATACAGTTTTTCAGCTCGGACTGTATCCAGCCTCTCGCGTTTTCCAGTTTTTGCTTATCCATCGTAAACGCCCCTTTCCGATTCGTCGGTATAAACAGACCCGGTGATCATACTCTTATGGTAGCATCAAAGAAAATAATTTTCAATAGATTTTTAATTTGAAATTATTTTTATTTCTTAGTGACAGGCACACAAAGGCATGATATAATAAATATATCACACGCCTCATAACATAAAATTTCTGTATATGGAGGATGCGCAGCATGAATTATCTCGGCATCGAGGCAAGCGTCCGAAATCTTCCGGAGCTTGACCGTGACTTTTTCCCGCTCTATAAGTTCAACCACGCATTTCTTGCATCGGCCCAAAAGCCCGTTGGAGTCGCCGTGGAGCGCAGCGGCGGCGAGATGGCATCCGTCCATACGTTTATCCACGGCACGCCCGACCGAATCGAGGCTGACAGATATTATATCCGCCGTCTCGTCAAGTCCATGCTGTGGATGAAGGGCGGCTGGCGCGTGTATATCAGCGGCGACCGGGAAATGTGTGAGTATATCCGTGAATGCTTCAGCGCGGACGGCTGCCAGGCGTTTGACTGGGACTATTTTTCCCATATATATGAACGGCCGTTTGAGGTCGTCTATGCCGAAAATCTCCCGGAAGCGAAGGATTCGCCCCGGCCTGCGGGAGGACACTTTGACGGCTGCCGCATAGGCTTTGACGCGGGCGGGAGCGACCGCAAGGTCAGCGCCGTGATCGACGGCGAGACCGTGTATTCCGAGGAGGTCGTGTGGTTTCCCAAGACGACAGCGGACCCGGACTACCACTATGATGGCATCGTTGCTGCGCTTCGGGCGGCGGCGGAGCATCTGCCGCGCGTGGACGCCGTGGGCGTTTCGAGCGCCGGTGTGTATATAAATAACCGCACCATGAACGCCTCGCTCTTCCTCAAGGTGCCGCAGGACCTTTTTGATGCGAAGGTCAAGGATATCTACATCCGCGCCATCACCGATACGTTCGGCGATGTGCCGTTCTGTGTTTTCAACGACGGCGACGTTACAGCGCTCGCCGGTGCCATCAGTCTGGAGGATACGAACATTCTCGGCATCGCCATGGGCACAAGCGAGGCGGGCGGCTATGTTGATGAAAACGGGTATATCACGGGCTGGCTCAACGAGCTGGCGTTCATCCCCGTGGACGCAAACCCCGGCGCAATGCAGGACGAATGGTCGCTCGACATCGGCTGCGGCGTGAAGTATTTCTCGCAGGACGGCGTTATAAAGCTCGCTCCGCGCGCGGGTATCGAGCTGGATGAATCGCTCTCTCCGGCGGAAAAGCTCAAGGTCGTGCAGAAGCTCATGGAAGAGGGGGACGACCGCGCCGCCGCGATATACCGCAGCATCGGCGTGTATCTGGCGCACTCGCTCGCGCTCTACCACGATATGTACCACTTCCGCCATGTGTTGCTGCTCGGGCGCGTAATGTCCGGACGCGGCGGCGAGCTCGTGATAGAAGAGTGCGGCCGAGTGCTGCGCGACGAGTACAGCACGCTCGCCGATATAATCCACCTTGCTCTGCCGGATGAGAAGTTCCGCCGTGTCGGTCAGTCTGCCGCCGCCGCTTCTCTGCCGGAGAACCGGAAATAACTATCCCGTAATAAGGAGAGCACACATGAAAAAACACATTGTCTGCTTCGGCGATTCCAATACCCACGGCTACTGTGCCGATCCCAATGACACCGCCGACCGCACCGACCGCTTCAACGAGGACGAACGCTGGACCTGCCTTTTGCAGAAGGCGCTGGGGGAGGAGTACCTCGTGCTGGAAGAGGGACTGTCCGGCCGGACGACCGTGTTTTCAGATCCGCTGCACGAGTGTATGTCCGGCCTGGACGTCATATATTCCACGCTGATGTCGCATGAGCCGGTCGATCTGCTGATCATCATGCTCGGCACGAACGACACAAAGGAGCGCTTCAACGCGAGTCCGGCGTGCATCGGCATCGGCATGGAGCGCCTTGCATTGAAAGCAGAGACCGTCGCCGCGTGGCGCGCCGGCAGGCCGAACCTGCTTATCGTTGCGCCGCCGCACATCGGCGCTGGGCACAACGATCCCGCCATGGGGGCGTCCTGCCACGCAGCGTCCATGGGCGTGGCGGAAGAATACCGCAAAAAGTGCGCCGCGCACGGCTGGGCTTTCTTCGACGCCGAGGGCGTGGCGGAGTTCAACACGGTGGACTATATGCACCTCAGCCGCCGCGGGCATCGCCAGCTCGCCGATGCGCTCGCGCCGAGAGTGCGCAATCTGACCTGATGCTGGGGCGCGTATTTCGCTATCAGGGCTGGCTTTGGCGGGCGCTGAATACGCTGACGGACATTCTGGCGCTGAGCCTGCTGTGGCTTTTGTGCAGCATCCCCGTACTGACGCTGGGCGCGGCGACAACCGCGCTCTATGACAGCGTCGTGCGCTGCATACGGTATAAGCAGTCCGGGCCCTATGAGCGCTTTTTCCGCACGTTCAAAAATGAGCTCGTGCCGGGCCTGCTGCTGACGCTGCTCTGGGGCGCGATCGCCGCGCTCGGGCTGTGGATGCTCGCGCTGCTGCGGCAGTACAGCGCCGAAGCCCCCACCGCCATGGCTGCGGGCGCGGCGTACTATGTCGCGCTGATCCTGCCTCTCGGCGCGGCATGCTGGGTGTTTCCGATCCTCTCACGCTGTGCGATGAGCTTCGGCGCGCTGAACAAAACAGCGCTGAAATTTGCCGCGGGGCATCTGCCGTCAACCGTGGTGCTCGTGCTGATGACGGCTGAAATTGCACGCTTGAGCATGCGGTGGCTGTTTCCGCTCGCGTTCATGCCGGCGGTGCTGATGCTGCTCTGGTCGCTCTTCACTGAGCCTGCCTTTAAAAAGCACGGCGCGGGGATCGCTGCGGAGAGGGAGCGGGAAAACAGGGAAGACGCTGCGGACGCTTCCGAAAAGGAATAAAGAAAACGGCGGCTCATTCGTTCGGATCGGATGAGCCGCTGTCTTTTGTGACTATTAGCGCAAAATCCGCACTTCTTCATGGTTCATACCCTCCGGCAATACTTTCGGCATTTTGCGCTGAGTGATGTCATTATTATGCGCAGTATCGGGACAAAAAGGGCTTGCCGTCTGCTTTTTACAGACAACAAGCCCTTTACATATTTGTCTAACTTTTGCCGGGACGCTTCATTTCATGCAGATAGCCTGCAATTATCAATATTTTTTGCAATCGATTCCTTTTGTTGCCGGCCCATAGGCATATGGGTATATTTCACCTATGGTCATCAATTCAATTTCACCCTCAGTCGTAGCACCGATGATTCGGACATTGGGATTGTTGTCACAGAATTCCCAGATGACCTGTCTGCATTCTGCGCAGGGGACACCGGAGTATGGACCGTAGCATACTAAGGCCTCAATTACGCGCTCACCGTGCATGGCCATATTCATTACGGCGTTTCGCTCTGCATGACAGCTGGTCTGAAGAGAGATTATTTCAACATTGCAGCCGGGGAAAACCTTTCCGTTGGCGGTGCGAACGGCGGAACCTACTTTGTGATTGCTGTAAGGAGTATAAGCGTTTTCGCGGGCTTCCATGGCCGTTTTTACAAGTGCCTGATCCTCTTTGCTGAGCTTATCAAATGTTGTTATTTCCATTTTTATATCCTTTCGATTTAACAAGTACATTTGCACAGAGCCTGAGCTGAACGGTGATCTAAGAAATTGCTGCCTGTTTAAGCCTGCTTTTTGCTGCAGCCCCAACCGATGGCAAACGGAATTGCTGACAGAAGGAGTCCGCCGAGAGATGCGGGGAAGGGCTCGCCGATAAGGATGAGCGCCACAGACGAAATAACACCGACGATCATTGTGGAAAGAATGTATTTTTCGCCAATCTTCATATTACAGGTGCGTGCAATGACAGGCAGCAGAAGACCGGGCACATACACGGAGTAGCCGTACATAAGAATTTTGGTAACACTGCCGACCTTGAGAGCCAAAACGAGAGAGAGCAGACCTATAACGCCAACGAATATTCTGTTGACGAGAATGGCCGTTTTGTTATTATACTCACCCTTATAAAGCACGGCGAACACATCCTGCTCCAAGGTGGTTGAACAGGCAAGGAGCGTAGAGCTTGCCGTGGATACGGCAACACCGGCAAAAGCTACAACGAGAAGGCCGCGGATTCCGCTGGGGAGAATAACCTTAACCGTATCAAGCATAACCGTGGCGGGGTCGCTGCCGTTGGGGAGGATAACATGAGCCATTACTCCGATAAAGGTAAGGACGAGTCCGAAAATGACCATAAGGATAAATGCGCCCTCGATGTTCTTCTTGGCGGATTTTTCATCCTTTGCGGCAAAGATTCTCTGGAATGCCATCGTGTCAATAAATCCGGCGGGGGCAAGGAGCCACCAGGTGATCATCGTTCCGGAGGGAACACTGCTGAAGAGACTATAGTATCCGTCGATCTGCCGTGTAGAGTCGATTGCCTCCGCAACGTTATATCTGGAAAGAATGACCACAGGAATGACAAGACCTATAACTAAAAGGAACAGCACCGATTGGAAGGAGTCTGTATAGAGCACGGCTCGAAGGCCGCCAAGGACAGTGAATATAACAATAATAATATAAGCAATGATGACAGCGGTGGTGCCGTTGAGATTGGTGAATGTGGTGATTACCAAAATAATTCCGGCCACCTGTCCCGCAGTCCACGCAAGATAGTTCCACACGGTGACAAGAGAAGAGACAATACGAATTGCCGGGGAGGAATGCAGAGGATCAACGGTATCGGAAAGAGTGGTATACATTCTCTTCCGGAGAAGCTTCGCCATGGTCATGCCCATTATGAAGACGCCGAGCGGGAAGGTTACCCACCACCACCAGCCGGCGATGCCATACTGGTATACATACTGCGGTGTTCCGAACAGACCGGAAAGACCTGTCCATGAAGCAAACAGGGAAAGGATTACCCAAAAATTTCCTACGCTTCTTCCTGCTAATGCATAGTCTTCGTTGGTTTTAACCTTCTTCATGGAAGTAAAACCTATTCCGAGCATGATAAGTAAGTAAACCGCGATTAAAATCCAGTCCAATCCACCCATTTGTGTTTCTCCTTTTATTTTGTATTTCCTGTGAGCTGACCGGCTCTTATTGATATTAAAACAAGGAGAAACGGTAAAATAGGCCAAATGGCACGGTTGATGACGTTATTCCAGAATTTTTATAAGACTGTTCAGTTCGGATGCCTGAATAAGAATTTTTCCATGCCTGACAGAAATAAGATTCTGAAGCACCAGCTCTTGAACTGCACGGTTTATGGTTCTCAGGCTAAGTCCCGTCAGAAGTGCCAGATCCTGGTGTGTACATTCTACAACATACAGCTCATCCGAAAAGTCGGCATGACGCAGATCCTTGAGTAAAATATTTGCGACCCTCTGCACAGGAGAGTAAAATTTGGTTTTCGCCCGATCTGTGACAATGGTAAACGCCTTGTTAGCAATGCAGTATACTACATAATCCCGGAAATCTTTATTGTCCATCCACCTGTCAAAAAGCTCAAAGCTGATTGAACCGAGCTCAACTTTGGTTCTGGCAATTACAGTGGAAGCGTAGGAATAATTCCCGGACAGATATTCAAGATCGCCCAGCAGGGTCATAGTCTGCTCCTTTGCGTACGCAAACTCTCTCCCCTCTACAGAAGAATTAAAAACCAGCACTTTCCCGCTGAACATTACAGACATGGTTTTTACATTGTCGTTTGCGGTACGGATCAGTTCTCCCGGAGAATAACTCTCAAAAACTATCTCAGCTCTTATGAAATCGGGCAAGGTGATTTCATTACTGCACAAGACGTGCTCCAGGCGCCGAATTTTCTCAGAGCGCTTTTTATTCTGTGAAAATGCCGGTATACTCATTTTAAGAAAGCTCCTTCCCGCATATTCCGATTTTATTCTAATATGGAACCATGTTTAATGCAAGTTGAACTGTTATTTCACGGTTATGATCAGAAAAATCCAACGGGAGGGAATGACCTTGAGTAGATGGATAGATGGATTCTTAAATCTCCGCAGTATCCGCATTCCCAATAGCATAGTTTTTCGATTCTATAAAAAAATGGGTGCAGCTCATCCCTCCGGGATAGCTCACCCAACATTTGATTTAGAACCTAAAAAAGCGTATCAACCAGAAATAGAAAATCAGCACAACAGATAAACTGTTGTGCTGATTGGTGCGGGAGAAGAGACTTGAACTCTCACGTCTATGGTTGGACACAGGCACCTCAAGCCTGCCTGTCTACCTATTCCAGCACTCCCGCATGTCAAAGGCAAGTGTTATTATATCATGCCTTTGAAAAATGTCAACACCTAATTTAAGAAATTTGGAAATTATCGGTAAGGCGTTCCGTCGGCGCGATAAAGCGCCATGCGGCAGAAGCGGCCGCCGTCCGGCGCGCAGTCCGGAAGGTGTGTCCGCACCGCCGCAGTGAGAAGCTCGGGATTCACCACGGGCTCGGCACAGGAGACGATCCCCTCGACTGTCACAATGCCGTCGCCGGCGGTGAACGTCAGATCGCGTACATGCTCGGTCACGGTGAAAAGTCCCTCGCCGCGTTTTGTTTTGCGCATGACCTCGACGGGGGCGGCGAAAAGCTCCCGGCATTTTGCGGCGACGGTTTCCGTATCGGCGGTATCGTATTCCCATGTGCCGTTCACGCGCATCCATTTGAGCTCGGCGGGCTTCATCGCGTTCTCGTAGCAGTCCGTCACGCGGATGCCCTCCGGCATCACGGCGGTCAGCTGCGCGGGCAGCGCGGCAATGTCCACATCCTCGCGCACGCGGATGTCGGCGATCTGGCAGAGGCTCGCCGTGCCGACGGAGAGCGGCAGCAAAATCGAGATGAGCTCGTGGGGGTTGAAGCCCTCGCTGTACCGGATGGGAATGCCGGCGCGCTTGATGGCACGCTGCAGCGTGCGCATCGTATCGAGATGCGACATCCATATCGCGCGGCGGGTCTGCTCATATACGAGCCGGAGCTTATCCATCGCAGCGGCCTCCTTTCAGAAATGCGGCGGCGCCGCAGCCGGAGCACTGCGCCCGGCAGTCGGGGGAGAGAAGCCCCTGGTGCGCCTGCTCGTATTCGTGGATATAGTGGCGCCTGTTCACGCCCATATAGAGATGATCCCACGGCAGCACTTCATCGAGCGAGCGTTCGCGGTTGGCATAGAACGGGAAGGAGATGCCTTCCTCCTCCGCGGCCCTTTCCCAGCGCTTGAGATCAAAGCCCTCCGACCACGATTCAAGAAAGCCGCCCTGCCGCCAGATGTTTTCGATCATTGCGCCGAGCCGCCGGTCGCCGCGCGAGAGCACCGCCTCAGTGAGCGAGGTGTCGGCGTCATGCCAGTTGTAGGTAACGGCGCGCGCTTTCATATTGTCGCGCAGCAGCGTAACGCGGCGCATATACTCTTCGCGCGTGACCTGCGGCTCCCACTGAAACGGCGTGTGCGGCTTTGGTACGAAGCAGGATGTGCTCACCGTCACGCGCAGCCCGTGGCTGCGGTTGGGCGAGTTTTCCCGCCAGCAATGCACAACGCGGTCGGCAAGTTCGGCGATGCCGAGCACATCCTCGTCCGTCTCCGTCGGCAGACCGAGCATGAAATAGAGCTTCACGCTGTTCCAGCCGCCCTGAAACGCCACGGCGCAAGAGCGGAGAAGATCTTCCTCTGTAACATTCTTGTTGATAACGTCGCGCAGGCGCTGTGTACCGGCCTCGGGCGCAAAGGTGAGACCGGATTTGCGCACCTTCTGCACGCGCTGCATGATGTCCATGGAGAAGTTGTCCGCGCGCAGCGAGGGGAGCGAGAGACCGATGCCGCGGCTTTCGCAGTAGTCCATCAGTCCGTCGCAAAGCTCGTTCAGCCCGCGGTAGTCGCTCGTGCTGAGCGAGAGGAGCGTGATCTCGTGATAGCCGGAGAAGGCGAGAGATTCCTTGCCGTACTCCATGCATTTTTCCACGCTGCGGCTGCGCACCGGGCGGTAAATGTGTCCGGCCTGACAGAACCGGCAGCCGCGGATGCAGCCGCGGAAGAGCTCAAGACCGACGCGGTCGTGCACGATCTCCGTGGAGGGGACGATCGCGTCCACGGGGAAGCAGCTGTTTTCAAAGTCCGTAACAATGCGCTTCGTAATGCGCTCGGGCGCACCCGGCGCGGCGTGCATGGCCTTGAGCGTGCCGTCGCCGTTATACTCCGGCGTATAGAGGGAAGGGACGTACACGCCGCCGATGAGCGCGGCGCGGCGGAGAAATTCCGCCTTGCTCCAACCGGCGGCTTTCGCCTCGCGCAGAAGCTGCAAAACTTCGCCGTCCACGCTCTCGCCCTCGCCGATGATCATAAGATCGAAAAAGTCCGCCATCGGCTCGCTGTTGCAGCAAACGCTGCCGCCCGCGAATACGAGCGGCGTGAGGCTTGTGCGCTCGGCGCTGCGCAGCGGAATGCCGGCCAGATCGAGCATTTCGAGAACGGTCGTATACGCCATCTCGTAGCCGAGAGAAAAGCCAATCGCGTCAAACTCGCTGAGCGGGTCGCCGCTTTCGAGCGCGTAGAGGGGGAGACCCTTTTCGCGCATCTGCCGGTCCATATCAAACCAGGGAGCGAACACGCGCTCGCACCACACGCCGGGAAGGTCGTTGAGCACCTGATAGAGAATGCGCATGCCGGTGTTCGACATGCCGATCTCATACGTGTCCGGGAAGCAGAGCGCCATGCGGAGATCGACTTTACTTTTATCTTTTTGAATTTCGCCGTACTCACCGCCGGTGTACCGGGCGGGCTTCTGTACGAGCGGGAGAATTCGTTCAAGTTTCTTGTCCATACATCAAAGCTCCTGTGCGTTGTCCCATCATTTTATAACAGCTTGAAAGTATTTACAAGAAAAAGAAAAGAGTTTTAGAAAAATACTTGACAATTCCCTTTAAAGACAATATAATTCTGTCTTGCTGATATCGGTATCGGGGTGTAGCGCAGTTGGTAGCGTGCTTGGTTCGGGACCAAGAGGCCGCGAGTTCAAGTCTCGCCACTCCGACCATCAAAAAGCTCCGCGCAGAAATTTTTCTGCGCGGAGCTTTTTAATATTCGGCTCAGCAGACCCGGTCGACCCAGCCGAAGGGATCGGGCCTGGTGCCTCTCTGGATGCCGGTCAGCTCGTCGTAGAGCATCTGCGAGAGCGGACCGATCTTGTTGCTGTTGATCTCGTATTTTTCCCCGTTCCAGGCAAGCTCGCCGATCGGGGAGATGACCGCCGCGGTGCCGACGCACCATGCTTCCTCCAGCGTGCCGGCTTTCGCGGCCGCGAAGAGCTCGTCCACGCTGATGAGCCGCTCCTCCACGGGAATACCCTGGCTGCGCAGCAGCTCAATGCAGGATTTGCGCGTGATGCCGGGAAGAATGGAGCCCGTGAGCATCGGCGTTACAACGGTACCGTTGATCTTGAACATCACGTTCATACCGCCGCCCTCTTCTACGTATTTCCGCTCGACGCCGTCGAGCCACAAAACCTGCGCATAGCCTTTTTCGGCGGCTTTGTCCGCGGCGCGGTTGGCAGCGGCGTAGTTCCCGCCGCATTTCGCCTCACCGGTGCCGCCGCGAACGGCGCGGACGTCTTCGGTCTCCACCATAATGGGGACGGGCTTCAGCCCATTTTTGAAATAGTTCCCGGAAGGGGAGAGAATGACGGCAAACGTCGCCGAATAGACGCCGTGCAGAGAGAGTGTCGGATTCGTGGAATACAGGAACGGACGGATATAGAGCGACGTACCCGGCTCGGAGGGAACCCAGCGCTCATCTACGCGCACCAGTTCCCGGATCGCCTGCAGCCCGTCCTCCTCATTGATCCGCGGCAGACCGATACGATCGCACGAGCGGTTCAGACGCGCCATATTATCCCAGGGGCGGAAAAGCTGCACGCCGCCGTCCGGACGGCGGTAGGCCTTGAGCCCCTCAAATACCTCAGCGCCGTAGTGCAGCACGCCCGCGGCGGGCCCCAAGGCCTGCGTGGATGCCATCAAGATGGCCGACAAGGGCAAGGGCGTGCTTTACATCGTACTGAATCACGCGGGCGACATGCTGACCGGCCCGAAGGGGACGATGCGCGCATTGTGCCAGCCGTCGGTATCGGAATAGTCCATGAGAAACATATGATCGGTAAAATATTTTCCGAAGCCGAGCTCATCCGTTTCCGGCAGCTTTCCGGGGTTCTCTTTTTTAGTGATTGTAATGTTCATAATGAAGTTCCTCTTTTCAGATATTGCGGATGTTTTTCCAATGCTCCATGTTGGCGCGGATGCCGTCGCAGCAGGCGTGGAACTGCGCCTGCTCTTCCGCTGTAAGCGGCAGCTCGACGATCTGCTCCACGCCGTTTGCGCCGAGCACGCAGGGAACCCCGGCAAACAGCCCGGACTCGCCGTATTCTCCGCAAAGCTCCGCGCTGGCAGGCATAATGGCCTTTTCGTCGTGCAGAACGATGTGCGCCATGCGCGCGGCAGTCGTCGCAATGCCGTATTCGGTGCAGTATTTTCCGGAGAATGTGACCCATCCGCCGCCGATGGATTCTTTTTGCAGCGCCTCGCGGTCAAACCGGAACCGTTCGTCCGTTTTTGCCCAGACGTCCAGCGGCATGCCGCGGAAGCTGACGCACGACCATGGGGCAAATTGCTTATTTCCGTGCTCGCCGAGCATATAGCACGTGATCGACTTGTGGTCGATGCCGGTCTGTCGGGCCAGCGCGCTGAGAAGCCGCGCGGTGTCCAGCCCGGTGCCGGTGCCGAATACGCGCCCTCTCGGAAGTCCAAGCCCCAGAGCAAGCTCATGTGTTACAATATCGCAGGGATTGGTAATATTGATAACAACGCCGTCAAAGCCGCTTTTTTTAATTTTTTCGGCAAAGCCGCGCACCGCCGGGATCGTAAAATCCATCTCTGTGGTACGGTCGTGCGATTCGCGGAGAAGCTCGATCTTTCCAACACAGTTGATGATCACGTCGCATTCGCCGAGATCGGAAAACTCCCCGGCCTGAAAGCTGACGCGGTGCGGAAGATACGCTGCGGCATCGCGCAGATCCTGTATTTCGCTTGCGAGCTTCTGTGCGTTTTTGTCGATCAATATCAGTTCGTCTGCAATACCCTGTACGGCGAGCGCGTAAGCGACATGCGCGCCTACGTGTCCCAAACCAATCACTCCGAGGATCCTCTTTTTTGCCATGGCCAAACCCATCCTTTCGCAGCAGAATAAAAAAGAGCGCGGTCCCGCCGAAAGGGGCGGAACCGCGAAACTCCGGCCCCCGCAAAGGGAGAAGCGCCGGGCAGTATGCCGGGCTTCCTTCCGGTAAAAAATTATGGAGAGATTCTACAGCGCGTCGGTCGGATTTTCAAGAGAAGATATACATCAAATTCTTTAACAAGGGAAAGAAATGGTTGTAAAAATCGCTGAAATCTCATCGGCGAAAAAAGCCCTGCTTCCGGCACTGCGCATGCCGGGAGCGGGGCGGAAGATCACGTTTGCGGCGGGCGGACGGAAAAATCGATGAGAACGACGCTGTTGCCGTGCGCTTCGATGATCCGTCGGAGATCGGCAAAGGAAAGAAATACTGTGGCGGTATTATCGTTCGGGTGAACGCCGATCGCCGGCAGTGAGGCAAGCGCGGCGTCTGCGGCGAAGATAACGGAGCGGCTCTCATCGTTGAGGATCCCGAACGGGGAAACACTGCCCTGCGGGAGCTTCAGGTATGTATCGAGCCGTTCGGCGGAGGCAAAGCTGAGCTTTGAGGAACCAAGCGCTGCCGAGAGCCATTTGAGATCGACCCGCCGCTCATCAGGGACGGTCACGAGATAATGCTGCCGGCCCTTTGCTTTATCATCTGCCTGGCACTGTGACGGAGAAAGAGGTTTTTGCAGATGCAGCCATGAGCATCGATCCCGGCACGTTCCATGTCCTCCATCGTGAATACCGCCTCGTGCTCAACGGCTTTGTAAGGAATGCCCTTATCGTTGAGAAGGGCGTATACTTCGTTTTTATGGTATTCGGACATAATATATTTCTCCTGCATTTTCAATTTAGCGCATTATAGCGCGAAAAGATCTGGAAAGCAAGAGAAACGTGCGCCGCTGCTCAGTGCCCCGCGGGATCGCGCTCCAGCCACTCCTTTTCCGAGGTGAGGTCGGCGTGAAGAAAGGCGACGAAAACGATGGCGTAGGGGAGCGCTGCGACCCAGACCGCCCGGCGGCCAAGGAAAATGCACGCTACCGCGCCGAGGATCGTTCCGGCGAGGAAGAAGAGGACCATGGAAAAATGCCGCTTGAGAACGCGGCGGTGAGACGTGTCACCGTGGCGGCGGTGCAGCTCCTTGGCAAGACCGATGCCGAGTTGACGGACGTGGTTGGTGGCGAACGTTGTGGCCATCGGCACGCCCTCGGAGTTGCGGAACGTGTTGTATTGCATGGAGGCGATAAAGTTGATGGACACCTGAAAGACCTGCACCGGCGTCGATGCCGGCAGTGCGCCGAGCACGGCGACGAATACGATCTCGACCGCGACGAGGATCGTTTCCCAGCGGATATGGAAGCGGTGCTTCACATCGTCGGGAATGAGCTCGGAAATGAACGCGCCGAGCGCGTAGGCGGAGATCGGGATAACATAGTACAGGGCGCTTGTCCAGCTCCGCGTGCCGAGCGCGATGCCGAGAAGCACGATGTTGCCGGTTTGCGCGTTACAGAAAATGCCGCCGCAGAGCATGTAGGTATACGAGCCGAGGATACCGGCGGCGAAGATGAGCGTGTCGTACACCCACGTCCGCTCGCAGGTAAGATAAAAGGTTTTCTTTTCCATAAGTCTCTCTTACTCCGTCGAATACGTGCACAGTTTGTCGAAAGGCGTAAATTGCGGCTATTATACCATGGAAACACCGGAACGGGAAGTGCTTTTTCGGTAAGGAAAGTCCCCGGCCGAAGCCGGGGACAGAGCGTGTCAAAAAAGAATTTTGACACGCTCTCAAACGAGACCCACTTCGTTGGGCTCTCGTTTGAAAGGGCTGCGGCTCGCCGCAGCGCACTCGCTTCGCTCGCACGTTTGCGAGCCGAGAGGTATTTTCTCCGACGCACATGTCATCGGAGAAAATGATTAACACTCTATTTGCGCCTGCGGGCGCAAACTCTGCGAGGCTTTTCGACAGGCTGAAGAGAGCATTGCAGTTCAAAACCTGCAATGCTCTCTTTTGGCTTATTTCTTACTTACTGTTGTTTTTTGCGGCGGAACAGAAGGAACAGGATCAGCAAAATGACGGCGGCGGAAATGCCGATGACCGCCGGGGCTGCGGAAGAGGTCCTGCCGCTCGCGGGAGAGGAGGGCGCGCTGTCGGCGCTTTCGGTTTTGCCGGCTTCGCTTTCGGAAACGTCGGTGCCGGGCACATCAGAAGCGGGGGCGTCTGCCGGGATATCCGCCGGGGCGGAGACGTCCGGCGAGACCGTGCCGCCGGAGGCGGGCGAAGCGCTTGCCGAGGCAGAGGGTTTGGGCGTGGCTGTCGCTTTCGGCGCTGGTGTCGGCGTGGCGGTGGGTTTCGCCGTCGGCGTCGGAGTCGGGGTAGGCGTCGGTGTCGGAGTGGGCGTAGGTGTCGGCGTTGGGGTAGGTGTCGGAGTATGTGCCGGGGTCGGCGTCGGAGTGGGCGTCGGAGTAGGTGTCGGTGTCGGGGTAGGTGTCGGGGTAGGTGTCGGAGTCGGAGTTGGTGTCGGGGTAGGTGTCGGAGTAGGTGTCGGCGTCGGAGTGGGTGTCGGCGTCGGAGTGGGCGTCGGGGTCGGAGTCGGCGTAGGTGTCGGTGTCGGAGTGGGCGTCGGCATTAGGGCGGCGGCGGAGATGACGATATTTCCGGTGATCGCCGCGGCGGGGATCGTCAGAATGCCGGTCGCGGGATCATAGGAATACTTCCCGCTGCCGAGCACCGTGCCGCCAATAGAAATATTCCGAAGCGTGATCGGGTAGGCATAGCCTTCCGCGGGGGCAAGCTTCACAGAGTAATCCGCGTCCGCCTGCGTGTTCGTTTTGCCGGAGAAGGTGCAGCCGTTAAGATCGAACGCCACGGTGTAAACGCCCTCGGGGGCGTCGGCCCATTGCGCGGTAAGCGTCACGTTTCCGCGGGCTCTCAGGCTGGAGGCGATCTTCTCACCGCCGCTCCATTCGGCAAAGACCTTGCCGTCCGGCGGCGTAAAGGTACACTCCGGCGCACGGAAGTAGGCATAGGGCGTTGCGGATGACTTTTCATAGTCATAACCGTCCCTGTGCGGGAAAACCAGCACCGGCGTCTGCGTGCCGGTACCGCCGTTGGGATCGAACGTCACGGTATACGGGTGGATGCGGGGAATGGTCTTGATGCGGATATCGCCCGTGACATATTTTCCAGGGATCGTGATCTCGCCGGTGGCGCAGTTGAGCGTGTAGTTTGCCGAGTTGAGCACCTCATCACCGATGGTCACATAGGTATAGGAGGTGTAGCTCCCCATCGCCGCGTGGTAGGGCAGCTCATAGCCCTCGTCCGGGACGAGTCTTGCGGAGTAATCCTGTCCCTTCTTGGCGTATTTTTCGCCGATGATGCTCGATCTGATGGCGGTGACGAGAACGGAATCCTCATCCGCGGCCTTTTCCCACTGCGCGTAGACCACGGTATCGCCGTAGACCTTATTGGCAAAATCAAACGGATCGGAACCCGCCTCCGGCCCGACTGTCCAGCCGGAGAACGTGTAAGCGCTGTCCATGGCCTTGGGCGTCAGTTTCGGCATGCTTACGGAATCGTCGTGGAAGAGACCGGAGGTGAAGCACAGCACCTCGGCGGGACGAGTCTCCGGCGTGAATTCCTGCCCGTTGGCGCTGAAGGTGACGTAAAAAAGCCTTGTGGTCGTCGAATAACCGGCCGCGCCGCGGTTGACAGTCACGGGACGGATGTATTTCCCGTCGATGTAGAGGTCGTACTCACCCGGCTTCGTGCGCTCACAGACGTAATCGGTGCAGTTCCCGTCAGTGCCGGAGGCCTTCAGCGTATATACGACGCTGCCGGCCCTGTCGCGGTACTCCACAAGGGCGCCGGCATAAGGCTTGCCGCGGAGAGAGACCTTTTCGTGCATCTCGGCGTACCGGTACCACACGGCGCGCAGCGTCATGCTGCTCTCCACGGTGTCTTTGGCAAAATTCCATGCGTCCGAGGAGGCGTCGGAAAGGGGGTGCGCCGTCCAATGGACGAAGTAGTATTTGCCGTCCTCGCAGCCCGGCGCCGGGGATTCGGGCGCGGTGATCTTGCTGCCCTTCGGCACGGTGACGCTTGCCGGAGCCGCGCCGCCGTGGCCGCCTATATCGAACGTGACGGTGACCATCGTTTCTTCTCCGCCCTCCGCCGCAGCGGAATACGGCAGCAGCGTGAAGCAGAGCGTAAGTACAAGAAGCAGGCTGAACAGACGTTTTTTCATATCATTCCCTCTCTCTAAAGCTACGGACAGATTGCGGCTTCGCACAAAGTATATGCGCGGCTTGGCATATACACCATATAGATACAGAATACCACATATGCCGCCCATCTGCAAGAACAAAAAACGGCGCACGGAAAAACATCCGTGCGCCGCTCAGTGTGTCGAAAAAGCCTCGCAGAGTTT
>ERZ836939.2658-NODE-2658-length-16884-cov-3.113554_pt1 | contig 16884 bp, 13 predicted proteins | sample MGYA00519912_ERZ836939 | MGnify/ENA primary metagenome ERZ836939 (study PRJEB31850, sample SAMEA3708810) | human gut metagenome | biome: human gut; feature: human-associated habitat; material: faeces | place: China | collected 2014 ... | reverse complement strand
GAAATGCGTTTGCCCTCCGGGGCACGTGGGTTCAAATCCCACTCGCTCCGCTTTTTGTTAATATCCGCATAATTACTGGAATGTTCGAGAAGTTCGAGAATCCGCTTAAAATAAGGGATTTCGGGCATTTTTTATTATATAAAAATACCCCCGGTGCTTGCAGCACCAGGGGCACGTAAAAACATCTTTGTCAGAATTAATCCTGCTCTTCTTCTACATTTTCAACACCGCTAAGGCAAAGTCTCTCGCCATCCTGACCGTCTATTGAAACATTATGAAGTATCAGATTTTTAACATTTCCAATCACAAGTCCAAGTCTGCTTGCCGGCTCGCATCCCATCATCATGGCTGCAACGCCTGTCTGTGCCTCTTTTGCATATGTGATAGAAACATTATCAAATGCAAGACGCTCTATCTTCTGCTCTGGAAGACCATAGATGTACGCACCACAATAATGTGCATTGTGGCATACAATATTGCGAAACTCAATAGATTCAATCTTTGGTGTGCGTTCATCAACTGGAAGCGCCTCTTTTGTTCCAACATACTCTGTACGGCCATCTGGGTCGCAGAAATAAAAGCTGTTTACTACAAATGGTGCCTTTACACCTTCTAACTCAAGATCTTCAAATACAATGCCTTTTAATACAGAATCTTTTCCGCGTCCGCGTCTTGTTTTTACACGAAGACCTCTGTCTGTGTTTGAGAAACGACACTTTGAAATATGAATATCATCAACACCTGCCGCAATCTCACTTCCTACCGTGACTGCGCCATGACCATCCTGCATCCAGGACTGACGAATATGGATATGCTTTGACGGAACCTTAAATTTCTTGCCCATATAAATCTTTCCTGATTTAATTGCAATACAATCATCACCTACAGAGAAATGAACGCCTGCAATCTCAACATTTGTACAGGACTCTGGATCACAGCCATCTGTATTATGAGAATTTGCCGGTCCTTTTACTTCCATATCTAAGAAGCGAATCTGATTTGAAAAATATGGATGCAGATTCCATGCCGGTGAATTTTGTACTGTAACACCTACAACAGTAATATTTTCACAATGATTTAGAAAAATCATTCTTGGTCTCCAGGCACGAATCTTGTCCTTTGGACGGCTCCACCAATTCTCAAAATCAGCGCGGCCATCAAGAACACCCTTACCGCAGATAGTAACATTTTTTACATGGATTCCTGTAATCATTGATGCAAAGCTGTCAATAGGATTTCCCTCCCAGCTTCCAAGATTATAGTATCCATCCTCGTTGTCATACTCAATCTGTCCTGGAAGAATCGGTGTACGCGCACGGTCATAAATACCTGCTAACACTGCATTTTCCTGCAGCTCCAGAATCATATCACTCTTTAAAAACAGCGCAGTTACCGGATAAGTGCCCTTTGGAATCAAAACTCTTGCATTCTCAGGGCAGCAAAGAATAGCTGCCTGAATTGCGCTTGTATCGTCATGAACACCATCACCAAATGCACCAAAATCTTTGACGTTTAATGTAATTGCTTCCGGCTCGGTATGAAATGTAACTGTTTCAGAGGCTTCATTTGCACGCACCAGCATAATCTCATAATCAGTATCTGGAAGCAGCCCATCGATTGTCTGAATCATTCTGTGGAAAACACCCTTTAAGCGACCATTTACCCAAATTTCGTAGCTCGCAGTTTCGTAAATTGCATCCTCATCTAACTCAATTGTCACATGTCGGGATGAGCAAAATAATATATGAAAATTCATGATATACTCCTTTAAATGTAATTACAGTTTCGTTATGCCTCTAATTTCTGCTTTGCCATCTCCATCAGCACCATTGCAGCCTCAAGCTGATCATTATTGCGCTCATGACGGCAAATCACACGATACCATTCTAAAAGTAACCCCTGATATTTATAAGGAAGTAAAATTTTCTGACTGCATGCCTCATAAGCGGCTGCCACAATCAAAATTCTCTGCAGTGCATCAAGTGTGGCAAAATTTTCTCTAAGCACAGAAAATGTCTCTTTGAAAAGATCGGTGATCTGAGCCTGATACTCAAAAACACCCTCTTTCATTGCCTTTTTAATCTGTGTCAAACCATACAGATACCAGCCATCACGCTGCGTTTTCTCTACCTGACACAGTTGGCGATAAATATTCTCGTAATACTGGAGTGTACCATATTTAGTCTCATACTCTGTAAAGAAACTAAGTTCGTAGAACACCTGCTGACCTGTCAAGTGAACATCTTTACTATTTTCGCTGCAATATTTCGCAGTCAGCTCTTCGCGAATTTTATTTAATGATTCGCGTCTTTCCGGATTTCGCTCAACAGCCCACAACCAAACACTGGCATATTCTACATTTGTCTGCTCGCTGCTTATTGCACCAAGCCGATCTGCAGCTGCACTTAAGCCAAGCTGCTCGTAAACACGCAGAAGTGCCTTTGCACTGAGCGCATCCACCTCCTTTATTTCGTAGATCCAATTCTGGATTTCTTCCTGTATCATGGTAAATCCCCTTTCTTACTGGACATCAATTCCTGTTTATGTTATTATTATAAAATAAGCATTTATGCAAGCAGCCAATTTGCAAATGCATCCGGTACATAAAGATTTCCCAGTCCTGTCCCAAGCTGAATATCTGGCTTAGGAGTTCCATGGTAATCTGAACCTCCGGTCATGTGAAGCTCATTTTTTACGGCAAGTGTACGAAGTTCCCGCTCTTGCGCATTTGTATAGGTAGAGTAGACAACCTCGATTCCTTCTAATCCACATTCCTTTAAGTCCTTTATGACCTTATCTAATACGGTCAGACTAAGACGATACTGCGGTGGATGTGCCAAAACTGGATGTCCTCCTGCCTCACGAATACAGGTAATTGCCTCTTTTGCAGTTACCCCTTCTTTCGGAATGTAGCACGGCTTTCCATCTCCAAGGTAGCGGTCAAATGCCTCTTTTACAGAGGATACGATACCCTTTTCGTAAAGATATTGTGCAAAATGAGCTCTCGTGATTACAGATCGGTCAAAACGAGCATAAAATTCGTCCTTGTCAATATTGCAAACGTTTTCGCTGATTAGACGCAGCATTTTCTCGTTTCTTTCTTGACGAAGCGCACCATATTGCTCCAACTTTTTTAAAAATTGTACATCTGTCTCATCAACACCAAGACCAAGAATGTGAAATTCCTTCACAACATTTCCAAGATCATATAGACTGGAAATCTCAATTCCTGGAATTAATGTAATAGACAGATCTTCTGCTACCTTCTTTGCCTCCTTGATACCACTTACAGTATCATGATCTGTCAATGCAATTGCCGAAAGCTTTTTCTCATATGCAAGTTCCATCAGCTCAGACGGTGTAAGAGAGCCATCTGAACAGCAGGAATGCGTGTGTAGGTCAACTGCCATAGTTCCTCCTTCGTTTTAAGTGAGTTGGATGTTCTTATTATAGCATTAAATGCTTCCATCATGCAATAGAAAGGTCAGGTTTTCCATGTTAAAGCATACGACAAAATTTACCTCTTTACTTCTTGCAGCCGGAACTTGTTTTTCCGGCACAATCTGTACATTTGCTGAAAGCACAAGTTCTGCTGACGCTGCAAATGCTACAGAAGTTTTTTCTACACCACTGTATACATCCGGTCTGTATAGTACAAATGAACAACCAGAAGGCGTCAAGGTGACACACAATATCTGTCTGGATTACGACAATAATCTGATGAAAGACAACTATCTGATTCAAAATGAATCCGATACCGATGTTTCGTTTGACATTCTGATTCCACAGATTGCATCATTGGCATCAGAACCAGAAAAGCTGTATAACTTCTATGCACATGCATACGATACAACAGACAGCGATGCACTTAAATTGCTTGATCTGTTTGCAGATACTGATGCTGCTTCCTTTGAGGAATCGTCGTACTATTCTCCTTTATTTTCAGCAAACGGACTTGGTGAAAGTACTCTGACACTTGACGAACTGTATCAGGGTCAGATTTACAATACTGCAATCCCAGAGGATAAGGGTGTCCTCTATCACCTGTCAAGACCTCTCACTGATTCTGTACTTGATGAAAAAGTATGTCTGTCTATCTCAGGGCTTAGTGACAGCTGCCATATTTATCCGCTCGGCTGCAGCTATTCCACAACAGACAATGGCTATGAGCTTTCTATTAGTGAAAATTTCTTTGACTGCTATGTTTTCTTGACTGGAAAAGAAAATACTGATTTCACTGTTTCACTAATTGAGAATGAAAATGCTAAGACCGATGCCGAGAAATTCTCAATGGACGATGAATCCTCTGATCTGAAATCCTACCTTGAATTTTGCTGTGACTGGTATCTGGATCAAAATAAAGACAACACACAGGCAACACCAGAGCTTCTTCTTTCCAATCTGGCTGACTACTTTGGCCGAAGCTCAGTAACAGTTTCTATCGATCTGCTTCCGACAATTGACTGGCTGACCCAGCAGAAGCGTTTCCTCGTTCATCAGTATACTGTCACCGTTCCGGCCGGATCTTCTGCATTTGCATGGACCGAGCGTGAAACTGAACTTTCCAAAAAAGAAGTCACATTAAGCGCACAGCTTTCAAAAGATACTGCATCATATGCAAAAGTTTTGGATACTGTAACTGTATCTCTTCCAGATGGCTATTCATCATTGATTGTCAGAAATGCAGAGAGCAAAAAACTCTCTGATGCAGGATCAAGCGGCGATAACAATTTGGTCACGTATTCCATTAAATCATATAAGGGTGACACCTACAGCGTTGCCCTGTTTAAGACTCCGATGTGGAATGCCACCCTTAAATATATGCCTATTTTTATTGTTATTATGGCAGTATTTATGTTACTTTGCCTGATTAGCTACCTCTCCCGTAGAAAGAAGAGCTAACAGCTCATCCTTAGACATCGACGCAATAGCTCCGAAGTCCATGGAAAGAATATCGTCTGATAATGCTTTCTTGGACTCCTGGAGCTTTATTATTCCCTCCTCGAGAGAGTCCTTTGCGATCAAACGGTACACCGTTACTGTGTTTTTCTGTCCAATTCTGTGTGCACGGTCAGTTGCCTGATTCTGTGCTGCCACATTCCACCACGGATCATAGTGAATTACAATATCTGCCGCCGTTAAGTTTAATCCCGTGCCGCCGGCTTTTAGTGAAATCAAAAATACAGGTGTATCGTCATTCTGGAACTCATCAACAAGGCGCTGACGCTCCTGCTTATCTGTATTTCCTGTCAGACAATAATACTTTGTATTCTGCTCAGCTAAGCGCTCACGAATCAGATCTAACATTGATGTAAACTGAGAGAACAATAATACCTTATGTTTTCCCTTTACAGCACGCTGCACAAGCTCCATACATGCCTCAAGCTTAGCAGAGCTTCCCTGATAATCATCGTAGCAAAGCGCTGGATGACAACAAATTTGACGAAGCTTTGTCAGCTGACTCAAGATAAATATCTTGTTCTTCTCATAATATGCACTGTCAATACCCTGCAGCTGATCAACAAGCTGCTTATGGGCAGCAAGATACAGCTTTCTTTGCTCATCTTCCATTCCAGAATAAATAGTCTTTTCATCCTTTTCAGGAAGGTCTGAAAGCACCTGAGACTTTGATCTTCGAAGTAAAAATGGTGCTGTCATTTTTCGCAGGCGATTTCTCGCCGCTGCATCCTCATTTTTCATGATCGGCATCTCAAATTGTTTTCTAAAACGTGTATAGCTGTACAGATAACCTGGCATCAGATAGTCGAAAATACTCCACAGCTCACTTAAACTATTTTCAATCGGAGTTCCCGTAAGAGCAAGACGATATGCTGCATTTATCTGCTTAACAGCCTTTGCATTCATTGTCATATGGTTTTTGATATACTGTGCCTCATCAAGAATCTGATAGAAAAATTTACAGCCTTCATAGATCTCAAGATCTCGGCGAAGAAGGTCGTATGACGTAATCAAAACATCATACGATGTATATTGCTCAATTAGTTCTTTTCTCTCTTTTGCATTTCCAGCCACAACCTGAATGCGCAAGTTTGATGCAAATAATTCCAGCTCATGCTGCCAGTTATAAATAAGCGATGCCGGACAGACAATAATTGAGCTTCCCTTTCCCTGATCAGATACTAGCAGTGTAATCGTCTGCAAAGTTTTTCCAAGACCCATATCATCTGCCAATATTCCATTAAAATGGTAATCCTGCAGCATTTTAAGCCAACGATATCCATAGATCTGATACTCACGAAGCGTTGCTCCAATAGTTTCTGGAACTGGATACATTTCCAGCTCAGTGCGTTTCATGCGCTCTGCCATGTCGCGAATTTCCTTGCCTGGCTGATAATCAATGCCCTGCATAGACGCAAGCATCTCATCTGCAAATAAGAAGCGATACCCTGGAAGACTCACTGGCCTGTCAACTGCTTCACGGGCATCAATATCCATCACATCCTCAAACTCTGCCAGCTTATCAGCAAACTCATCACTTAGCTTTAAGATTCTGCCATCCTCAAGGCGATGATAATGCTGTTTTTCATGGTAAGCCCTAAGCACATCCTTTAACTGCTTTTCACTTAACCCATCACTCTCAAAGCCAAGCTCCAAAAAATGATCCATAAAGCGCATACCGGCCTTGATCTGAGGTGCCTCATCAAAATGAAGATCAGCCAGACCATCTTCTAGCACAACACTTCCAAATGAATATAGTTGCGGCAGGCAAAACTCCAAAAAGCGTCCAATATCATCTCCATTTTCGATAATATAGCGCTCGCAATCTTCCTGACCATTTTCTTCATCTTTTTCCATGCTTGGAAGATATCTTTCAAGAAGATCCTTTAATGCCTGCTCCTTTTCCACATCACGCACAAGGTTCGTATCTGACTTTTCACCAAGATGAACTATTCTTTTACCATAGCGTGTCTCCATCTTCAGCTCAAGAATATCCCACAAATTTATGGTAAATTTCACCTGAAGCATTGGCGGAACAAATTCCTCCAACGACAAGTCGCGACATTCCAAATTAATATTTTCCTGAATCTCCGGAAGCACATAATGAATAAATGACGGAAAATCACTATTGTTAATATCCATATATCCGCTTCCCGGATAAGCAACCTGCAGCAGATTTCTGTAGAAAATCCTAAGAGCGCGGCTGTAATACTCATCACAAATATAAACTGTATCTTCTCCAAAAAGATAGATATGGCGATTTCCCTCTGCTAACTTCCACTTATCTGGAAGCCACAGTCTTGCGCCATCCTTTCCCTTTTTCTCTAATATCAGTTTTACCTGCGGATTTTCCTTTACAACATGAACCATACGGCTCTTGCCATCCTCGATTAGTTCAAGCTCTCTGCCGCAAAATGCTTTCATATACAAATCGGCAAAGCCTTCCTCAAGCTCAACATTTGAAATTTTCCTATCAAATGTATATTTTTCTTGCTGAGACCAATGATTCAAATAGGAATCAATCTGCAGACAAATGACCTGAATCAATGCTGCCGAATCAGAATCATAGGAATATTCACAGTTTGGATACGAAAGCTGCTTACCAAAAGAAATGTCCTCACCTTTTTGATAGCTCTGTTTAAAGGCAGTCAGATCGCGAATAGGATAAAGATGACGTGTTCCGGCAAAAAATTCCAGTCCGATTTTCTTTCCCTCTGTCACAAACTTTGGTACTACTTTTACATCTGAAATATTGGATTTTTGATACTGCAGCGTATAACGCTTCTCGTATGCCTGAATCATACTTATGCAGGCAGCTGAGGTATGAACACTTGATACAAGCTCTCCCTCACAAAAATATTGCAAAACTGCCGCAATCTCATGACGGCAAAGTTTTCCCGGTGTATGATACTCGCCGCAGGAACATGAAGACTCCTCTATATCAAAGTCTCCCCAATTTCCATCAGCTGCAAGACCTGTTGATTGTATTGTCATCTCTACATCATAGCGTCTGCTTAAATCTCTAACCGTTGCCTGTATCTGTGTTCTTCCATGTGCCTCCTCAGCGCTTGACAAAGCTGCCTGTCCGCGCTGATGAAGGGCACGTCCTTTCTGATATTCCAAAGAGTTTACCGCATACTGCTGCAGCATTTCGTAGGTTTTCTCCATACTTCTCCCCATATATATATCAAATCAATATTGAAGTCTTTTTATAAAACAGTTCCTTTCGTTCAGCCACTTCAAAAAATCCTCATGCAAGCATGGGATTTTTCGAATTTGTCTGAACGCGTGAACTGTTGCATCACATCTTCTCTGGTGCACTAAATCCTAACAGTTCAATGCATGTCTCCAGAATATCTTTGCAATAAGAAATCAAAGCAATATAGCCCTTCTTCTTATCCTGATCTTCTTCTGCCAAAATCTTTGTCTCATGATAGAAACGATTGAAATCATTTGCTAAATCATAGATATATGCACAAAGTTTATGTGGTGCATACTCAGCACTTGCCTGTGCAAATACATCTGCAAATCTTGTCATATCAAGCATAAGTGCCTTCTGTGCGGCACCGTCCGGCACAGTGATTGCAGTTGGAATCTCCTGACCAAACTTCTTTAAGATAGATTTGATTCTTACGATGGTATACAGAATGTACGGACCTGTATTTCCCTCGAAAGAAGTGAAACGATCTACATCAAAGACATAATCCTTTGATGCCTGATTAGACAAATCACCATACTTAATTGCAGAAAGACCAATGATCTTTGCATTCTCGCGTGCTGTCTCTTCATCCTCATCGCGGCTTGCCATGATTTTATCATAAACTGCATCGTTAATATCACGAATCAGGTGCTCAAGACGCATAACACCGCCCTGTCTTGTCTTAAACGGCTTTCCATCCTTTCCGTTCATAGTTCCAAAGCCCAAAAACTGAAGCTTTGTATCTTCCGGAACAAGCTCTGCCAATCTGGATACGCGGAATACCTGTGTAAAATGCATCTCCTGACGCTTATCAACAACATAAATAATGCGGTTTGGCTTAAACAGCTTTTCTCTTTCTACGATAGTAGCAAGATCTGTTGTCTGGTAAAGGCTTGCACCATCTGACTTTAAGATAATACACGGCGGAACTTCCTTTGTATCCTCCGGCTTTGCCACGTCAACAACGAGTGCACCATTTGAAATATAAGCCAGTCCCTTATCCTTTAACATCTGAACCATGTCCGGAATATACGGCTGCGCATCACTCTCTTTCTTCCACAGATCAAAATGAACGTCCAGCTTGCTGTAGTTCTTCTGAAGATCTTCGATAGAAACCTTCAAAATGTGATTCCAAATCGCAGTGTAGCCACGATCCTTGTTCTGCAGCATAACAGTTGCATCATGTGCGCGCTTTGCAAACTCCTCGTCTACCTTTGCCTTACCACTCGCACAAGGATAGATTTCCTCTAACTCAGAGATTGTAAATGGCGCTTCTTTGGGATATTCACCAGTATATTCATGATCAAAATAAACAAGATCTGGCTTTCTCTCCTTTAACTCAGTAATGATCAGACCCATCTGAAGGCCCCAGTCACCCAGATGCGCATCACCAATAACTTCATTTCCTGCATAACGAAGGATTCTCTTTACGCTCTCTCCGATAATTGCAGAACGCAGATGGCCAACATGAAGCGGCTTTGCTACATTTGGTCCGCCATAGTCAATTACAATCTTCTCTGGTGCTGACAGCTCAATTCCATGCTTCTTACTTGTCTTCATCTGATTAATATAAGATGCCAAGTATTCATTATCAAGATTGAAATTCAAAAATCCTGGCTTTACAGATGCTACATCCTTTACTACCTTTGAAGACTGCAGCTTCTCTGCCACCTCATCTGCTATCATAAAAGGAGCTTTGTGATATTTCTTTGCACCAGCCATTGCGCCATTACACTGATATTCACACAGATCCGGACGATTAGATACGGTAACGCGTCCAAGCTCGCGCTCATAACCGCAAGCTTCAAATGCGTCTCCAATCTCTCTGGAAATAATGCTAAGTAACTTTTCCATATAAAAACCATACCTTTCTCAAATTGTTTATAAGATCAAAAGTGGAAAAAGATGCTGCCGAAATTCAACAACATCTTTTTCTTAAAATTTTATTTTACGTCCTTCATGCTGAAGCTGAATCTGCCCATCTTATCCTTACCAAGGCATACAACCTTTACAACCTGTCCTAAGGAAAGAACATCCTCAACCTTCTCTACACGCTTATCAGACATCTTGGAAATATGAACCATACCCTCTTTGCCTGGTGCGAACTCAAGGAATGCGCCGAAGTCCTTGATACTGATAACAGTACCCTCAAGAACCTGTCCCTCTTCGAAATCGCTAGTGATGATTTCAATGGTCTTCATTGCCTTTGCAATCATATCGGCATCTGTACCACAGATTGAAACATTTCCATCATCTGTAATATCGATCTTTACGCCAGTTTCAGCGATGATACGATTGATTACCTTACCCTGCTTTCCAACAACATCACCGATTGTAGCTGGATCAATAGTCATCATCTCGATCTTCGGTGCATACTTTCCAACTGTCTGTCTCGGCTCTGCGATTGCCTTGGACATAACCTCATCCATGATGTAGAATCTTGCTTCTCTTGTTCTTGCAATTGCCTCCTCAATGATGGCTCTTGTCAGACCATGAATCTTGATATCCATCTGGATTGCAGTGATACCCTTATGAGTACCTGCTACCTTAAAGTCCATATCGCCAAAGAAGTCCTCAAGACCCTGAATATCGGTCAGAACGATGTAATCATCATCGGTATCGCCAGTAACAAGACCACAGGAAATACCTGCAACCATAGCCTTAAGCGGAACACCTGCTGCCATAAGTGCCATACAGGATGCACAAATGGAGGCCTGAGATGTAGAACCATTAGACTCGAATGTCTCAGATACAGCACGAATTGCATATGGGAACTCTTCTGGTGATGGAAGAACCGGAACAAGTGCTCTCTCAGCCAGTGCACCATGACCGATCTCTCGTCTTCCCGGACCTCTGGAAACCTTTGTCTCTCCTACAGAATAAGCCGGGAAATTATACTGATGCATGTAGCGCTTGCTTGTCTCGTTCTCATCAAGACCATCAATCTTTTGTGCCTCTGAAAGCGGTGCCAGTGTAACAACATCACAAATCTGAGTCTGTCCTCTGGTAAACATAGCGGAACCATGTGCTCTCGGAATCATGTCAATCTCTGCTGCAAGCGGACGAATCTGAGTGATTGCTCTGCCGTCTGGTCTCTTGTGATCCTTTAAGATCATCTTGCGGACAGTCTTTTTCTGATACTTATAGAGAGCCTCACCGAGCATTGGAATCCACTCTGGATGTGTCTCCTCATAACGCTCCTTTAATCTCTCCTTTAATACACGGATATTCTCCTCACGAACCTGCTTCTCATCTGTGAATACAGCCTCTTCCATCTCTGGTCCCGGAATAAAGGAAGTCATATCCTCCCAAAGCTCTGCATCTACATCATATGACTGATAAGAATGCTTCGGCTTTCCACAATCTGCAACGATTGTATCGATAAAAGCAATAATCTTCTGATTGATTTCATGTGCAGCAAAAATAGCTTCGATCATCTTTGCTTCCGGAATCTCATTTGCACCGGCCTCGATCATGATAACCTTATCTCTTGTGGATGCAACAGTAAGCTCAAGATCAGATACTGCTCTCTGTGCGCTGGTTGGATTAAATACAAGCTCTCCGTCAACCATACCAACTCTTGTGCTGGCAGTCGGGCCATCAAATGGAATGTCAGAAATACAAGTTGCAATAGCAGAACCAAGCATTGCAGTGATCTCTGGGCTGCAGTCTGGATCAACACTCATAACCATGTTGTTTAATGTTACATCGTTACGGTAATCCTTCGGAAACAGCGGACGCATAGGACGGTCAATAACACGTGAGGTTAAAATTGCATGCTCGCTTGCCTTTCCCTCTCTTTTATTGAAGCCGCCTGGAATCTTTCCAACAGCGTACATCTTCTCCTCATACTCTACGCTAAGCGGGAAGAAATCAATGCCGTCTCTTGGCTCTTCTGATGCTGTTGCAGTAGATAATACAACAGTGTCGCCATAATGCATAAATGCAGCGCCATTCGCCTGAGCTGCTACTCTGCCTACATCTACCGTAAGGGTACGGCCGCAGAGTTCCATAGAATAACTCTTATACATATTGTCCTCATTCCTGTGCATCTTTTTTGCACAACGTTTATCTTTTTTGCAGAAGGTGCCGAAACTACTAAACAGCAGATAAACAGCGCTTATCTGTTCTTGAGCGGTCTCGGAGCACTTCTGCCTTCAAATACGACCATGACAGCGACACTATTTTGTCATCATTCTCCATCGCTGTCTTGATACAAATATAGGGTGGATTTCTCCACCCTAATCGCTAAACTATTCAGAGCCCCTCAATTTTTTCTTTGAATCTGCCTGGCTCTTAATAGTTACAAATTACTTTCTAATACCTAACTTCTCGATTAAGGTACGGTAAGCCTCGATATCCTTGCTCTTTAAGTAGTCCAGCATACCTCTTCTCTGTCCTACCATCATCAGCAGACCTCTTCTGGAATGATGATCCTTCGGGTTCTCCTGAAGATGAGCGGTAAGCTCAGCGATACGTGCTGTTAAGATAGCGATCTGAACCTCCGGTGATCCGGTATCCTCTGGTGTTCTGCCGTAAGCAGCGATAATTTCAGCTTTCTTTTCCTTGGAAATCATTGTTAATTCCTCCTAATATTTTTATTCTGACCTTTGCCCAGGCAATGGTTGGAGTATCCTGTTGCTGGGGCATGGCGCACACATGTGATATACTATCACAGAAATTGCTCTTTGTCAAAGGTTTTTTCTTAATCTCCCATCACATTTTTCATGATGACAGGCGGACCATATTTCCAGCTGCTGACACAGATACCCTTTGACTCAGATGCTGCATGAATGATCTTGCCATTTCCAATATAAATTGCGACATGACCAATCACACCAGGGTAACGGCCGACATAGAATATCAAATCGCCAGGGCGAATCGTATCTTCATCAACAGTCATACCTACCTCTGCCTGCGCACCAGAAAACTCTGGAAGCTGCACACCAAAGCGTTTATACAGACACATTGTATAGCCTGAGCAGTCCACACCGCCCTCTGCCGTCAGCTGCTTGCCTCCCCAGACGTAAGTGCCTCCATAATATTCAAATGCTTTTCGAATAAGATCCTGTCGAGTTTCTGATACACCATCAAGTGAGAAGTAAATTGCTTCATCAAGGAAATATCCTGTGTAAACTGTTTCTCTTTTGACATATCCGGACAGCTCCGTAACGGCTTCGATCTCAACCCAGTCCTTTGTCTCTCCATTTATATCATAGCGCTCACCCTTTAAGAAGGTCGTAATAACGTCTGCACCTTCCTTTGGCTCATATAATGCATCAACAGAATCTGTTAGGATCTCTGCCATATATTTCATACTTGAAAGCGCAAGCTTTCTTGCCTTCTCTCCTGTCGTAACATACTCAGCAGAAACATAACCTGTCGCACCGCCAGACTCAATCTTCATCCAGCCGTCCTTTTCCTCTAAGATTTCTACGGCACAATTTTTGAAAATTACACCGCAAATTTCATAATCAGTTGACGGTCCTTTTCTCATATTCAAATAATTGCGCACACCAGTGATCATACCGAGATTTTTATACTTTTCGAGAACAGCTTCCTTTGCCTCTCGAACTTCTTCACTCTCAGTTGATTCTTCCTCTGTGCTTTCCTCTTCTGACTCAGACTCATCTTCTTTTGTCTGACTTTCTGATTCAGAAGACATCTCTAGCTCTGACTCACTTTCAGATGTGTCTTCACTCTGCTGTTTTGAAACAGATTCCCCCTGTGAATCTTCGCCTGTATTTTTGTGATCAGACTCCTTTGTCTGTTCTTCTGTCTGTGTCACAACAGCAGCAGCCTCTGTTATCTTTGGCGGAATGGTCTGCGGTTTTTCTTTGTTTTTCTCAAGATAATACAAAGCTCCAAGGCTCATTACGCCTGCCAAAAATAATATTGTCAGCAGCACAGCTGCAATCAGAAGTCCATTGCCTGAGCCTTTACGCTTTTTCTTCGACGAATCCTTCCTTTTTGCCATCGTTTCCCCTCTCTTCAAAATAAGTAACGCATGCAAGGGTATCTTTTTTTAACTGCTCTTTTAGTGCATCAAGGCCAGAAAAGCGCACCTCTGGTCTCTCATAATGGAAGAGACTGACCTCAATTTCCTCACCATACGCCATTTGGCTATATTGTAGCAGATGTGCTTCTAAAAGTAAATCAGATTTTGCGGCATCTTTTTCAACTGTTGGGCGATGACCAACATTTGTAATTGCCTGATATGTGTTTCCCCCAATCTTCACCTTTGAAAGATATACGCCTATTGGAACAAGCAGCTTATCTTCCGGCCAGACAAGATTCATTGTTGCAAAGCCTATAGTATGACCAATTGCTTTTCCGTGAATAACTGTACCACTAAGTGAAAACGGACGGTCAAGCATTTCACACGCATCCTCCATCTGTCCCTCACTGATGCATGCACGAATCCTGCTGCTGCTGATTGGCTCTCCTTTATAAGAGACCTTATCAAACACTTCAAATTCATAACCACATAAGGATGACATTTTTTCTAAAAGTGCTACATTTCCTTTTCGCTCATAGCCAAAACAAAAATCTGGTCCTGCTGCAACAAATGCCGCGCAAAGTTTTTTACATAAAATTTCCCGTATAAAATCTTTTGGCGCAGTATGGCGAACCTTTTCGGTAAATGGATATTCAATGAGATAATCTATTCCATAAGCTTCTAGAAATTTCTTTTTCTCATCGTTTGGTGTCAGCTGACGCACATCCTCACGTCCCGGAATTGGCGGCACAAAAAATGTGAACACTACAGTCTTTAGTCCCTGCTTTTTCTTTTCAAGCAAAGCATTTAAAAGACGCTGATGACCTTTATGGATTCCGTCGAATTTACCAAGCGTGACCGCGGTCTTCTCTGTGATCTGAAAATCCTCTGTATTGCAAATTACCTGCATCGTTGGTCTCCTTTTCTTTATCGCTGCCTGGTATTAATTTCGATAGAATATTTTTACAGGCTTCAGTAAACGACTGCTTTTGTCAAGATGATATACACCTATAAATTCGTCTAGTCCATTATTATTTAGATACAGGCGCACGCAAATATCATGACTGCAAACATCTATAGATGCCTCTTGTAACCCCAAAACAGCATTACTGCCTATCGCATTTCCATTTTTGAGCTGTTTTTCAAATTCGTTTGATGCGATTACTTTTGGAAAATGACCAAGGGCAGTGTCAATGCTAATTAAGCGGCTCTCCAGTTCATTTTTATCGGCAAGCTCTTTTATTTTTTCGAGTGTCAACGCCTGTTCTTTTGAAAATCCCCCTGCCATAACTCTTGTTAAACTGCTCATGCAGGCTTCGCAGCCAATCTTTTTTCCGATATCGACACAAAGTGTACGGATATATGTTCCGGCAGAGCAGGTGATCCTTGGAGTTCCGTTCTACACAAGAGTGTGGGAGCTGACACCGGTGACTGCTTCAGAGGATCAGTCAGATCAGGCATCGGATGAGGCACAGAGCGGTTATACTGTATCCAGTGAAGTGGTCAGCATGAGTGAAGTAGATACCCGTGTGGCAACAAATGCGGTAACGCTTCAGTGGCTGGATGACTGCGGACAGTATTATGCAGAATATGAGCATGACGGCAAGACGTACAAAATCTGGGTGGAAGATCAGAAATCCATCGGAGAAAAGCTGGATGTGATGAAAAATAATCATCTGGCAGGTGCATCTTTCTGGAAGCTTGGATATGAGAAAAATACGATCTGGGATACCATTGCAGAGTATATGAATTAGTAATAGTGTAGTAAATACCCGAATACATTGTAAGTGAGATTACATATGTTCGGGTATTTTTGCGTGAAAAAAAGAATCGGTGTTACAGCGTTATTAGTTTGCCTTGTAGTTGCTGCCATACGAGTGCCGCGGGTAGTGCAGTATGATGTCATGAATCGCAGTGTACAGAAAGCGCGGTACTGCATTTGTATAGACAGTGGACACGGCGGAAACGATCCGGGCAAGATCGGAGTTGCTGGGACAAAAGAGAAAGAAGTGAATCTGGCAATCGCTTTAAAACTCAAAAAGAGTTTGGAAAAACAAAATATCCGGGTGGTTATGACGCGAACCGATGACAGAAATCTGGCAGATGCGAATGCAACAAACGAAAAAACGTCGGATATGAAAAATCGTGTGGCGAAGATGGATTCCGAGCAGCCGGATGCGGTGATCACGGCAGGCGGTAATGCAGATTCCTTTGCAAGATGCATTAATATGGTGAAGCCAAACGGCTATGTGAGCAACTTAAATGCGCAGACCTTTGATGCAGTGATTCCCAATGCCTATACGTTGGGCTTCTGCAGCCATAAGCACATCAACGGAGGCTTATGCCCGGGCGGAAGAAGGCGGCTTGAGAGACTGTTCGCGCTGATGACGGCAGGACGCCTGGATCCTACTAAGCTGATATCCCACCGGTTCCATGGATTCGAGCATATCCAGGATGCGTATGACCTGATGGCATTCAAAGAAGATCACCCGGAGGTAGTGAAGCCGATTGTATTTATCGATTAATGAAATATAAAGGATATAGGAGAACGCTATGAGTTACGATTATAAAAAATTATGGCAGCCGATTAAAATCAACAATATGCGGCTGAGAAACAGAATCATGCTGTCTGCCATGGGAACATTTACGCCTATGCAGGACGGCACGGACAGCGAGGAAGGCATCCGCTATTATGAGGAGAGAGCCAAGGGAGGCGTGGGCCTGATTA
>ERZ836939.2655-NODE-2655-length-16890-cov-10.167092_pt1 | contig 16890 bp, 15 predicted proteins | sample MGYA00519912_ERZ836939 | MGnify/ENA primary metagenome ERZ836939 (study PRJEB31850, sample SAMEA3708810) | human gut metagenome | biome: human gut; feature: human-associated habitat; material: faeces | place: China | collected 2014 ... | reverse complement strand
GGCATAACCAGTCCGGCAACATCCATGTGCATATCGTCATCAACAGTCTGCGGATTGAAAATGTGCCGCTGCTGCCCTACATGGACAGACCAGCGGACACAAAAGCCGGATGCAAGCACCGCTGCACCGACGCGGCGATGGAATATTTCAAGTCCGAGGTCATGGAGCTGTGCCACGAAGCCGGGCTGTATCAGATCGATCTTCTGAACGGCAGCGCAAACCGCGTTATGAGGATCATTTCCGTGCCGTCATGGAGCAAAAGCTCCGGTTATCCAGCGAAGCCGCGATCCGTGGACACAAGAAGCGTCTGGCACAGGCTGAAAAGCGGTTGGGAGAGCTTGACTGTCTGTTTATCCGCATTTATGAGGATAATGTGGCGGGGCGCATCACAGATGAAAAGTTCTCTATGATGAGCAAGACCTATGAGGACGAACAGGCACAGCTTAAAGTGGAAATCCAGACTTTGCAGCAGGAAATCGAAATACAGGAACGACAGATTGAAAATTTGGAGCAGTTTATCCAGCGGGTACGCAAATACGAGGATTTGGACGAGCTTACCCCCTATGCGCTGCGGGAGCTTGTCAAGGCAATCTACATTGAAGATCCAGCAGACAAGTCCAGCGGCAAGCGGCATCAGGGCATCCGCGTTTCCTATGACCTTGTGGGCTTTATCCCCGTGGAAGAACTGCTGAAACAGGAAACGGCGTGACCGAAGCCACGCCGTTCCTGAGAAAATACGATATTACTTTCTTATGACCCCCGACCATTTCCGGAAGGACTTCCTTTGCTCTGAGCGGTATTTCGTTGTTGTCCTTATGCGTGTTCGCCTTTGCTGCAGGGGCGGTTTTGTGTCTTCAGACCAGGAAAAATTCCAGAATCAGCACGATCGCGCAGCAGCCGACGGCGACCTGGAACAGGTTCGCGCCGAGCCACGCGGCCGCGATGCCCAGCACCAACGCGGCAAGGCCCGCGATGGGGGAGCTCGTGGTGTGGAGGATGGACGGGAAGGTCATCACGGCCAGCGTCACGTAGGGGACGTAGAACAAAAACGAGCGCAGGAAGCGGTTGCGGATGGGCCTGCGGATGAGCGTCAGCGGCAGCTCGCGGATGAGGAACGATACCCCGGCGCAGACCGCGATATAGAGATAGATCTTAGTGTTCATGCCCTGCGGCCTCCTTTTCCTCCGGCTCGTCCTTCACCGGGAACAGCGCCGCCGCGGCGGACGCGATGAGGATCGTCAGCAGAATGGTCCTCATGCCCTCGGAAAGGCCGCTCGTCAGCGGCAGCACCGAGCAAAGCCAGCTGGCCGCGAAGCTCACGCACACGCAGCCGAGCACGACCGGGTTTTTCTTCGACGGCGGGATGATGATCGCCAGAAACATACCGAACAGCGCGACGGACAGCGCGCTGACCACGCGCGCGGGCAGGATGCTCCCGGCCGTGACGCCCAGCGCCGTGCCGATGGCCCAGCCGGGAATAGCGGGCACGAACGCGCCGTAGGAGTAGAAGGGGTCGAGATACCCGGGCCGCGCGATGGCGATGCCGAACAGCTCGTCCGTCACGTCGTAGCCGACGAGCAGCCGGTGGTACAAAGGCGTGTCGGGCGAAAATTTCTGGCTGAGCGAGCAGCTCATCAGCAGATACCGCGCGTTGGTGATGAGCGTGATGAGCGCCATCTCCACAAAGCCGCTGTCGGCGGCGATGACGGTGAAGGCCGCGTATTCGCCGGCCGAGGCATTGTTGAGCAGGCTGATCAGAAGGCCCTGAAAGGCGTTGAGGCCCGCGCTGCGGGCGGCAATGCCGAGCGAAAACGCCACGGCGAGATAGCCGAGGCCGATCGGAACGCCGTCGCGGACGCCGGCAAGAAAGTCCCTGCGCCGCACGGCGCGCTGTGCTGCATCCATATGCGAAAGATCCTCTTTTCTGCCCGGCACGCGGTGCGTTGATCCGCCGGGAATTCTATTTTTAGCACGGCTGTTCCTGCTTGTCAAGCGCCGACGGCATTTTGACGAAAGCAGGGGAAAATGAACCGCGATGTTTGCAAACTGTCCGTTTCTGAACGGCAAATGTACGTAAAACACGCGCATGCCCTTGACTTTCCAGTCTGCGTCTGCTATAACATCAAGGTAGCAATTTAAAGCTTTCACTATTTAAAACAACAAAATGGAAAGAGAGAATCAGATGGAAAGAGAAAGACTGGGTTCCCGGCTGGGCTTCATCCTGCTGTCGGCAGGCTGCGCCATCGGCTGCGGTAACGTATGGAAATTCCCGTGGATGTGCGGTCAGTATGGCGGCGGCGGGTTCGTGCTCATCTATGTGCTGTGCCTGCTGCTTCTGGGTCTGCCGGTCATGACGATGGAATTTGCCGTCGGCCGCGCGGCGCAGGCCAGCCCCCTCCACATGTATCAGAAGCTCGAGCGCAAGGGCCAGAAGTGGCACATCCACGGTTATGTGGCCTTCTTCGGCAACATCGCGCTCATGGCGTTCTACACCGTCGTGACGGGCTGGATCGTCTATTACTTCGTCAAGTTCCTGACCGGCCAGACCGAAAACCTCGGCTTCGTCGCCATGATCACGAATCCGGGCGTCAACGTCACCTATCTGGCCGTCACGGTCATCGTTGCGTTTACGATCCTCTGCTTCAACCTGCAGGGCGGTCTGGAGCGCATCTCCAAGTATATGATGACGCTGCTGCTGGTGCTGATGGTCGTGCTCGCCGTCCACAGCGCGACGCTCTCGGGCGCGGCAGAGGGGCTGAAGTTCTATCTTGTGCCCGATTTCTCCAAGATCACCGGCACGGTCATCGTCGGCGCGATGAACCAGGCGTTCTTCACGCTCTCGGTCGGCATGGGCTCGATGGCCATCTTCGGCAGCTACGTCGGCAAGGAGCGCTCGCTGCTCGGCGAGTCGGTCAACGTCATCGTGCTCGACACGTTCGTCGCCATCGTTGCGGGCCTCATCATGTTCCCGGCCTGCTACACCTACGGGCTGGAGGTCAACGCGGGCCCGAGCCTGCTGTTTGACACCATGGCCTCCGTTTTCAACCACATGGCGGGCGGCCGCTGGTGGGGCTCGCTGTTCTTCCTGTTCATGGTCTTCGCCGCGCTGTCCACGGTGCTGGCCGTGTGCGAGAATATCCTCGCCATGGTCCGCGAGATGACCGGGTGGAAGCGGCCGCTCGGCTGCCTTGTGTGCGGCGCGGGCGTGTTCATCCTCGCCATCACCACGGCGCTGGGCAACAGCGTGTTCCATTTCCAGCCGTTCGCCGAGGGCACGGCCTGGCTCGACTTCTGGGACTTCCTCGTCTCCAACAACATCCTGCCGCTCGGCTCGCTCGTCTTCGCGCTCTACTGCTGCAACAAGTTCGGCTGGGGCTGGGACAATTTCGTCGCCGAGGCCAACGCAGGCAAGGGCCTGAAGGTCAAGGCGTGGATGAAGCCGATCTTCCGGTATCTCGTTCCGGTCGCCATCATCTTCATCTACATCTACGGCATGGTCACCTTCGGGTGGAAATAAGCGAAAAATCACGCCCGGCAGCTTCGGCTGCCGGGCGTTTTCTGCATGATAGGACTCAGGCAAAGGGCGCCTTGTTCGCGCGGTGGACCTCGATCTCGTCGATGACCGCGTTCGTGCGGCGCAGGACGAGGAAGGCGGCAATCTCGGCGATATCCTCCGCGGTGATCATCTCCTCGCCGGTCAGATCCGGGCGGGAGACCTTTGCCATGTCGGTGAAGACGCCGCCCGGGGAGATCAGGTGTACGCGGATGCCCTGTTCATAGACCTCCGCGGCCAGCGTCTTCGTGAATCCGGCCATGGCGTGCTTGGACGCGGCATAGGCGGCCTGGCGCACGTAGCCCTTGTGGGCGGTGACGGAGGCGATATTGAGGATGGACGCCGCCTGCGATTGCCGCAGCAGCGGCAGCGCCTTCTGGCACAGGAAAAACGGCGTGCGGCAGTTGAGCGTCATGATCTCGTCGAAGCGGGCGGGCGTAATGTCTTCAAAGGCGTCGCTCTGCGCCATCCCGGCGCAGTTGACCAGCACGTCGAGCCCGCCGAAGCACGCCTGTACGGCGGCAAGGCATGCGTCCTGATAGCCGGCGTCATTGACGTCGCCGGGCAGCAGCAGGGCTTCGGTACCCTGCGGGAGGCTGGCGCGGACGGCCTCGAGCTTTTCCGTGTTCCGGCCGCAGAGCGCGAGGCGGAAGCCCTCGGCGGCAAACCGGCGGGCAATGGCGGAGCCGATGCCGCCGGAGGCGCCGGTGATGAGCGCGATGCGCGCGGGCGTCGGCATGCTCAGCACCCCGCGAAGGCTAGCAGCGCGCTGGTATCCAGCTGGTCGAACGGGCGCAGGAAGGGCGCGAGCTCCGCTGCGATCTGCCGGACGCCGCCAACGGAGTCGGACTCGATGTTGAGCGGGATGAGCGGGTCGTGCAGGCTCAGGCGCAGCAGGAACCAGCCGTCGCCGTGGGCCTTGTCGAGATTCACGCGGACGCCCTCAAAATTATCGGGCGCGACGGACCAGCCGGGCTGCGAGGCGGCGTAGACGTTCAGCTCGTCGATGATCTTCTGGCCGTAGGCTTTGAAATCCGGGACGAGGATGTTCATGCGAAATTCCTTGCTCTCGGCGGGCTCAGCCAGGTCGGTGATGAGGGATTCGAGCGTGTAGCCCTCTTTTTTCGCGCGGGCCAGCTCGATGAGCAGGCGGGTGACGAGATACGCGCCGTCGTCCAGGAAGTAATTCTCCTTCAGCGCGCCGTGGCCGGAGGTCTCCATGGCCAGCTGGCTGTCGTGGCCCTCGCGGTTGAGGCGCATGGACTCGTTGATGACGTTGCGGTAGCCGCGCTTGAAGCGGTGGTGCACGCCGCCGTGCTTCCGGATGAAGGCCGCGAGGCCGGTGGAGGTGATGGAGTCGGTGACGATGGTGGTGCCGGGATGCTCGCGCAGCAAAATCGCCGCCATCATGGCGATGATGCGGTTGCGGTTGAGCTCCGTCCCATCGGACAGGACCGCGCCCGCGCGGTCGACGTCGGTGTCAAAGATGATGCCGAGATCGGCCTTCGATTCCTGGACCGCGTCCAGGATCGACTGCATGGCGGCCTCGTTTTCCGGGTTCGGGATGTGGTTGGGGAAGGAGCCGTCGGGGTCGAGGTAGCGCGAGCCCGCGGTATCCGCGCCGAGCGGCTCGAGGACCTTCGCGCAGTAGAACCCGCCCGCGCCGTTGCCGGCGTCGACCACGATGCGCATGCCGGCCAGCGGCTGCTCGCAGCCGGCGGCGTCCTGCACCTTTTTGCGCAGCTGCGCGGCGTAGGTGTCCATGAAGCTGCCCGTCACGATGCTGCCGGCGGGGAGGCCGGTATGCTCGCTGCCGCCCGCCAGCGCGAGGATCGCGGCGATGTCCTGCTTCTCCAGACCGCCGTCCTTGGTGAAGAACTTGTAGCCGTTGCGGTTGAAGGGCAGGTGGCTGGCCGTGATCATGACGGAGGCGTCAAAGGCGAAGCCCTCGGTGACCGTGGACATGAACATGGCCGGGGTCGAGGCCATGCCGAGGTCCGTGACCTGCAGGCCCTCGGCGGCCATTGCCTCCATGAGCCACAGCGCCAGCTGCGGCCCGGACAGGCGCGAGTCGCGGCCCACGGCCACGCGCAGCGTGTCCTTGCCCAGCCGCGCGCGCAGCCACAGGGCAAAGCCCCGGCCGATATCGCGGCAGGCCTGCTCGGTGAGGTTTACATGCTGGCCCTCGATGCCTTCCATGGCAACGCCGCGGATGTCGCTGCCATTCTGCAGTTTTGTGTAGTCCATACTGTTTCCTCCTGTTTTGATTCTTTTTCTTGCATGATACCACGGAAAACCACAAAATGCAACGCAGATATAAAAAATGATGGAAACAGCTTCGGCTGTTTCCATCGTTTTTTATTGGATCATCTCCAGCAGCGCTTCGGGGGAAAGGTCCTCCGTGACGCCGAAGCGGAGCATGGCGGTGAGCGTCTGCGGCAGGCCCTTGACCACGGTGTTGATGCCGGGGTTGGTCGAGAGCGTCACGTGGACGCCGAGATTCTGCAGCGTGACCTGCGCGAGCGTGGAATACTGTCCGGCCGGGTAGGCCAGCACATCGACCGGCCGGCCGGTCGCAGCTTCCAACTGCGCGCGGCTTCTGGTAAAGTCGGCGGTCAGTGCCTCAACGTAAGCCTCTTCACTTTCGCCGGGCAGCTGGAGGATGTTCTCCCGCACGGCGGCAGAGCCGTCTTCATACGGCGGCCACTGGTGCATGTCGTAGGTGTGGCTCTGGATGGAGATAAGGCCGGAGCCGGCCATCTCTGCCGCTTCCGCCGCGCCGAAGTGCGGCGTCATGGCATAGTCCGTATCCTTGTAGTGATCCTTGCCGAACGAGACGCCGATCGAGAAGATCGTCGCTTTCATGCCGTATTTCTGCAGGATCGGATAGGCGAGCGTGTAGTTGCTGAGATAGCCGTCGTCAAACGTGATGACGACAGGCTTTTTCGGCAGCGGCTCGCCCCGCAGGACGTAGGCCTGCAGCTCGTCAAAGGAAATGCCGGCATAGCCCGCTTCCGTCAGCGCGCGGATCTGCGCTTCAAACTGCTCCGGCGAGACCATCTCATCATTTGTCACGTCCTCGGCCAGGTGATGATACATGAGGATGGGCACGCGCGTGCTGATCGCAGAGTCGGTCAGGGCCGTGGGCTGCAGGACGTCCGTAAAGTAGCTTGCGGGCGTGTCGGCGGTCACATAGGTCCCGAAATCGTCCGGCATCCACAGATCCGTCCGCCCGGCGATCCTTGCGCACATCATCTCGCCCACGTCGTTGCGGAAGTGCGTGCCGTCATAGAAATACCGCGGCTCGCAGCTGACGCTGCTGGACGAAAAGTCCCAGTACGGCGTGACGGCGGCCAGCGCCTGATAGAACTGCGCGACGTCCTCTGCCTGATAGTTTTGCAGGTACTCGGCGTAGACCGGCCCGGCGACCACCACGAGGTTGACCCCGGCGGCCTCGCACCGGGCCTTGATCGCGGCGACGCTCTGCATGCACGCGTCGGTGTAGGGAAGGGAGAGCGACTGATGGGGATAGTCGGTGAAGACAGGATAGCGCTCTAAATAACTGTCCATCGCGCCGATCGGCTCGGCATCGCGCACGCGCTTGTCGTAGCAGCCGGTCTGCTCGTCAAAGACATCGAAGGTCTGCGGCAGGATGGTGTCGGTGCGCAGGGCCTTCAGCTTGGCGAGGGCGTAGCGCGGGTCGGCGAAGAGATAGCGCGTGTAGAACGAGAGGGCGGAGGTATCCGGGTCCTCCTTGTAGTGGAGGTTCTTCGTCAGCCGGTCGGATTCCTCGTCGTATTCCAGACCGTTGTCGAGATACACGTTCAGCACGAGGTTTTTGACCTCATAGTGCCCGATCAGATAGTCCGCGATCTTCTCGCAGTCGCGCATGTCCGCGCCGTACATGATAAGGTTATAGAAGCTGGCGTCATACAGCTCGTTGAACCCGTCCACCGGGAACGAGCTGGTCGACGAGCAGCCGAGGATATAGGAATCGTATTCCCCGTGATGCTGCTCGAGATAGGAGAGCTTTGCCACGCGGGGGTTGTTGGTCTCGTCGTAGGAGAACCAATGAAGCAGCCGGTCGCCGAACGCGCCGAAGGGGTCAGCCGCGAGATTCAGCCCGGCCAGCAGCGCGGCCAGCACAAAAACGGTCACAAGAAAGACCAGTACCCATTTTTTAGAACTCATAGCTGCACCGCCTTAAAACTGCGTATAGATAAAGCCAGACGGGATATACCCGGCCCGGAACACGCCGAGCAGGAACACCGCCAGCAGCAGCGCCGTCATGGCGGCCCACTGCACAAAGCCGGACTTCTTTTCAAGCCCCGCGCGGATCTGCACGCCGCGCTCCTGCAGACTCTCGAGCGCCAGCAGGACGATGAGGCCCAGCGCGATGACGAGAAAATCCGTCTTCGCAAGTCCCAGCGACAAGAGCGTCCCGTCGAACAGCTGCCCCGGCTGCGGGTGCAGAACGGTGGTCTTCAGCAGGGTAAATACGCTCCGCAGCCGCGGCGCGCGGGTAAAATACCGCCCGATGAACACCAGCAGTGCCGTCCGCAGCGTCATGAACACGCGCCAGCCGGCACTCTTGTCGTTCACATGCAGCGCAGCCTTCCAGCGCAGGAACGTCTTTTCCAGCAGCAAAGACGCCGTGATGAGCACGCCGTTCCACAGGCCGAAGGCGATGTAGCGGAAATTCGCTCCGTGCCAGATGCCGATGATGAAGTAGACGATGAACGTCGCCAGCGACGTGGCGAAGATCTTGCCCGCCGTGCCGCCGATGTGCGTTCTGGCCCAGCGGGAGAGTTTGCCGAAGCCCCTGGAGAGCGAGATGGGGTAGAACACATAGTCGCGCATCCACGCGCCGAGGGTAATGTGCCAGCGCCGCCAGTAGTCGGTGAGCGACGTGGCAAAGATCGGGCGGCGGAAGTTCTCCGCCATATCGATGCCGAACAGGCGCGCGACGCCGCGGGTAATGTCGATGCCGCCGGAAAAATCGCAGTAGAGCTGGATGCAGTAGAACAGAATGCCGCTCGCGATGACTGCGCCGCCGTAGGGGCAGTTGTCCTTGATGACGGCGTTGACCAGCACGGCGGCCCGGTCGGCGATGACGAGCTTTTTGAAGTAGCCCCACAGGCACAGCTGGATGCCGAATTTGAGATCGCGCCAGTCAAGACGCCGCTCGGCCGTCAGCTGCGGCGCGAGCTGGTCATAGCGGCTGATGGGCCCCTGTACCATCTGCGGGAAGAAGGAGACGAACAGGCCGTAGCGAAGAGGGTTTTTCTGCGCGTCCGTCTTTCCGCGGTACACGTCGATCACGTAGCCGACGGCCTGAAAGATGAAATAGGACAGGCCCATGGGCACGACAAAATCCCACCGGGGCAGCTTGTCCCCGAGGGCGGACGGCAGGGCGGAGGCCGTGAAGTTCCAGTATTTCATCAGATACAAAAGCCCGAAGCACAAAACGGCGCACACGGCGCAGATGCGCTTTTTGACGCGCCGCACGGCGGCCTTTGTCTGCTTGTCAGGCGCGGGGCGGGCGTTCTGCCGGGCAAGCAGCAGTCCGGTCAGCCAGGTGACGGCGGCGACGAGCACGAGCCACACGGCGCTTTTGACCCCGCCTGCGAGGTAGAACACCATGCTCGCCAGCAGCAGCACGACCCACTGGAGCTTCTTCGGCACCAGATAATAGAGGATCACGCCCGCTGCCACGAGCCCGACGAAGGGGAGCGAGGCAAACGACATCTCAGCTCTGCTTGCTCTCGATGAGCTCTTCGATGGCCTCGACGCTGTTGAAGTTCTCCGGCGTCAGATCGTCGACGCCGAGCTCGACGTCGAACGCCTCCATGAGCTCGGTCACAACGGCGACGATGTCGAGCGAGTCGATCAGGCCGTCGTCGATGAGGGCGGTCTCGGTTTCAAAATCGATGCCCGGGCAAATTTCACTCAGAATTTCAATGATCTGTTTTTTCATGGGGAAACCATCCTTTCAGTCCAGCCGCAGCACGACGGAGGTCCATCCGTCCGGCCGGAAATCGTTCTTTTCATAAAAGCGCTCGGCGGGCGTATTGCCCTGCCGCGCCCAGACCGTGCATTTCTGCCCGCCTGTGCGCGCGCGCAGCATACCGAGCAGCCGCTGTGCCAGCCCCTGCCCGCGGCAGTCCGCCCGCACGGCCAGATGCCGGATCTCGCAGGCCGCACGCCCCGGCGCGTAATGCAGAAGTCCCGTGATCCCAGCCTCGTCTGTCAGGCAGAGCATTTCTCCTGCCTCCACGGCCGCGCGCAGCGCGTCGTCCGGCGGGATGCAGCCCGTCAGCGGGTCAAACTGTGCAAGAAGAAACGCCCGCATCGCGTCAAAGGACGCGTCTGCCGCCGCCTCTGCCTCCGCGGCTTCGGCCGCGGGCCGCGCGCGCCGCAGACGGCGGAAGCATTCGGCAAAGCCGAGCCCCCGCAGCTGCTCTGCCGCGGCGGACATGGCGTCCGCGTCCTTAGCGCGGCAGCTGAGCTCGGTCACGACGGGCTTTTTTACGTCCGGCAGGAAAAACGTCCCGCCGGGCTGCAGGTAAAAGTTCAGGATCAGGTGCCCGGGCCGCTGCCGCAGCAGAAGCAGGCACCCCTCGCGTTCCTCATAATACAGCCCGCGCGGCAGCTCGCGCTGATAGTCCTCCGCCGAGAGGAAGCAGTTGGTCACAACGCCGCGCCTGAGCTGCGCGGACAGAAGCGGCGCGAGCGCCGCATAGCTCTCAGCCCTCTGCATGCAGATACCGCTCCTTCAGAGCCACGCGGTCGATCTTGCCGTTGGCGTTGTAGGGCAGGGCCTCGAGCTTTTCATAGAGGTTCGGCAGCATGTATTTGGGCAGCAGCTTCCGCAGGTCCTTGGCCAGTGCGTCCGGCTCCATGCCGCCCGCGTAGACGCAGAGAATGCGGTCGCGCGCCGCGTCATAGAGGCAGGCGGCGGCCTGCATCCCGGCGAGGCTGTGCAGGGCGACCTCGATCTCGCCCAGCTCGATGCGGTAGCCCATGTGCTTGATCTGCCCGTCGCGGCGGGCGAGGAAATAGAGGTATCCGTCCTCCCGCAGCACGGCCATATCGCCGGTGCGGTAGAGAATGTCGCGGAAATCGGGGCAGAGCGGGTTCTGGATGAAGGCCGCGTCCGTCTTGGCGGGGTCTGCAAAGTAGCCCGCGGCGACGCCGGAGCCGCGCACGCAGATCTCGCCCGGCTCACCGGGCTGCGCCTCGGTCAGATCGTCCTTCAGGAGGATGATCTGCTTGTTGCAGCAGGCGCGGCCGATGGGGATGGGCTCGTCGTCGCGGTACTCGCGTGTCAGGTGCATGGCGGCGCAGTCGATGGTCGTCTCGGTCGGGCCGTACATGTTGACGACCTGCAGTCCGGGCACGGCGGCCTTCCACAAATTCACATACCGCGCCTGCAGCGCTTCGCCGCCAAGCGCGGCCTTTTTCAGGTGCGTGGGCGCGTATTTTGTGAGCGCGCCGGAGGCCGCGACCAGATGGAACGCCGAGGTCGCCCAGTTGATGGCGGTGACGCCCGTCTCCTCCATGGCCTTGAGCAGGAGCATGGGGAAGGTGAAATATTTCTTCTCAAAGATGCGGCAACTCGCGCCGAGCGAGAGCGTCTGATACACATCCTTGCCGGAAAGATCAAAATAAAACGGGGCCTGATTGCCGAAGACCTCGTCTTCGGTATAGCCGCAGAATTCCGTCATCCAGGCCGTGAAGTCCAGGATCGCGCGGTGCGGGATGACGATGCCCTTCGGCGTGCCGGTCGAGCCGGAGGTGAAGAGCACGTAGACGGGGTCGATGTCCAGAATTTCTTCGCGCCGGGCCCGCAGCAGCGCCTCGTCCGGCGTGTGCTGGGAAGCCTCTTCAAGCGAGACGAGCGGCGCGCAGTCCGCCAGTGCGCGGGCCTGCGGCTCGTTTGCCGCCGTATGGACGATCGCGCGCGCGTGGACCTGACCGAGGATGCTGCGCATCCGCGCCTCAGGCATCTGCTCGTCGATGGGGACATAATAGCAGCCGCTCTGCAGCACGCCCTGCATGGCGGTGACGCTCGCCGCAGTCCGGCCGATCATGACGGCCACCGGCGCATTCCTGCAGCCGGGGAGGCCGGCCAGCACGGTCCCGAGCGCCTGCGCGTCATGGAGCATCTGCCGGTAGCTCACGGCGCCTGCGGCGTCGGAAAACGCAGTCTTGTCCGGCACGCGCGCGGCAGAACGCTCGAGGTATTCAGCAACATTTCTCAGCGGCATACAGTTCGGCTCCTTCCGGATGGGATACGGATCAAATACTTTTGAGAATTTTACCACATCCGCACGCAAATGTAAAGGCGGCAAGGCGCCTGCAAAAAATGATGCGCGCGGCGGTTGAGCCCGGGCGCGATCCATGGTAGAATGACAAAAAACAAACAGGAGCAGAGCTTATGAACATTCTGATCTCGAATGACGACGGGATCCGGGCGGAGGGCATTGCGCGGCTGGCCGCGGCGGCGCTGCCGTTCGGCAGGGTCTACGTCGCCGCGCCGCAGAGCCAGTGCAGCGGCATGTCGCAGAAACTGACCATCCGCGGCGCTCTTGCGGTGGAGCAGGCGGATTTCCCCGTCCCGGTGGAGGCCGCATGGGCCGTCGACGGCACCCCGGCCGACTGCGTCAAGGCAGCTGTCAAGGCCCTCGTCCCCTGCAGGCCGGACGTGGTGCTGACGGGCGTCAATCAGGGCTGGAACGCGGGCCTTGACATCGCCTATTCCGGCACGATCGGCGCCGCGCTCGAGGGCGTGATGAACGGCATCCCCGCCATCGCCTTTTCCGCGCGGGAGTTCTGCGACCCGGGCGCAATGGAGGTGTATCTTCCCCGCGTGCTGCAGGAGCTGCTGCAGGCGCTTCCGAAGCCCGGGACGCTCTGGAACGTCAACTTCCCGGACTGTGCTGCGTCCGCCTGCAAGGGCATCCTGCGCGGCCGCGTTCCGGCCGCGTGCAGCTTCTATGACAACGAATATGACCGGGCCGAAGGCGCGCTTTCCATTCGCGTGTCAAATCCGGGGCCGGAGCAGTGCAGGGAAGGCAGCGACATCCACGCCATTCTGCACGGCTATGTCTCCATCGGCGAGGTCCGCAGTCCGCTTTTCTGAGTATCTGAGACAAAACAGGAGGAACCAACCATGTATGATGTGATCGCGCTGGGCGAGCTGCTGGTCGATCTGGCAGAGCGCTCCAAAGACGAGGCCGGCTATCCCACGCTGGCAGCCAATCCGGGCGGCGCGCCCGGCAACTTCCTTGCGGCGCTCAGCGCCTACGGCAAAAAGACCGCTTTCCTCGCCAAGGTCGGCGACGACACCTTCGGCCGTCTGCTCGTCGGCACGATGCAGCGCGCAGGCATCGACGGCCGCGGCATCCGGATCGACCCGGACACGTTCACGACGCTGGCCTTCGTGACCTTCGACGCGCACGGCGACCGCTCGTTCGCCTTCGCCCGCAAGCCCGGCGCGGATACGCAGCTGCGCTGGGACGAGATCGACCCCGCGATGCTCGATGAAACGCACGTGTTCCACTTCGGTTCGCTCAGCTGCACGGACGAGCCCGCCCGCAGCGCGACCCAAAGCGCCGTCGCCTACGCCCGCGCCCACGGCAAGCTCGTCACCTACGACCCCAACTACCGCCCGCCGCTCTGGAAGACGGAGCAGGAGGCCAAGGAGCAGATCCTCTGGGGCCTGCGGCAGGCGGATCTGGTGAAGATCAGCGACGAAGAGGTGCAGTTCCTCTGGGGCTGCAGCCCGGAGCAGGGGGCGGAGCGCGTGCTCGCGCTCGGCGCGAAGCTCGTGATGGTGACGCTTGGGCCGAAGGGGTGCTTCCTCAAAAACGCGCAGGCGGAATACCGCTGCGGCTGCCCGCAGGTCCGCACGGTCGACACGACCGGCGCGGGCGACATCTTCGGCGGCAGCGCGGTCTCCCGCTTCCTGGAGCTCGGCAAGACGCCGGAGCAGCTGACGCAGGAGGATCTGGCCTACATGGCCCGCTATGCCTCCGCCGCGGCGAGCCTCTCGACCGAAAAGTCCGGCGCGATCCCGTCCATCCCGGCAAAAGAAGCCGTCCTGCAGAAAATGCAGGAAGCATATTAAAACAGCAAAGCCTGCCCATGCCGCAGCATGGGCAGGCTTTGCACAATATAAGACTCCCCTTTCAAGGGAGCCTTGAATAAGGAAACCCCCTCCTGCCTACCGGCGGGAGGGGGTGATTTATGGGGTCAATGCTTCGGCTCAGAAGATGTTCTTCTCGGTCTCTTTGTCGAAGAAGTGCATCAGCTCCGGACGGAAGCTGTACTTGACGGGCTTGTGGCCGCCGTGGACAGCGCCGACGTCGATGTCGGTCGTCGGAACGACGATGACGACGTCCTTGCCGTTGGAGTTGACGTGCAGGTGCAGCTCGGAGCCCATGAGCTCGGAGACGTCGACGGTCGCGTCGATGCCGTCGTCGGACAGGTGGACGTGGACCGGGCGGACACCGGCGATGATGTCGGTCGGGATCTTGTCCATCTTCTTGAGCGCTTCCTGCTTGTCGGCGGGCAGCTCAAAGTCCTTGCCCTGGACGGTGGCGACGTACTTGTCGCCCTTCTTGGCGAGGGTCGCGTCGAAGAAGTTCATCTGCGGCGTGCCGATGAAGCCGGCGACGAAGAGGTTGGCCGGATGGTTGAAGACCTCCTGCGGGGTACCGATCTGCTGGATGAAGCCGTCGCGCATGATGACGATGCGGTCGCCGAGCGTCATAGCCTCGACCTGGTCGTGGGTGACGTAGATAAAGGTGGTGTCGATCTTCTCGCGCAGCTTGATGATCTCGGCGCGCATCTGGTTGCGGAGCTTGGCGTCGAGGTTGGAGAGCGGCTCGTCCATGAGGAACACCTTGGGGCTGCGCACGATGGCGCGGCCGATGGCGACACGCTGGCGCTGGCCGCCGGAGAGCGCCTTCGGCTTACGGTCGAGCAGGGCGGTGATGTCCAGGATCTCCGCGGCCTCGCGGACCTTCTTGTCGATCTCGGCCTTCGGGAGCTTCTTGAGCTTGAGCGAGAACGCCATGTTCTCGTAAACGGTCATGTGGGGATAAAGAGCGTAGTTCTGGAATACCATGGCGATGTCGCGGTCCTTGGGGGCGACGTCGTTCATGCGCTTGCCGTCGATGAAAAGATCGCCCGAGGTGATCTCCTCGAGACCGGCGATCATGCGCAGCGTCGTGGACTTGCCGCAGCCGGACGGGCCGACGAGCACGATAAATTCACGGTCGGCGATATCCAGCGAGAACTGCTGCACCGCAACGACACCCTCTTCGGTGATCTGCAGGTTGTGCTTCTTCTCGGGAACGTCGCCCTTTTTCTTCTTCGTGCCGCCCTGATTCGGATAGATCTTCTTGATGTCTACCAGACGTACTTCTGCCATGCGTACCGATCCTGATCTGAGAGCCTCCGCTGCTCAGACCTTACCTCCGCCGATAAATGTACGGAGGACATACGGCAGGTCTCCACACTGCCGCACCGCGGATCCTGCGGGGAAAACAAACTCCTTTCATCGAACCGCGTACCGCTCGTAAGGTGGAGAGCGGAAGCCGTTCGGTATTGTATTTAACGTACCATAAAACCGTTTCCAACGCAAGACCTGTTATGGCATTTCGCCAAAACTTTACATGGTTTTTGCCTGCATCGCGCGCAGCACCTCGTCGATCCGGTGCGCGGCGGCGAGGAAGTCCGCCTCGGTGTACCCCTTTGTCGTCATCGCGGCGGTGCCGATGCGCACGCCGGAGGTCTGCTGGGGGCTTCTCGTTTCGTTGGGAACGCAGTTTTTGTTGAGCGTGATGCCATGGCGGTCGAGCTCATCCTGCACCGCCTTGCCGGTGAGCCCCGTTTTCGTGAGATCGAGCAGGAACAGGTGGTTGTCCGTGCCGCCGGTCACAACGTCGTAGCCCATTTTCCGGAACTCCCCGCACATCGCGCGGCAGTTCCGCACAACGGCGTGGATGTATTCGCGGTATTCGTCCGTGCAGGCTTCCTCGGCGGCGACGGCCTTGCCCGCGATCACGTGCTCGAGCGGCCCGCCCTGCGTGCCGGGGAACACGGCGCTGTCCACCTTCTTCGCAAGCTCCGGCTTACAGAAGATCATGCCGCCGCGCGGCCCGCGCAGCGTTTTGTGCGTCGTGGTCGTGATGATGTCGGCGAGACCGAACGGCGACGGGTGGTCCCCTGCCGCGACGAGACCCGCGATGTGCGCCATATCCACCATAAAGTATGCGCCCACGCTTTTGGCGATGTCTGCGAAGCGCGCGAAATCGATGACGCGGCTGTACGCCGAAGCGCCCGCGAGAATGAGCTTCGGCTTATATTCGGCGGCCTTTTGCTCCACGTCCGCAAAGTCGATGAAGCCCTGCGCGTCCACGTCGTAGAATTTCATATCGAAGAGCTTGCCGCTGAAATTGACGGACGAGCCGTGCGTCAGGTGGCCGCCGTTATTGAGCGACATGGCGAGGACCGTGTCGCCCGGTTGCAATACGCTCATATACGCCGCGAGATTCGCGTTCGCGCCGCTGTGCGGCTGGACGTTCACATGGTAGTCGGTATGGAACACCTTTTTCCACATGGCGCAGCAGTATTCCTCAAGGTCGTTCACGATCTCGCAGCCGCCGTAGTAGCGGCCGCGGTTTCCGGAAACGCGCTCGGCGGGATAGCCCTCGGCGTACTTGTTCGTGAGACACGAGCCGACGGCGCGAAGGACATTCTCGCTCACAAAATTTTCGCTCGCGATCAGCTCAACGGTAGCGTCCTGCCGCGCCTGCTCGCGGGCGATATAATCAAATACTTTGGATGGCATGGGTCGTCTCCTTTTCATCTATTCATTTAAAAAATGCCTCCCTCTTTGAGGGAGGTGGATTTTGCGGAAGGCAAAAGACGGAGGGAAAAACGTTTTGCGCGGAACGCTGCGTGGGCGGAGCAGAGCCCCGCCCCTACAGGCATAGTATTCGTTTGCTGCAAAACCAGCAATCTCCCTCAGGGAGGGAAGCTTTATCCCGCGAACCCGTTCGGGTTTTTGCTCTGCCAGTTCCAGCTGTCGCGGCACATATCCTCGAGAGAGTGTTCCGCCTTCCAGCCAAGCTCCCGCTCGGCCTTGCCCGGGTCGCAGTACACCTCGGCGACGTCTCCGGCGCGGCGCGGGGCGATCTTGTAGGGGACCTTCTTCCCCGTCGCCTTTTCAAAGGCATGCACCATGTCAAGCACGCTGTAGCCGTGGCCGGTGCCGAGATTGAACACGAAAACACCCTTCCGCTCCGCCATATAGTCCATCGCCG